>ERZ1673961.170-NODE-170-length-33563-cov-5.360959_pt1 | contig 33563 bp, 38 predicted proteins | sample MGYA00580189_ERZ1673961 | MGnify/ENA primary metagenome ERZ1673961 (study PRJEB41334, sample SAMN05608105) | rock metagenome | biome: terrestrial subsurface; feature: shale formation; material: shale | place: USA: Pennsylvania ... | reverse complement strand
ACAACTCACTGAACTCAAGGGCGCTCGATTGGGCGCCTTGTTACTAATTTCGATTACCGATGTATTAAGTTTAGGTTTTCTAGATACACACCATTACGTATCTGCTTATCAGTGACTAATACCAATAATTTTCTTATTGCTTTGCAGTAATACGCTTTAGAACAAAAGTACGTTTGAAATCTTCAGAGAAGGTTTTATCCAGAGGTTTAACTTCAACGAAGTATTCTCAATCATCTTGGTTTCGGACGAGAAAATCAGGAGTATAGGAATAACGCTTGTGACCTGAAGAATAATAGAAACCTTCGGGTTGTGATCGGAATGAAAGAACGTCCTTAGAGCATTCGAGATGATAACAACAATCTCGTTCTAAAGAACTTGCACACAAAATGACACTTCGATTTTAGAACTCGCAAACTTATAAACGTTTTTGTTGCGGATGGTTTGCGAAGATTGCGAACGTACATAACCTGTCCCATAACGTTGTAATAACACAACCAAATTTAGTTTAGGACACTTAATGGGTTTAAAAAGGACAGCTTACGCTTTTATTGGGACGCTTTATGCTTTCATCGATAAGATGGGTGGAAGCCCCAGCCACATCCCGGCACACACGTCATTCGCTGTGGCTGCTTCCTTCCGGACCTGACCAGATTCACGAACTAGTGTTGCGGGAGGACCAGGGCCCCCATAGGTCACTTCAGCTTGCCGCCGAAGAGTGGTGAGGATTATCCGGTATCGCCCCCGCTATTGCAACCCCAAATCGGGCGAAAAGCATTGATTTACCTTCAACTGCCCACCATTTGAGCAATTTGTTTATTTCACTTCCATCGGCTCTTTAGCCGGACGTTCCGCTTTTGCCAGCGGGCGTTTGCGTTTCTCCTGATACATAGCGATATCCGTTTGATGCAGGACTTCCTGCAGCGACATATAGCGTTCACGTTCAGTAGAGATCCCTACCGCCACCGTCACATCAAAGCTGACATCACGCTCGGTACAGATAAACAGGAAGCTTTGTAGCTGATCAATAATGGCTTGTAACTCGTCCCCACGTGCCTCACCAACCAGAATGAATTCATCCCCCCCGATGCGGTACGATTTTCCTTTCCACACCTGATTGATCCGTGCGGCTAACTGCTTGAGAACTTTGTCGCCAATTTCATGGCCGTAGTTATCGTTAATCGGCTTGAACTGATTCATATCCAGATACACCAACGTGGTTTTACCCGGTAAACCGCGGCGGAAACGGCGGTACAACGAACGGCGGTTACGCAGTTTGGTGAGATTATCGGTGTTGGACTGAAAATTCAGATACAGCGCCACGCTCAACAAAAACAGCACCAGTAAGATAAACAGCCACTGGCTATGACGAGCGAAGCGCTTTTCCGTCAATAGTGTTGCACGCCAGTCCGGTTGATAATCGTATTTTTTGATGATTTTCTGGGTATCGATAATTTTAATTGCGCGCGTAAACAGCGGTGCCAGCGCCGCGCCGACTTGGTTCTTAGGGAAACCAATCGCAATATCGTAGGCATAGAAACTGCCGATCAGCGAATCTTCCACGATTGGCAACAGTGAATCCGCATCACGCAGAATCTGGTTAAAGTTCGCCTTACTCAGCACGATGTAGTCGACTTGCTTATCGAGCAATGCCTGAATCTGCTCTTCCTGATTAGAGAAGGTGATCAGCGCTTTGTTAGGCAGCATACGCTGCATCAGCTCTTCAAAGAAGTCATCTTTGATCACGCCGATGCGCTCCACGACCAGCTCCGAGACATTGCTGTACACGTTGTCTTTATAGCCTTCGCGTTTCACCATCACCGCTTGTGGGTGGTAATAGCTCTCGCTGAAATAGACCATTTTTTTACGCTGCTCAGATATGGAAATCGGCGCAATGATATCGATGTGCTTGTCCTGAATGTCCGTGAACATGCTTTCCCAGGTTTCATCCGCTGCGCTGACCAAATCGCACTTAAGCAGCAAGATGTCACACGCTTGGAATACTACGTCTGCACTGATGCCTTTCACTGACCCATCATTGCCGTATCTGGCAAACTGAGTCAGGTTTTCAAGCTTCACCCGCAACGGACGTTGCTGGTTGACACCGCTGTCGATAACCGCCTGACGCAGCGCCTGTTTACGGATGTCGAACTGATATTTCTGAATCGATTCACGCAGCAATTTTTGCACTTTGGCTGAGTGAATGAATGTCTCGAACTCATGCAGCAGTTCACCATGTTTGCCTTTCGGAACAATCAGCGAGACAGGTTGAATCGAAATGCGATCATTCAGCAGCTGAGCGTCGAGGCCGCGCGTTAACATCGGTTTGAGTTGGTTGATCGCATCGACCACACCATCAACTTGCGCACTTTCCAGCAGCACTTTCGCTTCGCTGAAACCATCGTATTCCACTTGTATGAGGTGTGGGTAGTTCTCGCGAATCATCTCACCATAAATCGTCCCTTTCGGCACGCCGATACGCTTGATTTCGTCCAATGTGGCGTTGGTATAGCTGTAGAGATAGGTATATTCGATATTGGTGGGTGCCGAGTAGTCAAACCGCTTCGCGCGCGCTTCCGTATAGGTGACGTTGGCGGCAAAATCGCTTTCACCCGACTCGACTGATTTTAAAATCGCATCAAAACTTGGGTAGTTGACGTACTGAATGTCGATATTGAATTGGTAGGCAATGGCGTCGAACAACACACGTGTGACGACGTCGTCCGCTTCAGTCGCGACTAAATAAGGTTGTTCGTTATGTGGTGGCTCGGCGTGTGCGGGTACTGCGAAACAATACAGTAACAGCAACATCCAGCCCCGAACTGCTAGCATTTTAAACATTGACGTTGTTTTTTATAGAATTGTAATTTTAGTAATTGCTGATAATAGCGAATCTCAGCGCGTATGCATAAGGACTTATTTCAATGACCTTCATAAGTTTGCACTGGATTCGATTTTCTGTGCATACGTTTACAATGGCTGCTCTTCGGTATTTTTGAGAATGTAGTCGGTCATCCAGGCCGTCGTCAGCAAGCAGATCCACACCACGAACACGGGTTTGGGCACGTCGATGTCTGGCGATAGCACCACCGCCATGAAGCTGACGGAAGGCAGAGTCCAGCACAAAAGCTTACTCCAGCTAAACGATTTAACTTGTGACAGGCTCTCCATCACAGCCACCAGCCCGGTCAGGCACAGCGCAATCACCGCAGCAAACGTCAGCCCCGCTACCCACAATGGAATGATAAGCCCCAATGCCCACCAGCTATGGCTATGGCTCGGCTTCCAACTCGATGCCGCCCACCAGATAGCGACCACCGCCGCAAGCTGCACAACCGTCATCCAAGGTTCACCATCTAATTTACCCGCCGCTTGCGTCACCATAATGCCGACTTGCAGCGTGATCACGATAAGCGCGCTGATCGCCATGATGCCTTTATTGCTGCCGCGTGAAAACGCTACCATCATCATGGGGAACAGTACCCACATACTGACCGAGAGCGAGGCCGGCTGATAAGGAAGCGTAATGCCGTACGCAGCCATCCCCGCCAGCAAAACGAAACCCGTGATCCCACCACGCGGCAGTATCCACAGAGCAGGGATGACAAAAGTAATGAATGGAACATCGCCCTCGCTCAGACCGAGCGCCCGGGCACACACCATCACCAATAACGTTGTGATTACAAATTGAAAAGCGGAGAATACCAATTCCAGCTCCTTATACCTATCCGTGGTAACAATTGAACTAGGACACTGTCATTATGGACCAATTTCTGGCACAGATCTTTGCTGTCATTCACCAAATCCCACACGGGAAAGTTTCGACCTACGGCGAAATCGCACGTATGGCGGGTTATCCCGGTTATGCACGCCACGTTGGCAAAGCGCTGGGAAACTTGCCCAAAGACAGCAAACTGCCGTGGTTTCGGGTCATCAACAGTAAAGGGGAGATTTCGTTAACCGGCCCTGATTGGGACAGGCAGCGGGAACGATTAGTCGCGGAAGGGATAGCCGTGAGCAGTCAGGGAAAGATCTCTCTCAGAATATACAAATGGCAGCCTTAGGCTGCCATTGCTTTTTATCGTCACTCTCGAAGCATTAGTTTGCGCTAACGCCAACCAGCTTCAAATCAACCTGGTTAGTGTTATTATCATCAGTAATCACACCGTAATGGGTATCGGTGATAAAGCGCAATTTTCCGTTCAACTCGATACGAGCGCTGACACTGTAGGTATGACGCGCGTCGATTTGGGCGCTGTCGTATGCCAGTTCAAACGCAAACGGAACTTGCTTGCCTTTCGTCTCAAAAGTTTGAGTCGCGATCACTTTCGCTGGCGCATCCATCAGAGAAACGTCTTGCAGCGTCACTGTCACCACCGCATTTTCTGGCAGCGCAATGCGCTCACGATACGCGAGAGTACCCGTTACCGTCTTCATGGCTGCGGGTGTGGTTTGTGTCATGGTCGTTGAGTCCTCAGAAGTCTGGCAACCCACCAGTACCGAACCTAACAGAACCGATGACGCCAGAAGTAGTGCCTTTTTCATAGTGCCTCACTTGAATTAAGGTAATCGCAGCTATTATAAGATCCGTTTCATAAACTGCTATGACCCTCAGTTGGTCTTGACAGTTATTTGACGTAACTCACAAAATAACAACGAACATAACCAATCAGGTGAGGAGCCATGAGCAAACCATTAAAAGAGCTGCTGAGCTTGCTGCAGCTAGAAAAACTGGAAGAGGGTCTCTACCGCGGCGAAAGCGAAAACCTCGGCTTGCCGCAGGTGTATGGCGGCCAAGTGATCGGTCAGGCGCTGTCCGCAGCGCGCTACACGGTTGAATCTGACCGTACCGTGCACTCTTTTCACAGTTACTTCCTCTACCCTGGCGATCCTGAAAAACCGATCATCTACGATGTTGAAAACCTGCGCGATGGCCGCAGTTTCAGCACGCGCCGTGTGAAAGCGATTCAAAACGGCCGCCCTATTTTCTACCTCACCGCGTCTTACCACGGTGAAGCGCCGGGCTTTGAGCATCAAAAAACCATGCCGGATGTTCCGGGGCCGGAAAACTTTGCGTCAGAATCCGAACTGGCGGCGCAAATTGCTCATCTGCTGCCAGAAAAAGTGAAGAAAGTGTTCTGCGGTGAAAAGCCGATTGAGATGCGTCCGGTGACCGTTATCAATCCGCTCAAACCACAAAAGGCCGAACCGAAACAGTACCTGTGGATCCGCGCCAACGGTGAGATGCCAGACAATCAGCTCATTCACCAATACCTGCTGGGTTACGCCTCAGACTGGGGATTTCTGGTAACGGCGCTGCACCCGCATGAAGTGACGCTGATGACGCCCAATTTTCAGGTCGCCACCATCGACCATTCGATTTGGTTCCACCGTCCTTTCAAAATGGACGAATGGTTGCTGTATGCGATTGAAAGCCCGACCGCCAGCAACACACGCGGCTTAGTGCGCGGGGAAATCTATAACCGTGAAGGCCATCTGGTCGCCACAGCGGTGCAAGAAGGCGTGATGCGGTTTAAAAACGCCTGAGTTTTTTCGCAGCGACGCTTTACCTTCACCCAAGGTCAGGCTTTACAGTGCTACCGACATTCACTCAGGAGGGGACATTATGGGATGCTGTAATCAACCACCCAATGGCGGCAGCACTGACATCAAACCGCTACTCAAAGCATTCGCGGTACTGCTGGCCGTGGTTTTGCTGCTCGCTTGGCTGTTCGGCTAAACACCAGCCATATCTTCAACGACCTGATATCGCTTAACCGCTGGTATCAGGTCGTTGAGCGTCAAAGCGGTAGCTCGGTGGTGTACTTGAGCGATTCCATCGCAAAGGTCGATGTGACGTTATTCAGCCCGCCAACGCTGTTCACCAGCTTTTTGTAAAACTGGTCAAAGTGCTTCATGTCTTTGACCAGCACTTTCATCATGTAATCGTACTCCCCCGCCATACGGTAGAACTCCATCACTTCCGGGTATTCGTCCACCGTCGCCACAAAACGGCGATACCACTCATGCGAATGGTCGCTGGTTTTGACCATCACAAAGGCGATAAAGGACAAGTCGAGTTTTTCCGGATCAAGCAGCGCGACCCGTTTGCTGAGAATGCCGGATTCTTCCAGCTTTTTCAGTCGCTTCCAGCAAGGCGTGGTGGTGAGATTGACCGCTTCCGCCAAATCGTTGAGCGACACCGTGCTGTCCTTTTGCAAAATTGCCAAGATCTGACGATCAATTTTGTCGAGTTGCATTTTTTAACCCCATTCGGGAGAAAATTATTCTCCAAACCTACAAAACCACAGGCAAATTAGCAAAGTTTTTCTCTCCTCTTACAGCTAAATTATTCCCATACCGAATTCACTTTTCCCAAACGTTGTGCGACCTTTCGCTGGGTTTGGGATTCACGCTCATGGAGAGACCTATGTGCACCGACCATCAATGGATTAACAGCGCGATTCGCAAAATTGAAGCCGACTTTCAACGCTCTGCCGACACGCACCTGATCAAACTCGACCTGCCGTGCGTGGCTGGCATCGACATCTATCTGAAAGATGAAAGTACCCACCCGACCGGTTCGCTCAAACACCGTTTGGCGCGTTCACTGTTTCTCTACGCCATTTGTAACGGCTGGGTTGGTCCGGACACACCGATCATCGAATCGTCTTCCGGCAGCACCGCAGTGTCTGAAGCGTATTTTGCGCGTCTGCTCGGTCTGCCATTTATTGCCGTGATGCCCAAATGCACCGCGCGTAAGAAGATTGAGCAGATTGAGTTTTACGGCGGCAAAGCCCATTTGGTCGACCGCTCAGATCAGATTTATGACGAGTCGCGTCGTCTGGCTAAAGAGCTGAATGGTCATTACATGGACCAATTCACCTACGCCGAGCGCGCCACCGACTGGCGTGGTAACAGCAATATCGCCGACAGCATTTTTCATCAGATGAAGATGGAAGATCACCCGATCCCGAGCTGGATCGTAATGAGCCCGGGAACGGGCGGCACGTCAGCAACCATTGGCCGCTTTATTCGCTATCAGCAGCACAACACCAAGCTGTGCGTGGTCGATCCGGAAAACTCGGTGTTTTACGATTTTTACCAAACCCGCAATCCGAACCTGACACTTAAGTGCGGCAGCAAAATTGAAGGCATTGGCCGCCCTCGCGTTGAGCCAAGCTTTATTCCGAATGTGGTGGATGAGATGCGTGTGGTGCCGGATGCGGCAAGCATTGCGACCATTCAATGGCTGGAAAAAATTCTCGGCCGTAAAGCGGGCGCCTCCACGGGTACCAACCTGTATGGTGCGCTGCAGTTGGCGAGTGAGATGAAACGCCGCGGAGAAACCGGCTCGATTGTGACGCTGCTGTGCGACAGTGGTGAACGTTATCTGGATACCTACTACAACCCAGCCTGGCTGGCGGAGAATATCGCCGATCTGTCACCGTATCTGGCCAAGCTGGAAACGTTTCAGGCCACCGGCGAACTGGCGTAAGCTCCTGCTCGTCGCCCCGTTCGAGTCACAATGCGCGCTTACGATGGCGCGCATTGAGGATATCTTCGATCTGCTTCTGCTCTTTGCGCGCGCGCTCAAAAGCCTGCTTTTTGCGCCAGCGCTCCAGCACCTGTTCCAACCCTTTGACCCGCGCGTGTTTGCTCTCCAGCACCTGTTGCACCGAATGACACTGCGCTTCCATCACCGCTTGCTCCTGCTCATGGTGACGCAGCAGTTTTTGCAGCATGTGGTCGACACGATTGAGGTTCATCAGCAGCGCACTGTTGAGCGTTGGCGCGTGCAGCGTTGAATCGCCAGCGCTGGATTTAAGACTCGCCAATTGATTGAGCTGTGCTTGCAGATATTGATGCCGCTGGCGCATCGAATCGAGCTGCTGCCCGATGCGGTCGCGGGTTTTCTCTTCGACCTGTTGCAGTTTGCCGACGGCGCGAATCTTCTCTTTCATGGCTTATCTCACGGCATTTGAAACAGCTGAGCCAGTTGGGTCAGGCTTGCGGTGTAATCGACACGTTCTTTGGCCGACTGTTGCAGAAATGCTTTGAGATGAGGATACATAGCGACGGCGCGATCCAGCTCCGCATCCTGCCCCGGCTGGTAACCGCCGAGCGGCAGCAGCTCTTTGACCTGCAAATAGTTGGCGTAAAGCTGACGAAACTGATTGGCAACCGTGACGTGCGCGTCCGGTGTCACCGCCGACATACAACGGCTGATCGAGGCATTGACATCAATCGCCGGGTAGTGCCCCTGCTCGGCCAGCTGACGTGACAGCACCACGTGACCATCGAGAATCGCGCGCGCCGAATCGACCACTGGATCTTGCTGATCGTCGCCTTCGGCCAGTACCGTATAAATCGCGCTCAGGCTGCCATCCGGGTTATCGCTGTTGCCCGCGCGTTCAAGCAGTTGCGGCAACACGCTGAATACCGACGGCGGATACCCGCGCGATGCAGGCGGTTCGCCAAGCGACAAGGCAATTTCACGCTGCGCCATCGCATAGCGGGTCAGCGAGTCCATCAACAGCAAAACGTCTTTACCCTGATCGCGAAAATACTCCGCCACGCGGTGGCAAAGCAGCGTCGCGCGCAGTCGCATCAGTGGCGACTCATCCGCCGGAGCGGCAATGATAATCGCTTTGCGGCGTGCTTGTTCAGTCAGGTTGCGCTCGATAAATTCACGCACCTCGCGGCCACGCTCCCCAATCAGCCCGACCACAATCACGTCCGCTTCGGTGTTCTGGGTGATCATCCCCATCAGCACACTTTTACCCACACCGCTGCCGGCCATCAGGCCGATGCGTTGGCCTTTGCCGACCGTCAGCAGGCCATTAATCGTACGGACTCCGACATCGAGCGGCGTGTCCACCGGGCGGCGTTTGAGCGGGTTAATCGGCTTGGGTTCGAGCGACACGCGGTCGCCACCACGCAGCGGCGCGCCGTCATCAAGTGCTTCGCCTAACCCGTTCACTACCCGGCCGAGCCATTGGCTGCTGAGCTGCACCGTGCTGTCGCCTTCCAGCGGCACCACTTTCGCCCCCGCAAACAGACCACCCAAGCGGCGAATGGGCATTAAATAAGCGACATTGTGGTCGAAACCGACCACTTGCGCTTCGATCATGTCGCCTTCAGCGGTTTCGACCAGACAGCGCTGTTCGAGTTTGAAGCGACAACCCACCGCTTGCAGCATCAGGCCGTTCACCTTCACCAGTCGCCCGGTCACCCTCGCCACCGGCACGGAATCGAGCGACGCGATGGCATCGTTGAGGCGGTCCGTCAGCATTCCGCCGCTGTGCGGATTACTCATCCGCCACCTCTTGCCCTGCGGTGACTTCATCCAGCAGATGCTGTTTCACATTGTCCATGCACGCTTGCAGGCGTGAGTCACAGCTGGCATCGGCTTCGGCATCGTCCGTGACCAGATGGCAACCGCCCACGGGCAGCTCTTTGTTCGCCACCAGTTTCCAGTTCTTCGGCAGATCGGCATTGATGTCGCGAATGCGGTCCAGATCCTGCGGATTCAGATGCACAGTCACGCTTTCCGCTTTGCCCGGCATCGCATCGAGGGTTTCGCCCACCAGCGACAAAATCTGCTGCGGCATCAGCGTCAGTTCGGCGCGAATGACCTGCTGTGCGACTTTCTGCACCAGCTCACAAATGATATGACGCTGCTGCTGCTCGCGTTCCGCCTGCCAGCGCGACAGGGTTTGATACAGTTCGTTGACCGGCTTGGCGGCTTCCAAAAAGTGCTGCTTACCGGACTGTTCACCGGAGACAAAGCCTTTCTGAAAACCCTCTTTCTGGCCGTCAATAATGCCTTGTTGCTTGCCCTGTTCCAGCCCCTGACGCAAACCTTCGTCATAGCCCTGCTGCAGCGCTTGCTGAAAACCTGCTTCGAGCTGCTGCTGAATATCCACCTGCGTGTCCTGCCACTCATCATCGAGCAACCGATCATCCGGCGCCTTCACTGGCTGAGCCAGTGGCGGGAAACGGTGCAGACGATAACTGCCCGTAGGCAGACGCATAATTTTTTCTGCTGACATGGCTTACTCCACCGTCGGTTCCTGATAAAGCAGCAGTTCGATTTCGCCTGCTTCACTCAGTTCACGCACAATCTGCATGATGTCCTGACGCGCGCGCTCAACCCGGCTGAGGGCCACCGCACCACGCACCTGCATATCGTCTTCCAGCGCCTTGACCATACGTTGCGGCATCGAGCGTTTGATCGCCTGTTGCAACGTGATCTCCGCCCCTTTGAGTGCAATGCCCCACAGCTCCATCGGTACCTGTTGTACCAGACGGTCCATGGTCTCTTCGCGCTGACGGCCGAGCACCATAAAGTCAAACATGTTCTGTTCGATTTCGCTCACCACATCTTCATCATGCAGTTTGAGCATTTCCATCAGTGTGGCGCGGTCGCCTTCAAAGCGGTTAATGATATCCGCGACCTGCTTCACACCGGACAGCGGCGCGCTTTGCGTCACCGAGACCTGTTCGATGCAACGTTCAATCAGCTCATTGAGATCATTCGCGACCTGATGGTCAATATCCTGCAGACGCGCGATGCGGTACAGCAGCTCATCGTGATAATCCTGCGGCAGGCATTTCAGCACCGCAGACGAACTGTCAGGCGGCAGATAGGCGAGGAAAATCGCCTGCATCTGCGGGTGTTCGTTGCTGATAAAACGCGCCAGCATTTCCGCGTCCACCCATTGCAGACGCTGCATGTTGTTGCGAATCTCATCGCCATACAGGTTGTTAAGCAGGCCTTTGGCCAGATCATTGCCCAGCGCTTTGCGCAGCGTGTTGGACAAGTACTCTTTTGACGCGCCACGAATGCCACTGTGCTGACGAAAATCATCAAAGAACTGCTGAATGATGTTTTTCGCGTTGTCGCTTTTAATACCGCTGAGGCGCGCCATCGCTTTGGTCACGCGCTGCGTTTCATCGCGGCTGAAATGGCGCAGCACTTTCGCCGCGGCATCTTCGCCCATTCCGAGCAGGACCAGTGCGGTCTGCTCGACATGATTAAGCTCTTGGTTCTGCGTTGACTGTGCTGTGTTCATTCACATTTACCCACTGTTTCAAGACTTCTGCGACGCGTTCTGGCTCTTCATTGGCAATCAGCTGCAGATGTTTCAGTTGAATTTCTAACGGCGATCCCGGCGGTGGCAACATGTCGCTGCTCACGTCCAGACCGCTGGATGCTTTGATACCCTTCTCTTCCAAGCGGCGGTTGAGCGCGTCTTCCCGTTCACGCTCTTCACGAGTTTGAAGATTTTCGTAATAAGGCTCTTCTGGCGGCGGCGCAAACTCCAGCTCTTGGCTGCGACGATCCGCACCGGTGAGATGCATGATCAGCGGACGCAACACGAAAAAGATCATCGCCATGCCCAGCAGGCCGCCAATCACGTAACGCAGCGGCTGCTGTACGGTGGGATCCTGCCACCACGGAATGCTTGGCGGCGCTTCAATCTCGATCGGCGTAAAGTTAAAGCTCATCAAGCTCAGGCTGTCACCGCGCGCGGCGCTGATGCCAACGGCATCCATCAGCATGGCGGAGATTTCTGTCTTCTCTTGGTCGCTCCACCCGGTGCCATTCGGCGCAGCCGCTGAGTTCAACAGCACAGAAACGTTGAGTTTTTTCACCTGACCTTGCTGGTACTGCGTGCGGCGTACACTGCTGCCAACGGCGTACTGGCGGTTGATTTCAGAGCGCGCGTTCGAGTTCTGGCTGTCCTGAGTCGGCTTCTCACCAGTCACTGGCGGCTGGTTGCTCAGCGACCCCGGAATGCCGAGCGCAATCTGGTCAATCGAGTTGTTCTGAACGGTGTGCTCGTTTTGCACCACGGGGGTGTTGTCGAGGATTTCCTGCGTCTCTTCCACACGGCTAAAATCCATGTCGGCTGCCACCTGCACGCGGAAGTTGCTTGGACCGACAATCGGCGTCAGCATGTCTGCCGCGCGCTGAATCACCTGCTTCTCCAGGTTCTTCTGGTAATCAAGGTATTTGGCGTTCACTTTGCCCGAATCGCCCGACGCCACGTCGGCGCTCAGCAAGCGGCCATACTGGTCAATCACCGAGACGAATTCCGGCTTCATGCCCGTCACACTGCCCACCACCAGATTGATGATCGCTTCCACCTGCTCCGGTTTGAGGTCTTCACCCGCTTTGAGTTCCAGCATGACGGACGCCGACGGCGCTTCGCCGTTCTGGCGCACAAACAGCGTTTGACGAGGAATGGCCAAATGCACACGCGCGTTCGATACCGCATTAAGCGCGATGATAGTGCGCACTAACTCACCTTCCAAACCGTGGCGGTAACGGGCGGTTTCCATAAACTGGCTGGTGCCAAGCGAACTGTCTTCTTGTAGTGAATCAAGCCCGGTCGGCAGCTTGGCTTTGATGCCTTTGGCGGCCAGCAGCATGCGTACGCGCGCCACTTCCCCTTCCGGCACCAGAACCTGGCCATTCTGCTCCTGCAGGCGATAGCTGATGCTTTCCGCTTCCAGCACCGAGACGATGTCGCCCACATCAAACTGCTCTTGCTGACCATACAGCGGACGGAAACTCTGCGAAGAACTCCACAGCGCGACCACAATCAGCGCCGCCACAATCGCCGCCAGCACCGCCGAGAGCACCAGATTGCGCTGACTGCTTGACCACAGCTGTTTCAATTTACGGCTGACATCGTCCATGCCCCTGACCGAAGAGCCATTCGGGCTGATGCCACTGGCACCCGCCACTTGAGTAGTAAGTTCAGACATGATTTACACCGGCATCTTCATAATGTCTTCAAACGACGCAACCACTTTGTTGCGCACCTGCATCAGCGCGTTAAACGACAGGCTGGCCTTCTGGCTGGCGATCATCGCCCCCACCAGATCGTCGCTCTTGCCGGTTTCCACCGCGGTCATTTTGCTGCTTGCGACCGCCTGATGCTGGTTCACCACATCCAGAACCTGCGTCATGGCCGATGAAAACGACAGAGGCGGATTGACCGCTTTGACGTCCAGCGGGTTAGCACTGACGACGAAATCCGGCGTCGCCTGTACGCGCATTGCGTCCATTTTGGTGAGCATTAACTGCTCGGCGGACATTGCATTACCGATAGGTTGATTTGCCATGTTTACCTCTCCTTTAGGCGGCTGAGCCTAGTACTGACTGAAGGTCGATGCCCTGTTCACGCATCGCCGCCAATTTGTAGCGCAGTGCGCGGGTCGATACGCCCAGAGCATTCGCCGTTTTCGTCCGGTTACCACCGAACTGACGAAGTTTGTCCAGAATGTATTGGTATTCCGCCTGTTTCTTCGCTTCGACGTGACCAAAGGCCGCATCAGATACCACAGGCTGTGAAGGTGACTGGAACTCCACCGGCAGCATCAGATCCTGCGCAGTGATGTAGTCGCCGTGACGCATCACCAGAGCACGCTGAATCACGTTCTCCAGCTCACGAATGTTGCCCGGCCAATGGTACTGGCTGAGCGCCACGCGCGCGTCCTGAGACAGATGGCATCTGCTGCCATCCTGATATTTGGTGATAAAAAACTGACTGATCGGCAGGATATCCTCTTTGCGCTCACGCAGCGGTGGCCAGTGCAAAGGCAACACATCCAGACGGTAATAGAGATCTTCACGGAACTGGCCTTTCTGCACCTCTTCGCGCAAGTCTTTGTTGGTGGCGGCAATCACACGAATATCCAGTTGAATCGCTTTGTGACTGCCCACCCGTTCCACTTCCCGCTCCTGCAAAACACGCAGCAACTTGGCCTGTACTGCCGGTGACATTTCGCCGATTTCATCGAGCAGAATGGTGCCGCCGTTGGCCTCTTCAAACTTACCGCTTTGCGACGCCAGTGCGCCGGTAAAGGCGCCTTTGACGTGGCCAAACAGCACCGCTTCCAGCATCGACTCCGGAATGGCGGCGCAGTTGACCGCCACAAACGGACCGTCTGCACGGTTAGATTGTTGGTGCACGTAACGCGCCAGCACTTCTTTACCTGTGCCGGACTCGCCGGTGATGAGTACGCTGGCGCTGGTGCAGGCGGCGCGATGCGCCAGTTGCAGCACCTGCTTACTGCGCCAGGATTCAGCGACGATGTTGGCCATCGGTTTACCAAGCGCTTCCACGCGGCGCAGCAGATTCAATAACTGGTTGGATTCAAACGGACGCAGCAGATAATCGGTCGCGCCCGCTTTCATGGTTTCTGCCGCCAGAATGCCCTGATCCTGATCGACAATCGCAATTGCCACCCCCGCGCCTGCTTGCTTCTGATGACACGCGACCCACTCACGCACGCCCATGTCCGGTAAGTTGGCACTCACCACCGTGATGGCGGCGGCCTCCTGTAATAACGCACTGCGGCCGGTACGTGCATGGCGCACGCGGTAGCCGGCTTCGATCAAAACATCGATGACGGGTTGAGCTAGAAGTTCGTTTGGCTCAACCAACAAAATATCTGACTTCGTCATTACTGAACCTTCATTGAGTCGTTGGTTGGAGGAGTGGCGGCCACCACGCTTTCGTCGTCACGGACTAAGCGGATCACCACGCGGCGGTTTTGGGCACGGCCGGATTCGGTCTCGTTGCTGGCCACGGGATACCGCGAGCCGTGAGCGCGAATCTGAATTTTGTCAGCCGCGACCCCGAGCTTTTCCAGCACCGCGGCAACTTGATCGGCACGGCTGCGCGATACACTCAGGTTGGCTAAACGCGAACCGACATTGTCGGTGTGGCCGTCAATCAGCAGATGCGTCACCCGTTTGTCACGCTCAACATAAGAGATCAGGTCACGCAGTGTGCGTTGCTGAGCAGCGCTCAGCGACTGCTGACCCGAAGCAAAATGGAGAGAAGTATCGCGCGCCTCGGTAAAGGTGATCGCCGGCAGCTGTTGCTGACAAGCTTTGAACTGAGTGATGACGTTGTGCACGCGAATGGAAGGCAGCGTGACCCGCTGCGACTCGGAAGGGGTGCTTCCGCTCAGCGACAGTTGTAGCCACTGCCCTTGGTCTATCGCGTGCAGTAACGCATCAATATTGGTCGAAAAAGAGAAGCGGTTGCCTTGGTGGCGAATCCCCTCACTAATCGGGGTCGCCTGCTGCGGCACAATCCACGGCGGAGTAAGCAAAGACAGGTCTGCCTGCTGCCAAGTTACCGGGCTATTATTAAAGCGAAATTCAAAGGATATTTTATTATTTGTGACTGAGCGGAAATAAAACTTCCCATGCGGAACTTCCGTATGCATCAAATTGCAATTAAATACATCACCTTTATATATCCAAGATGACAAATCCATAGGAACTTTTATCTCTTGCTCAGCAAAAGATGGCATAGTTAGAAATAAACCTAAAGCGCAAGAAGTGATTGAACATATTTTTAACACTTGGTGATAGAAATATTTTTTACCTTCTATTGACACTTTCCTGTCATTTAAATATGCCACCGAATTATCATAACTGGCATACATTTTCATATTGATGTCCCAATCTGATTCAATGTCCACCACGTTACAAGCCTTTGTAAATCAAGCAGTAAACGTGCTGAGCCTGATGAATAAACAACCAACTAATACAAAAAGTTATCTTCCGTGACGTCTTCTGCAGCGATTCATTCGCCGTCTTAAACACGAAAAAACAGCCTATAAATTAGGCTGATCATTTTTTATTCATTTATATCTATAATTATTTAGCGACCAACCTAACCGCTTTCGTATTTTTATTGAAGAACTAAATTGGCGGTTCAAATCAACATATGAACTAACGTCACAAAGTTATAATTAGGCACTAAAAATAAATAAAAAATTCTGTGTAGACTGTGCTCCACAAAGAAAACACTCTCTGTCAACGCACGGTAAAATATAAATGGAAAATCAAATCCAGACGCCTATTCCCGAGGTGAAGACCTTAAACGTGGAACTACTAGGAAAGCCGATTCATGTTATTCGGGAAAAACTGGACACCATTATCACCGACTCCTGTAACGGCCTAACCAGCGAGCTGCAGAACTGGCTGACCACGCACCATATCGATGTGGAGCTGGAATCGGTGGAACTGCACAGCCTCAAGCCTTCAGACATCGACAAGAGCTGTATGACCCAGTTTCGTCATCAGGACGGCGGCGCGCTGTTTGTGCGCCTTGAAAGCAGCATGCTGATCAAACTGGCCGATCGCTTTTACGGCGCCAACATTGAACGCAGCCAAAGTGTGCTGACCAGCAGCGACCGTCGCCTGCAAGAACGCATCGGCAAAGTGACCACTCAGTGGGTCGCGCCGCAAGAGATGTGGCAACTGCACGACGGCGACATCGGCAGCGGCGTCGGCCTGAAAGCCGAACTGTCACTCCGTTATGCTGACCAGCGCGGAGTGTTGACGCTGATTTTTGAAAGCCAGTTGGTGCAAACCCTGATTGACCAACTGGATCTGCAACCCAATGCCGAACTGAGTGAGCAATTTCACCGTTCGCTGCAACACGCCCCAGTACGTCTCAATGTACTGCTGAGCAAGAAAACCATGCCACTCAGCGATGTGCTGAATCTGGCACCCAATGACATTCTCCCCATCGACTTACTCTCCACTGTTCCGGTCAGTATCGGTAACGAGCGCCTGTTTTCAGGCCGGGTTGCTGAGCAGGAAGGACAACTGGTGTTGATTTTAAACCAAGATAAGGAATCCCTAAGATGAGTGACGCTCTAGACAATGCAAGCTTTGATGGCGAAGAGCTCAATTTCGATGATTTTCATCTGGAAGATTTGGAAACAGAAACCGTGGTTGAGGCAGCGCCAAAAGTGGAACGTGACCTGAGCTTCTTTCGCAATATTCCGGTCACCGTCACGCTGGAAGTCGCCAGCAAAGAGATCGCGCTCGGCGATCTGATGAAAGCGGGCGAAGGCAGCGTGATTGAACTGGACAAGCTCAACGGCGAGCCACTGGATGTGAAAGTGAACGGCTCGCTGCTGGGTCACGCCGAAGTGGTGGTGGTGAACGACAAGTACGGCCTGCGCCTGATTGACGTGCTCGACAGCGCCCTCACCGCTGTGGGCCAATAACAGGTTTTTGTCATGACTCAACCGCGTTCCCTGCGCTGGATTGGCGCACTGGCGCTCGTGCTGATGCTGTTTGCATGGCCGTCGCTGGCGGCCGATAACGGCCTGACCCTTTTCACGGTGTCCGACGGCAGCACTCAGGAAGAGTACAGCGTCAAGCTGCAAATTCTGCTGCTGATGACGGCGCTGAGTTTTCTGCCGGCGTTCATTCTGATGGCCACCAGCTTTACCCGCATCATCGTGGTGCTGGCGATTTTGCGTCAGGCGCTCGGCCTGCAACAGAGCCCGCCCAACCGCGTCCTGGTCGGCATTGCGCTGGCGCTGTCGCTGCTCATTATGCGTCCGGTGTGGAGCGATGTGTATGAGCATGCCTTCAAACCGTATGACCAAGGCCAAATTACACTGATGCAGGCGTTTTCCGTCGCGGAAAAACCGGTGCGCAATTTCATGCTGGCGCAGACACAGCAAAGCTCGCTGGAGCAGATGCTGCGTATCGCTAACGAACCGCTGGATCAGAACGTCGACGACATTTCGTTTGCCGTGGTACTGCCGGCGTTTGTCATCAGTGAGCTGAAAACCGCGTTTCAAATCGGCTTCATGCTGTTCATTCCGTTTCTCATCATCGATCTGGTGGTCGCCAGTGTGTTGATGGCGATGGGGATGATGATGCTCTCGCCACTGATCATCTCGCTGCCGTTCAAACTGGTGGTGTTTGTGCTGGTCGATGGCTGGGCGATGACGGTCGGCACCCTCTCGGCCAGCTTCGCGCAGTAGCGTGACTCGGCACATTTAAGGAACGCTGTATGACTCCAGAAACTGTCGTGACCCTGATTTCCAACGCCGTATGGATGGTGATCCTGATTGTCGGTGTGTTGGTGGTGCCGGGTCTGATTGTCGGCCTCGGCATTGCGATTTTTCAGGCCGCCACCCAGATCAACGAACAGACGCTGAGCTTTCTGCCACGCCTGATGGTGACGTTGCTGATGGTCATCTTTGCCGGTCACTGGATGCTACGCAAGTTCATGGAACTGTTTGATTTTCTGTTCCATAACATTCCGGGGATGATTGGCTGATGGAGCTGAGCTTTGCCGAGATTTCCAGCTGGTTAGGGCAACTGTGGTGGCCCTTTTTCCGTATCGGCGCCGTGTTTGTTTCGATGCCGTTTTTCGGTGACCTACTGATCCCGGTTTGGGTGCGCAGTCTGCTTGCCCTCTCCATCACCGTGATCACCGCGCCTTTGATGCCCGCGATGCCCGCGGTCGATTTGATGTCGATGACGTCGCTGTTTCTCGCGTTTGAGCAGGCGGTGTGGGGGCTGATGTTCGGCCTGATTCTGCACATGCTGTTCACCGTGTTTACCATGCTCGGCCAGATTGTTTCGCTGCAAATGGGTCTTGGCATGGCGATGATGAACGACCCGGTGAACGGCCTGTCCGTCGCCATTCTCGGCCGCATTTTTCTGGTGTTCACCACCCTGCTGTTTCTGGCATTGGAAGGTCACTTAGTGGTGATTGATGTACTGATCCAGAGCTTTACCGTGTGGCCGGTCGGCTCCGGGATCACCATGTTGTCGCTGCAAGGCATCGTCAACATTTTCAGTTGGATGTTCTCGGCGGCGCTCGCGTTGGCGCTGCCTGCCATCGTCTCGATGCTGCTGGCCAACATCAGTTTTGGTGTCATGAACCGCGCCGCCCCCAGCCTGAACGTTTACGCACTCGGCTTTCCGATGACCATGTTACTCGGCCTGTTCAGCGTACTAATTTCAGTCTCCGGCGTGCCGGGACGCTACGGCTCGCTGGTGCATGACACGCTGCGCTTTCTCCATCAGTTTATGGCGGGGGGCGCATGAGCGATCAAGCTTCATCTCAGGACAAAACCGAGAAGGCCTCGCCGCAGAAAGTCAAAAAGGCGCGCGAGCAAGGCCAGATTCCCCGTGCCAAAGAGTTCACCACCGCGGTGATTTTTCTCGCCGTGGCCATCTACTTCTACGCCCAGCTGCCCGCCGTCTGGCAATCCATCGCGGGCGTGTTTCGCTATAACCTCTCGCTGACCCGCGCCGATCTCGACAATCCGATGCAGATGATTGAACAGTTGGGTCACAGCCTCGGTATGGTGATTGAGCTGTTGATGCCGATGTTTCTGGTCATCATCGTGGTGACTCTCGCCAGCAGCATGATTCTCGGTGGCTGGCTGTTCCGCCCAGCCAACCTGCTGCCAAAGCTGAGCAAACTCAATCCGATCAGCGGTATCAGCCGCATTTTCTCCACCCGCTCGCTGGTTGAACTGGTGAAATCAACGCTCAAAGTCAGCGTCATTTTCGCTGTGCTGTACGGCTATCTCGATAACCATCTGCAACCCATGCTGGGCATGCAGGGGCTGCCGCTCAATCAGGGCTTTATCCTGATCATGAAAATCCTGTTTGAAGGCTTACTGCTGATGGGCTTTGCCCTGTTGGTATTTGGCGTGATTGATATTCCCTACCAGCGCTGGGAACACCTCAAAGAGCTGAAGATGACCAAGCAAGAGCTGAAAGAGGAATACAAAAACAACGAAGGCCGCCCGGAAATCAAACAGCGTATTCGCCAGATTCAGCAGCAGTTCGCCCGTCGCCGCATCGACAAAATGGTGCCCAAAGCCGACGTGGTGATCGTCAACCCGACCCACTACGCCGTGGCGCTAAAATACGATCCGGCGCTGTCGGACGCGCCGTTTGTGGTCGCCAAAGGGGTGGATGAAACCGCGCTGCACATTCAGCGCCTCGCGCGCGACAACCAGGTGGAGATTATCCACTCGCCGCCGCTCACACGTTCGATTTACTACACCACTGCCATCGAGCAGGCTGTGCCCAGCCAGCTGTATGTGGCGGTGGCCCATATTCTGACCTACGTCCTGCAGCTGAAAGCGTTTCGCAGTGGCAGCGGTGAACAACCGTTGCCACTGCCACACTTTTCGATTCCGAAACATCTGCAGCACTGATTTGCATTGAATGAAGGACTGATAACCATGCTCAACCGGTTAAAACAATGGCAAAACTCCGGCAAGGGATACCTCGGTATTCCGATTGTGCTGCTGATGGTACTGGCGATGGTCATTCTGCCACTGCCACCGCTCCTGTTGGACGCGCTGTTTACCTTTAACATCGTCCTGGCGATTCTGGTGCTGCTGGTCAGCACGACCGCCAAGCGCCCACTCGATTTCTCTATCTTCCCGACCATCCTGCTGGTCGCAACGTTGCTGCGCCTGACGCTCAACGTTGCATCAACCCGTATCGTGCTCTTGGAAGGTCACAACGGCGGTGATGCCGCCGGTAAAGTGATTCAGGCGTTCGGTGAAGTGGTGATCGGCGGCAACTACGTGGTCGGTATGGTGGTGTTCATCATCCTGATGATCATCAACTTCGTGGTGATCACCAAAGGTGGCGAACGGATCTCCGAAGTCTCGGCGCGCTTTACACTCGATGCCCTGCCGGGCAAGCAGATGGCGATTGACGCCGACCTCAACGCCGGCCTGATTGACCAAGACACCGCGCGTGATCGTCGCCGCGAAGTGGCGAACGAAGCGGACTTCCACGGCTCGATGGACGGTGCGTCGAAATTTGTGCGCGGTGACGCGGTCGCCGGTTTGATGATTCTGTTCATCAACATCATCGGCGGGATCAGCATTGGCGTATTCGAACATGGCCTGCCTGCCTCAGAAGCGTTTAAAACCTACGCCCTGCTGACCATTGGTGATGGTCTGGTGGCGCAAATCCCATCCTTGCTGCTGGCAACGGCCGCGGCGATTATCGTGACGCGCATTAACGACAGCGACAACGACATGTCGCAGACCATGCACAAGCAACTGCTGGCCACGCCGGCCACGCTGTTTACCGTCGCGGGTATCATGGTGGTGATCGGTATTGTGCCGGGCATGCCACATCTGGCGTTTTTCACCTTTGCGGCGGCGCTGGCCTTTGCCGGTTGGCGGCAGGCCAAAAGCCCGGTGATCGACACCTCGCTCGATGACGTCGAAGCGATTTCGCAGGCGATGCAAAACGAAGGCGACGCGCCACTCAGCTGGGAAGACATTCCCCACGTGCAGACCTTGTCGCTGGCGCTCGGTTATCGTCTGGTGCATCTGGTCAATAAAGATCACGGCGCGCCGCTGACGCAGCGCATTCGCGGTGTGCGGCGCAACCTCTCCGAGCAGGTTGGCTTTTTGCTGCCGGAAGTGGCGATTCGCGACAACCTGAGCCTCAAGCCCAACCAATACACCATTTCGCTCAATGGCGAACTGGTCGAACAGGGCTTTATCGAACCCGACCGCCTGATGGCGATCGCCGTGGGTGAAACCTATGGCGATATCGACGGCATTCTCGGCAGCGATCCGGCCTACAACCTTCCGGCGGTGTGGATTGAACACCCGCAGAAAGCACGCGCGCTGAACATGGGTTATCAGGTGGTGGATGATGCCACCGTAGTGGCGACCCACATCAGCAAAGTAATGAAAACCCATCTGGCGGAGCTGTTTAACCACGACGATGTCGATGCCATGAATCAGCGCCTGACTGCGCAAGCGCCGAAACTGGCGGAAGCGCTGGCCGCTGCGCTGCGCCCGGCGCAGCAGCTCAAAGTGTACCGTCAGCTGCTGCTCGATCAGGTGCCGTTGAAAGACATCCGCACCATCGCCAACACCATGCTTGAATCGTCGGAAAACACCAAAGACCCGATTCTGCTTGCCGCCGATGTACGCTGCGCCTTGCGCCGCACGCTGATTAACCTGCTGGCAGGGCAGAAGAACGAGATTCCGGTGTATGCCTTGTCCGACGAACTGGAACAGATGCTGATGACCTCGCTGCATCAGGCGCAGGCGAGCGGCAGTGTGATGCTGGACAGCTTCCCGGTCGAACCGAATATTCTCGGCCAGTTCCAGCAAAACCTGCCGCTGATTAAGCAGCAGTTGAAACAGCAAGGCATGGCACCGATTCTGTTGGTGATGCCGCAACTGCGACCGCTGATTGCCCGCTACGCGCGTACTTTCTCGCACGGACTGGCGGTGCTGTCGTACAACGAAATTCCTGAAAACAAACAGATCAACGTGGTAGGAAACCTTGGCTAATCTCTCATCTCATCAAGCGCTGTACCATTATCTGCGCGACCTTATTGAGCAGCACATCGTCACGGAGGACGACGCGCTGGTGTTTGACGCATTTCAGCGCAACGACATTCGCCACGCCTGTCAGGCAATTCGCGAAGCGCAAAGTGGCGAGGTGGAATATCAACACCTCACGCTGCGTTTTGGCAGTCAGGGCGAACAGAGCGTGTATCAGTTTGAGCTGTCGGAGCCGATGGCGTTCTGTCTCGATCTCTACAGCCTGTATCTGGCGCTGCGTCAGTCCCGTTTTCAGATGGAAACGTTTCATCCGGATCTCATCAGCAACGTGGTCGTGCCGATTCGTGCCGATGCGTTGCTGTGGCCAGCGGGCGCGCTGTTTCTCGACCAGATATTGCAGTTTCATCGCGCCGCATTTGCCCACGTGGTGCCGTCGGTGCAGATCAACTTTGCCAACCCGCTGCACCCTGACTTGGATGAACTGGTTGAACAGGTTCGCGAGAACGCGTACGCGCTGTGGTTTGAACTCTACACCGCGGCAGAAAACTTTGAGCAGATTGCGCGCTATAAGCCGGACATGCTCAAGCTCGCGGTGTCGCTGGAGAACAAAGAAGATCGCAGTGCCTTTCTGCCTATCGTGCGCTTTTTGCGTCAGCACCGCTTTAAATGGGTCGCCGGCCGCGTCGCCAGCCAGACCGAACTGAACCAGTACAAACTGCTCGGCGCGAGTTATTACTTCGGTTATTTCAGCGATATTCCGACGTCGTTGTCCTTCAAAACCTTCGATGAAGCGGATAACGACAGCTGGTAACGCCTTGCTTGCCCCTCAAAATAGGGTGATTTCTGGAATAGACTTCACCTTATTCCTCCCTTTTTCGCCCTTTTCTCAATTTTTTTAAATTTCTGATTAATTCTCGCCAGCAACCATCCGCCTCTAGTTAGTGAGCAGGGAATATCCCGAAGAGCCTGAAGATAGCGACAACCAAGGAGACTAAGATGGCTTTATCAATGCACACTAACTACGCATCGCTAGTTACGCAAAACACTCTGAACAGCACAAACAACCTGATGACTACTGCGATGGAACGTTTGAGCACTGGCCTTCGCATCAACTCTGCAGCGGATGACGCAGCGGGTCTGACTATCGCGAACAAACTGGAAGCACAAACTCGCGGTATGTCAGTAGCGATGCGTAACTCTCAGGACGCTATCTCTATGCTGCAAACAGCAGACGGCGCACTGGAAGAGCTGACTAACATCGCTTACCGCATGAAAGACCTAGCCACTCAAGGCGCGAACGGCACCAACGGTACCACTGAACTGGCAGCGCTGGATTCTGAATACCAAGAGCTGGAAGCAGAAGCAACACGTATCCTGACGCAAACCACTTACGGTGCAGGTCAGCAACTGCTACAAGGCGGCAAACTGGCTGCAGCAGTGGACTTCCAAATCGGTGCGTCAGCAGCAGAAACTCTGACTGTGGATATCTCAACTAACCTAGCGGCAGTTGACTTCACCACAACAGGTGCACTGACAACGAACGCGGCATCAAACGCTGAAATCACTGTGATTGACGGTCTGTTTGACACCATCAACACCGTACGTTCAACACTGGGTGCGAACATCAACCGTCTGGACCACACAATCAACAACCTGGCTAACGTGTCTGAAAACACCGCAGCAGCGAAAGGCCGTATCACTGATGCTGACTTCGCGGTTGAATCGTCAAACATGACGAAGAACCAGATGCTGATGCAAGCAGGTACAACAGTACTGTCTCAGACTAACCAGATTCCTGGCATGGCAATTTCACTGCTGCGCTAAGCACTTACGCCATACAATCTGTACGTTTGTATTTGCCTCCCGCTGGTCGGGAGGCTTTTTTCCGTTTACTTTTTCGTGGCGCCTGTCCTCTTCCTTCCGACAACATAGCCGGCGCCTTTTTTCTTGCCTTCCCTGACTTAATTTCCTCGCCCAAATGGTCGCATTACCCCTTTGAGAAACCCTTATTTCCAAGGAATTGATTTCTGAGGAAAAGCGGAACTGCCGATGAGGAAACACCGCTTCCGTTTTTCGCCCATTAATTCACTAAACTATTGTTTTACAAACATTTAATCAGTGGCACACATCTTGCGAACTTAGCGACAGGTTTATCAAACCCGATCACGCTACCGCTACGTCAGGTGTGAGCGCAAAGGTAAGCAGACTGAGCAACAGGGAGCGCCCGAATGAGTTCATTAGATCCAATCACCATGGCAACACAGTTGGCTACATACGATGTGCAGCCATTTCAGCAGCGTTTGAACACGCAGTCGTCCCAGTACCAGTCACAATTGACCGCACTGGGCAAAGTGGAAACCGCACTGCGCGCTTTCCGCACGGCGATCACTGAAATGAACAGTTCCACCAGCAGCATCGTGAAAAACAGCGCCACCGTATCGCAAGAAGGTTACTTCTCCGCGACGGCCGACGCCAACGCGCTGGCGGGCAGCTATCAGGTGTTTGTTGAACAAGTTGCGACCGCGCATCAGGTGTCGGCCAGCATGCCCGCTAACCTGGATTCCACCACGCAAGTACCAACCACCGGCACCATGGATTTCACCATCAATGGCACCACCATGACGTTGGATCTCTCGACCCTCGACAGCGACGGTGATGGGATTGCGACGGTGGCGGATCTGGTGTCGGCCATCAACAACGACAGCAACAACCCGGGCGTGAACGCGACGCTGGTGCGCTCGAACGGCCAAACCTATTTCATGCTGTCGAGTACCGAAACCGGTGTGGCCAACTCGGTCAACGTTTCCGTCTCCGGCACCGGTCAGACCTGGTTTGAAGATGCCTTTACCAACCTCAACGAGATCAGCGCGCCGCAAGATGCCGTGATTTGGCTTGGCGCCCAAGGCACCGGCCTGCAACTGACCAACAGCAGCAACACCTTTGAAGGCGTGATCAACGGCGTCGACCTGACCGTGACCAAAGCGCAAACCAGTGGCGAAGCGCCACTGAGCCTTTCCGTCGGTGCGGATCAGGAAGGCACCAAAGAGCAGATGAATAAGATCATCGAGGCCTACAACAGCCTGATGAAAACCATCGATTCTTACACCTCGATTGGCGGCGAAGATTCTCAACGCGGTGTGCTGGCGAGCGACCCGACAATTCGCTCAATTGAGAGCCAACTGAAAACGTTAGTCCGTGGCGAGTTTGAAGGCATGCGCCTGAGCGATCTCGGCATCGAAATCAGCCGCGACGGCACGATGAAAATCGACGCCGACAAGTTTGAAGAAGCGCAGACCACCAATACCGCGGCGCTGGAATCTTTCTTCAACGGCGATGGCAATCTGCTCGACAGCCTGGATTCGCTGCTTGATCCGTACCTGCAATTTTCTAACGGCCTGTTTAAGTCACGTAAAGATGCGCTGCAACAGAACATCAGTCGCATTGAAGACAAACAGACGGCACTCGAGCGCAAATACGACATGGCGTATGACCGCTACCTGAAACAGTTCACTCAAATGAACCAATTAATTACCAAGATGAACCAGACAATGTCGATGTTCGGCTAAGTCTGGCGAGGAGAAGTTTTATGTTAATGGACTCGGGCTACGACTCTTATCAACAAGTCGATTTAGATGCACAAGCCGCCGCCGCGACCCCTCATCAGTTGGTGGTCATGCTCATTGACGGCCTGCTGAACGAGATTGAACGCATTCGCGGCCACATCAGCGTGGGGCGATTAGCAGAAAAAGGCGCGGGCATTAACAAGTGCATGAACATTCTGATCGGCCTCGACAGCGCGCTCGATATGGAGAGCGGTGGCGAGCTGGCGGCCAACCTGCACCAGTTGTATGACTTCTGCCAGGTTGAGCTGTATCAGGCCAGCGTGCAGAACGATGTGGAGCGCCTGAGCACCGTTGAAACAGTCATGGGCAACATAAAAGAAGGATGGATGAATTTTGGTCAATACGCATAAGGTTTCCCCTGAGCGATTCCGCCATCTTTCTCAGCGGATCACCATCGCGACAAAATTACAGGACTGGAGCGCGCTCGCCCGCTACGACAGCGAGCTGCGTGAACTGCTGCAATACCACAAGCCGTTTCTGCGCGACACTCAACTGGCGCCACAAATCGCCAAAGCAAAAGCGGCGCATCAGGCCGCTTTGGAAGCGCTGCAAGCCGCGACCTCTGAGCTGGAATCGGAAATGGCACAGGTCAGCGCGCAGCAAGAGCGCGCCCTTGCCTATCAGCTCGCCATGACCATGGAGGGTTAACATGCAAGCGATGACGTCTTCCTCTAATTACTCGGCAGCGAGCTATGCTTCACCCGGCAAAGCCTCACAGGCTGGTTCATCGTCCGCCAGCGGCAAATCGGATGCGGCGCCGGATATTCATCAGGCGCGTTCGTTTGGCGACGCGGATGCCAGCAGAGCGGCCAGCTTTACGCTTGGCCAGCCTGCCCGGTCGTTACCGTCATTCAGCGACGAGCAGCCAGAGCCGGAGCTGACGACTCAACACCAAGATGAACAAGACGAACTGACCGCGCTGGTCGCACTGCTGAACGCCAATCAACCGATCCCAACGCAGGCTCAGTGGGTCAAAGGGTTTGCCGAGAGCCACAGCGTGAGCGGCATAAAAACCGCAAATACTGTCGCGGCGCAGAACCCAAGCGCAAACTCTGCGGCGCCATCGGCAACAGGACAATCGGCAGCGGGACTACTTAACGCGCAATCTGCGCCGTCCATCACCGAGAGCCAGCCCGTTGCGACCAAAGCGGCGGTCACTCTCGACAGCGCGTTAAACGCGGCGCTCAATCAGGTCATCAACCCGGCATCTGGTGCGGCAAGCAACGGTCAAGCGCAAACTCAGGTTAACGCGCCGAGCGTCGCGACCACGGTGGTCAATGCGCCGGAATGGGCCAGCGTGCGCATTGATACCCAAGCGGGCAAATGGGGCGAGCAGATGCTGCAAGCACTGCACGATCGCGTCACGCTGCAAGCGCAGCAGAATCTGCAGGAAGCCAAGATCCGCCTCGATCCGCCTGATCTCGGCAAGCTGGATTTGGTGGTGCGCGTGGAAGGCGATCGCCTCAGCGTGCAGATCAACGCCAATGCCGCGGCGACTCGTGAAGCGCTGATGCAGGTGTCTGATCGCCTGCGCGCCGAACTGCAAAGCCAGAACTTTGTGCACGTCGATGTCAATGTCGGCTCCGATCAGGGCGGCCAGCGCCAATCATCGTCTCACGATGACGCCGCTGCCAGCACCATTTTCGCGGCGCGCGACTCTGCCGACGAGCCGTTTACCTCTTCTCTGTCTGAGCACTGGCTCAGCACTCACGCCTAAGGTTTCAACGAGGAATACAGGTTATGACCAAACAGCAACTTATTACCGTGTTTATCATGATGATCATCACCAGCGCCCTCGTCTCTGCGGGAACCGTGTTTGGCGGCATCTGGTATCTCAAGCAGCAGAGCGCGCAGCAAGAGCAACCGTCCGGAGACTGGCTGGCGAACTCGCCGCTGGCGTTTTTAAGCGAAACCAACCAGTCACCGAAAGCGCCGAGCTTTCATTCGCTGGATAAAGTGGTGCTGAGCGTGAAAGGCAAAAATCAGAACCATTTTCTGATGCTGGAAATTGCGGTCGAAACCCGTCATCCGGAACGCATCGCCAACATCGGTGATTACATGCCGGTGGTGCGCAATTCGCTGATCAAACTGTTCAGCGACAAAACCTATGAAGATTTGCAGCAGGACGGCGCGATTGAGCACCTGCAAAACGAGGTCAAGCTGACCATTCTCAACGCCTTTGAGAAGACCGACATTCTGCGCGACATCGACGATGTGCTGCTGACCAAATACGTCGTGCAGTAGGGACGCGCTTATGTTGGATATGCAATACCAGGAAGGGTATGACGTGTCGGACGAGCTTGCCTCGCCGACACTGCCGATCGACGAAAATCGCCTGCTCAGCCAGTATCAACATCTGGTGAGGCGGGTTTCTAACCAACTGCGGGTGCACGCGACCACGCATTGCAGCATCGAAGATATGCAGCAAATTGGCCTGATTGGCCTGCTGGAAGCCGGGCGCCGTTACGGCAACATTGACGACCCGAACTTTCCCGCGTTTGCGGTGTGCCGTATTCGCGGTGCGATTCTCGATGAACTGCGCCGCCTGGACTGGCGGTCACGCAAAACCCGTCAGCAAGCGCACGAGCTCAACGACGTGACCCGCGACCTGACCCGTAAACTGGGCCGTCAGCCGAATGACAACGAAATCATTGCTGCCCTTGGCACCGATGAGCAGGACTACTACGCGCGCCTGAACGCGTCACTCGCCGGGGAAATGCAGAGCCTGGATCAACTGATTGAAAATGGCGTCGAGCAATTTGCCGACGGCCATTACGACGGCATGACGCAGGAGCATATACGCCGCAGTTTAGAACAGGCGCTCGGCCAGCTGTCAAAACGCGACCAGTTGCTCCTGACCCTGTTCTATCAACACGAACTCAACTTACACGAAATCGCGCTCGTGCTCGATCTGACGCCGCCTCGCATCTGTCAGCTACACAAACAGGCGCTCAAACAACTCAACCAATATTTGTCCTCTTAGGAGCCACTTATGCAAAAGTTTCTTGGTGCCATCATTGTTCTGATGTGTGTATTCGGCGGTTACGTCTGGGCGGGCGGCAGCCTGACCGCAATTTGGCAACCGGCGGAGTTTCTCATTATCGCCGGGGCGGCGCTCGGCTCACTGATCATCGGTAACCCGCCGCAGGTGCTCAAAGAGATGCGCCGCCAACTGCGCATGATTCTGTCACAACCGAAAAATGAACAGGCGTATTACATGGAGCTGATGGCGGTGCTGCAAGTGCTGCTGGAAACCGTACGCAGCGGCGGATTTAAGTCGCTCGATAAGCACATTGAAAATCCGGAACAGAGCCCGATTTTTGCCCGCTACCCGCTCGTTGCGCGTGATTATCGTCTGGTTTCGTTCATTACCGACAACCTGCGCTTAATGGCGATGGGCCAGATGTCGCCTCATGAACTTGAGGGACTGCTGGAACAAGAAATCGACGCCATTCAGACCGACCTGCTACTGCCATCGCGTTCGATGCAACGCACCGCAGAAGCACTGCCGGGCTTTGGTATTCTGGCGGCGGTAGGCGGCATCATCATCACCATGCAAGCCATCGATGGCTCCATCGCCCTCATCGGCTACCACGTTGCTGCGGCACTGGTGGGCACCTTTATCGGCATCTTTGGCTGTTACTGCTGTCTTGATCCGGCGAGTAACGCCATGGCTCAGCGCGTCAAACGCGACATGTCGGCTTTTGAATGCGTGCGTGCCACTCTGGTGGCCTACGTGGCGAAGAAACCGACACTGCTGGCGATTGACGCAGGGCGTAAGCATATTCAGCTAGACATTAAACCAACCTTCAACGACATGGAGAAATGGCTAGCGGAGCAGGAGGGATAATGCAAAAACAGGAGCATGTCGTATTCAAGCGCTCTACCCGCAGTCACGACGAACCTCACCATGGTGGCGCTTGGAAAGTCGCCATGGCCGATTTTATGATTGCCCTGATGGCGCTGTTTCTGGTGCTGTGGGTGATGCAGGTGGTGAATAAAGAAGAGCGTAAAGCGATTGTCGCGCATCTGCACAGCGCCAGCGTGTTCGATCGCAGCTACGGCAACCCGTTTGATACCTCGCAGAGCATCTCTCCTATCGATTTAGCCTCGGAATCGTCGGTACCGAGCAAGCACGATTCCAACCATACCGTGACTTCGTTCTATAACGGCAACGGCAATGGCCCGGAATCGGATGCGATCATTCCCGGTAACTTCGATACCCAGGAACAGCTGACTATTCTGGCCAAAGTGATTGAAGAGATGATGCGCCAGATCAGCGCGCAAGGGAACGTGCACGTTTCCGTGACACCGCAAGGGCTGCGCATTGTGCTGCAGGACGACTACAAACAGCACATGTTCAGTCGTGGCGGAACCGAGCTGACACCTTTTTTTGAAGATCTTCTGCTGGCTCTGGCTCCGGTCTTTCAGCGGGTGGAAAATCCGCTCATCATCAGCGGCCACACCGACTCCACCGCGTTTAAGCAGCGTTTCAGCAATCGGACGAACTGGGAGCTGTCGGCCAATCGCGCCAACATTGCGCGCCAGACGTTGGTGGCCGGCGGCATGCCGGAACAGCGCGTGTTGCAGGTCACCGGCATGTCGGACCGAGCCTTGCTCAACCCGGAAGAGCCGGATGGCAGTGAAAACCGCCGCATTGAGCTGTTTGTCCTGACCACGCCAGCTGCGCAGGTGCTGGAGACCTTCTTTGGCAATCAGCAGGACGGTGAGCTGGACAAAGCGCGCGATAAAGCGCAGTTCAATCAGCCAGTGCTGCGTCAGGAAACCATTCAGTATTCAACCCCGGTCGAGACAAAAAAGCAGCCCGACCAACAGTTATAACGCGTACTCTGCCCGAAGCCTGAGCCTCGGGCAGCTTTCCCGGTTCCATGGACTTCTTTATTACCGAGCACGTTATGTATCAGCATCCCGGCGAACATGCCCACAAAGACGGACTGAAAAAAGCCTTTCTCTGGCTGATCGTCATTGATTACTGCCTGCTGGGGCTGTTTTTGCTGCAACTCACCAGCCTGACGCTGCACGCGGGCACCAGCATCAGTCTGCTGCTGATGGTGTACAACATTCTGCTCAGCTTTCTCTGCTTTCAGCGCACCAGTAAGCAGGAATCCTACATCATCTATCCGACGCTTTCGGCGACGCTGCTGGCGTTCATCTGCTTCCTGTATTTCTTTTTTCTGATTTAACCTACGGAGTTATAACCGCTTTCTGACAGCATCCCCCGAAAGTATGACGGCGGACTGACGTGTCTGACATTTCTCTGTTGAATAATACTCATCAACAACAACGTCCACACGAAAACTCGATAGATAAGGATAGATGATGAAAAAAGCGATGTTCGCCCTAAGTGCACTGACTTTCATTTTAGCGGGCTGTGACACGGCTGAGAAAGCGGCAACGCAAGCAGAATCTCAACCCGCCGTGGATACACTGCCAACCGCAGTCAGCAACGCAGTTTCAACCGTGACCGACACCGTATCTGCTGCCGCTGGCACAGTTGCAGAAACGGTAGATGCTGGTCATAACGCCTTCAACAGCCTCGATTGGCAAGGTACCTACAAAGGCACGCTGCCTTGCGCCGATTGCGCAGGCATCGACTACACTCTGACGCTGAACGAAGATGAAACCTACACCCTGACTCAGGTGTATCAGGGTAAAGAAGACGGCGGTCAGTTCAGCTCTAACGGTAAATTCCACTGGGATACCAAAGGCAGCGTAATCACACTGGAAGATGGCTCAGAAACGCCTAACCAGTACTTCGTGGGTGAAAACATGCTGATGAAACTCGACATCAACGGCGAGAAAATCACAGGCGACATGGCCGCGCTGTATAACCTGCAAAAGCAGTAAGTCGTGACTGACTCACCTCCCCCTGAAACGACAACGCCAGCATGATGCTGGCGTTTTTTTATGGCGCTGAAACGTAGCGTAGCACACCGATTCTCCAAGTTTTTCACCTCGCGAAGCGCCTGTTTTTCTCATCGCACGCCGCCATCGCCACGCTGAATTTGTCTGGCTGATCGCAAGTTTTATTTTGTTCTGAGGGCATCAAACTTACTTTTCACAAACTAAAATCAAAATGTGATCTCGATTAATAAACCACACAAAAAGCAGGAGTATTTTAACTTGGCATGACGTTTTTGGGGGAGTAGCCATGACTGCATCGAAAATGTTTCTAAGAGATTTTCTTGGCTTAGTTTTAATTGTTTCAACCGTACTTGCTTTGCTCAGTGTTTTGTTGGATCTACTGGCTTTGATGGCCTATTTCAACCACGAAACACAAGTCGCCACCGTGTTATTTGACGAGTCGTTCTACATGTTGGTGTTCTTTGTTCCGCCCTACTTTATCGCCAAATACATTAATCGTGCGGAGATAGTGAAAGCGGTGGATGAGTATCAGTTGATGAAGAGTAAGAGTGATGTGATTTGAAGTATTGGTGTTGGTTAGAAAGGTAATGTTGGGTTCAACGGGCTAGGTTTGAATTGGATTGAATGGTTTGCATTGAGCTGTTTGACGCGTTTTCGCATCATCGAATAACGCTGCTTGATTTGTCACGCGCCAGTTACTCTTTGCTGGCACAAAGAGTAACCAGAAAATGCCTTTGGATTTTTGGTTGTGGCCCGGGACGGTTTTAGGCGTTCCCGACGCCGAAAACCTAAAAATTCATCCATGAATTTTTCCCTCGTAAAAAGGGATTCAATGACAAAGCTGATTTCATGAAGGATACAAAGACAAACCTGGTCACTGTACTGGAGAGAACAATCCCAATGCATAGTAAAAAATACCACGCGTTGGGAATTTCTCTTAAATGCTTGTTATATTTTTATAGCGTCCCAAGTCTGCTTTATACTAACTACTAGATCTGAAACGTTCCTAAAAGGAGCAGAGCCTAAGACGTACTCCGCATGTACTTGGTCATCTTTTCTAGCTAAATTAACGTATGTTAAATATAGAAGTGAAATACCCTTACTTACTTCCATTGAAACTCCATCAGACAACCATTCTTTTAGGAATGGAATTATGTATTTTTCTTGCTCTTCGTATAATGATATTAATTCACTCAGTCTGTTAATTCCCATGCGATGCAAGAATTCTAAAGAATTAGACAACACTTCATCTTCCGGTTCCGTTAACCTTTTGCATTTGAACACACTCCGCATTTCTTCTTCTAGAGCCAAGACTTTCGAATCTGATTCAATAAAATACTTCAGAGAATCTAGATCTAACGATACACCTTCAGGATAGCTAGACACTTTTTCAGGCAAGCCTGCTTTCTAGCTTCCGCTTCTCGCTCCTTTTGGGACATAAAGCCTTGCATACACTCGCCGCGCCACTCTTTTATCTGCTCTGGATAAAGACCTTTCTCACGACAATACTGGCTCAACTCATTCTCTGTCATAGAGAAGGTTTCAGCCACCACGGCTAACTTAGTTTGAGCTGACCACTGGTCGGAAGAAGTATTACTGTCTGGCACAACGGCTCCTGATTCTCTTAATGCTTTCTTCCAATTGTACAGGGTTGCTTCATGGATTCCTTCTTCTTTTGCCACTTCCGCCACTGACCGAGAATATGGAGGTAACAACTTCTTTAATACAGCTTCTCTTCTTTCTTGTGAATAACGAGTCATTCTTTACTCTATTACCACCCCTCACTGGTTAAATTTTAACAGTGACAACTATCCTGCCAGAGGGGGGAGGGGAAAAGTTGGTCTCAGATTCAACATCTTTTAGGCTGTAGCCGATCAACTATTGCAAAGGTCAAAAAGCAGGGTAACTCTG
>ERZ1673961.169-NODE-169-length-33640-cov-343.591603_pt1 | contig 33640 bp, 28 predicted proteins | sample MGYA00580189_ERZ1673961 | MGnify/ENA primary metagenome ERZ1673961 (study PRJEB41334, sample SAMN05608105) | rock metagenome | biome: terrestrial subsurface; feature: shale formation; material: shale | place: USA: Pennsylvania ... | reverse complement strand
TTGCCTTTTTTTAATTTGCCTTTTTTTTAAGCTATTCTTTATAGGATTGCTTTTATTTTTTCAAATTATATCATATTTAAATATAATAAAAATTACACTATTTAACTATTATTAGTTCATCAAAAAAATATCCTTGCATATAATCGCATCCTAGCTCTTTTACTAAATCATAATCACGCTGTGTTTCAATACCTTCAATAATACTTTTTTGTCCATTTAGTCTAATTGTTGTTAAGATTCCTTTTAAGTAGTGCATGTAGTTATGATTTACTTCGATTTGACGTAAAAAAGATTTGTCAATTTTAATATATTTACTTCCATTCATCATATAAAAAGAGAACATTGAACCATCTTGTCCAAAATCATCAAGTGCTGTTTCTATATTTTTATTATTTAGCCATGAAGAAAAATTTCGCATTATATTTGCACTTGTTTCATCATCACTACCATTTTCTGTAATTTCTACTACTATATCATCTTTTTTGTCATTTAAAAAAATTTCCCAATAAGATTGTTGTTCACAAGATACAAATATATCTGCATCAAAATTTAAAAATAATTTTTTGTCTTCTGTGAAATTATCAAATTGTAACTGTTTATTTCTTTTCTCAAGTTCGAAAAATAATTTATTATTATGGTGTAAGTGCCTAAAGATATCTTCAGTAGATATAAGATTATTGTCAATCTCAAACTTTGACAAAGCCTCATAAGCATAGATATCATCTGTTTTTGCGTCAATTATTGGTTCATACTTAGTAAAATATTTTGAGTCTAATATTATGTGTTTAAATTCTATATTATTCATAATAATAATATAACAAAAAACAACTTAATATTTTTTGATAATTAGTATCAATATTGAAAATAATTTGAGGCGAATAGAAAAGTGACAGGATAAGCTATTGCATTAAAGTATCTAAGTAATAAAGAAACTTTAATATTAGGCATTATCTCTTCAATTAAAACTCCATTATTTAACTTTTGCATTATTGAAAGTTTAAAAGCGATATCAAAAAACTTTATACCAACTATACTTAACATTAAAAAACTATAATTATCAAGATAAACACTTAAAAAAATAGAGTAAATAAAGCTTGAGTTTAAAAGGAAGTAAAGAATTATATTCTTATTGAAAATAGCTAGATTATTAGATAATAATCCATAAATAGTATCTGATTTTTGCCAATTTGATTCAAAAAGTTCAATTGCAATAAATATAAAAAATAAAGATATTATATCCATGTTTATAAAAAAGCGAGGATTTCTCCTTGCTTTTTATTTATCTCCATAAGAGAATTTAATTTTTTTGTCTTTATATAGACCCGTTCCAACTGGAATAGTTCTACCAATAACAACATTCTCTTTTAAGTCTTCTAACATATCCATCTTAGCAGAAATTGCAGCTTCTGTTAAAACCTTAGTAGTTTCCTGGAAAGATGCAGCTGATATAATAGAATCAGATGTTACAGCGGCTCTTGTAATACCAAGTAATAATGGTTCAGCAATTGCTGGTTCACCACCAAGTTTGATAATTCTTTCATTTTCTATTTTAAATCTTTTCTTAGATATCATATCACCAACGATGAATTTAGTATCTCCACCATCTAAAATAGAAACTTGTCTTAACATTTGAGATAAAATAACCTCAATATGTTTATCAGCAATATTTACACCTTGAGATCTATATACTTGCTGAACTTCTGATACAATAAATCCATGAAGTGCTTTTTCACCTAGAATTTTTAATATATCATGTGATGCTAATTGACCCTCTGTTAATGCCTCACCAGCATGAACAAACTCACCCTCATGAACTAAAATCTGTTTAGATTTTTCTACTAAAAATTCTGCTTTTGCACCATTTTCATCTGTAATAATAATTCTTTGTTTATTTCTAAGTGGTTTACCAAATGAAACAATACCATCAAATGAAGCAAGTACTGCAATATTTTTAGGTCTTCTAGCCTCAAATAATTCAGATACTCTTGGAAGACCTCCAGTAATATCTTTTGATTTTTGAGTAGCTTTTGGTGTTTTACCTAATACATCAGCAACTTCAACTTTTTGACCTTCACTAACATTTAATGAAGTTTTTGGTTCTAATGAATATCTTAATACTTCTTTATTGTTTGTTGCTAATGAGATTGCTGGTTTGTAACCTGCTGGAATATACTCATTTACAACTAGTTTTGAAGTACCTGTTAATTCATCATATTGCTCAGATACTGTTACACCTGGAATAATATCTTCAAATGCAATTGTACCAGCTTCTTCTGCAATTGTTGGGTTTGCATATGGATCCCACTCAGCAATAACATTTTGCTCTTGCGTTTTTGGAATAGCAATAACAGAATCTTTTTCAACAGGACTATCATCAGTAAACTCAACTAATGAACCTCTTGCGATATAGTGTCTTAAAGCTTCTCTATCTTCTTCATCAACAATAACTGCAAATAGACCTTTTTCAACAACTTCATCACCTGCTTTAATGTCATGTCTTCTTTCTAAATAGTCACCTTTAAGTTTATAGTATTTTACAATACCTTGTGCATTTGAAAGAACATTTGATGTTATTGGATCTCCATCTTGAACTCTTAAAATTGAAGCAAAAGGAATTCTATTTGGTACATTCCATCCATCTTTAATCATCTCAACTATTGATTCATTTTCTCCAACTTCATCTCCATCTGCATAAGGAAGATATAATTTACCATCAATTTTTCCAGATACACCTGCAAGCTCATTTGGCTTAGCAACATCATTCTTTCTTAAATAGTATTTCTTGCTCTCTTTTGCATTTGAAATTGTTAAAATTGTCTCTTCATGTATAGTTTCAACTGTTACTTTACCTTTAAAAGGAGCATTGATTTTTGGCTCAACTAGTAAAACACCAGCATTTCTTCTATTTGCAACAATGATTCTATTTGCTTTATCAATATATGTTTTTATATTGTAATATCTAATAAAACCTTCTTTGTCAACTTTTAATTCTCTTTCTGTTTGAGTAGCACTTGCTGTACCCCCAACGTGGAATGTTCTAAGTGTCAGCTGTGTTCCTGGCTCACCAATTGATTGAGCAGCTAATACACCTACTGCTTCACCTGGATTTGCTTTTCTTTGCTCACCAAGGTTTAGACCATAACATTTTGAACATAATCCATTTTCTACTTTACAAGTTAAAGGTGTTCTAATAACAACAGATTTTACTTCAGCATCTGCAACAACTTTTGCATCTTCTTCTGTTATTAAAGTTCCTTCTGTAAATAAAATCTCATTTGAAATAGGATCAATTATATCCTCTGCAATTACTCTACCTGTGATTCTTTCTTCTAAACTCTCAATTAATTCATTACCAGAAGATAAATCAGTAATTTCAATTCCTTCATGAGTTCCACAATCATCTGTAGTAATTCTTACATTTTGCGATACATCAATTAGTTTTCTTGTTAAATACCCAGCATTTGCTGTTTTAAGTGCTGTATCTGCTAAACCTTTTCTAGCACCGTGAGTAGAAATAAAGTACTCAAGTACATTTAGACCTTCTCTAAAGTTAGAAATAATTGGTGTTTCAATAATTGAACCATCAGGCTTAGCCATAAGACCCCTCATACCTGCAAGCTGTCTAATCTGCGCAGCAGAACCTCTAGCCCCAGAGTCAGCCATCATATAAATAGAGTTAAAACCATTTTTATCAGTTTCAATAATCTCCATCATTTCTGATCCAAGAGTATTATTAATCTCAGTCCAGATATCAATAATTTTATTATATCTTTCTTGCTCAGTTAATAAACCTTGAGAGAATTGTTTTTGAACTTCAATAACTTCTTTTTTAGATTTAACTACGTGTGCTGCTTTTGATTCAGGTACTTTAATATCTGCAATCGAAACAGAAATACCAGCATCAGTTGCGTATCTAAAACCTAAGTTTTTAAGATTATCCAAAAATCTTGGAGTTACTTTATATCCACCATGTTTATAAATATAATCAACTAAAGTACCAATATCTTTTTTCTTTAAAATTTTATTCCATAAATTTTCAGGTACAAATTCAGGTAAAATCTCTTTTACAATCAATCTTCCAACAGTTGTATGAATAATTCTATCATCAAGTTTTGTTCTAATTTTTGCATGTAAATCAACTTGCTTCATCTCTAAAGCAATTTTAACTTCATTTACATCTGTAAATAATTTATGTTGACCTTTTACTCCATCTTTTGATAAAGAAAGATAATAAATACCTAAAATCATATCTTGTGATGGAACAGCAATAGCTCTACCTGATGCTGGTAAAATAATATTCATAGATGACATCATTAAAATCTTAGCTTCTGCAACCGCTTCTTGTGATAATGGTACGTGAACCGCCATTTGGTCACCATCAAAGTCAGCATTAAATGCAGCACAAACCAATGGATGTAACTGAATTGCTTTACCATCAATTAATACAGGGTGAAAACCTTGAATTGACAATTTATGAAGTGTTGGTGCTCTATTTAATAATACTGGATATTCATTTACTATCTCAGATAAACATTCCCAAACTTCATTTGTTTCACTCTCAATTAATCTTTTTGAAGATTTTAAAGTTGTTGCATAACCTTTTTCTTCTAGTTTTGCCATTAAATGTGGTTTAAATAACTCTAAAGCCATTTTTTTAGGAATACCACATTGGTCCATATTTAAAGATGGTCCAACAACAATAACAGATCTTCCTGAGAAGTCAACCCTTTTACCAAGTAAGTTCTGTCTAAATCTACCTTGCTTACCTTTAATAATTTCAGATAATGATTTTAAAGGTCTTTTATTTGCACCTTTAACTGCATTTGCAGTTTTTCCATTATCAAATAGTGCATCAACTGCTTCTTGAAGCATTCTTTTTTCATTTCTAATAATGATTTCAGGTGCATCAAGTTCTGTTAATCTTTTAAGTCTGTTATTTCTGTTAATAACTCTTCTATACAAGTCATTTACATCAGAAACTGCAAACTTTCCACCATCTAATGATACAAGTGGTCTTAAATCAGGTGGAAGAACTGGAAGTTGAGTTAACATCATCCATTCTGGTTTATTTCCTGAATTAATAAAGTTCTCAACTACTTTCAATCTTTTGATTATAGTTTTTCTTTTTGCCTCTGATTTAGTAGATGACATTTCAGATTTTAACTTTTCTAAAAGTTCAAATAAGTCAAGATATTCTAAAAGATTTCTTACAACATCTCCACCCATATTAGCTTCAAATCCAGTATGTTCAAATAAATCAGAAATAGTTCTATATTGTTCTTCATTTAATATATCGTATTTAAGAACTTTTTTTGTTTTTTCATTATCATAATAAGCATCACCTGGCTCACTTACAATATATGCTTCATAATAAAGTACTCTTTCAAGATCTTTTAATTTAACACCTAAAAGTGTACCAATTCTTGTTGGAAGAGATGATACCATCCAAATGTGTGCTACAGGAGAAACAAGATCAATATGACCCATTCTGTGTCTTCTCACTTTTGAAGAAGTTACTTCAACTCCACATTTTTCACATACAACTCCGTTGTATCTCATTTTTTTATATTTACCACAAAGACACTCATAATCTTTTATTGGACCAAATATTTTAGCACAAAAAAGACCATCTCTTTCTGGTTTTAAAGTTCTGTAGTTTATTGTTTCTGGTTTTTTAACTTCACCACAAGACCAAGAAAGAATCTTCTCTGGACTTGCAAGTCTAAGTTGAAAAGCAGAAAAATCTTGTGGTCTTTCTAACTCTTTAATTTCGATAGGTTTTAATACTTTTTCAGTTTTACTCATTCTCTTCTACCTCGTCAAAAATATCAACGTCTAAACCAAGAGCTTTAAGCTCTTTTGTTAATACGAAGAATGTTTCAGGAACACCTGATCTTGGAACATTTTCCCCATTTGCTATAGCTCTATAAGCTCTTGTTCTACCTTCAACATCATCTGATTTTGTTGTAAGCATCTCTTTAAGAACACTTGTAGCACCATATGCTTCTAGTGCCCAAACTTCCATCTCACCAAATCTTTGTCCACCAAATAGTGCTTTACCACCAACTGGCTGTTGTGTAACAAGTGAATATGGTCCTGTAGATCTTGCATGCACTTTTTCATCAACTAAGTGATGAAGTTTTAGCATATACATATAACCTACGTTAACTCTTTCTTTCATCTTATCACCAGTTTTTCCATCATAAAGTACAGATTTACCATCTGTGTCAATTTTTGCTAATTCAAAAAGTTTTTCAAATTCGTAAACTTCAACACCATCAAATACTTGAGTAGCAAATCTAACACCTTTTGCCCAATCTTGTGCATAATCAACTAGCTCTTCATCAGTTAAAGAATTCATAAATTCTTTACCTTTCATAAGCTTAGCAGTACTTGCAATTTCAGACATTTTTTCTCTAAGTTCAGTAATAAACTCTGCTCGCTTAGCTTCAAATATCTCTTGAATTTGATTACCAAGTCTTTTACCAACTAAACCTAAGTGAACTTCCATAATTTGACCGATGTTCATTCTTGATGGAACCCCTAATGGGTTAAGAATTACATCAACAGTTGTTCCATCTTCTAAATATGGCATATCAACTTGAGGAACAATATTAGAAACGATACCTTTGTTACCGTGTCTACCTGCCATCTTATCACCAACTTTAATCTTTCTTTTAGTTGCAATATATACTTTTACCTGTTTAATTACACCACTTGGTAAAATATCATCATGCTCAAGAACTTGAAGTTTTTCTTCATGCTCTTGTCTTAATGTAGATTTTTGTTTGATAAAATGCTCTTTGATATTATTATAAGCATTTTGAACATCTTTATTATATGAAGCAACTACTTTTTTCATAGCAAATCTATTTACATTTGAAAGTACATCAAATGGAATATTATCACCCTTTTTGTAAGTTGTTCCATCTACTTCAACATCTTTATCTAATGCTGATTTTGATAATAAATCATTAATTTTTAAAATCTCTTCTCTATCAAGCATTAATAGTTTATCATGATGCTTAACATCAAGTTCAGATTTTTCTGATTCAATTTCAGCTACTGCTCTTTCGTCTTTTTCATAACCTTTTTTAGTAAATACTTTAACATCTACTACAGTACCTTCCATTGATGTTGGACAATATAGTGATTTATTAATAACATGCCCAGCTTTTTCACCAAAAATAGCTCTTAAAAGTCTTTCTTCTGGAGTTGGCTTAATTTCACCTTTTGGTGTAACCTTTCCAACTAAAATCATTCCTGGCTTAACAAAAGTACCAACTTTAATAATACCAGAAGCATCTAAATGAGAAATTGACTCTTCTTTTACACCTGGTAAATCTCTAGTAATCTCTTCGTTTCCATGTTTAAGTTCTCTACATTCAACATCTTTTTCATAAATATGTACAGATGTAAATGCATCTTCTTTTATCAATCTTTGAGAAAGAACAATAGCATCTTCATAGTTATAACCATTCCATGGCATAAATGCAACCATTGCATTAACACCAACAGCTAATTCACCTTTATCCATTGAAGGACCATCAGCAATAACTTGACCTTTTTCAACTACTTGACCTTGTTTTACTGCTACTCTTTGTCCAAATGATGTATTATTATTTGTTCTTGAGTTCTTGCTAATTTGATAATGGTCAATAAATGCACCACTTTCGTCTTCACCTCTAATGTAGATGTTTTTAGCATCTGCTTTTTCAACAACACCAGCTCTAGAAGCTTTTATAGCTTCCCATGCATCTCTTGCAACAGTCTTTTCTAAACCAGTACCAACAATAGGCGCATTAGGTTTTAATAATGGAACAGCTTGTCTCATCATATTTGAACCCATAAGTGCTCTGTTGGCATCATCATGCTCTAAGAAAGGAATAAGTGAAGCAGCAACACCCATAACCATTTGTGAAGAGATATCAATATAGTTTACCTTACTTCTTTCCATAAGTAAAATTTCACCATTTTGTCTAGCTTCAATTAAAGGCTCAACAATCTTACCATTATCATCAACTTTTGTTGAACCAGGTGCGATTACAAGTCCCTCTTCTAAAGTTGCAGTCATGTAAGTAATTTCATCTGTTACTACACCATCTTTAACTTTTTTGTATGGAGCTTCAATAAATCCTAACTCATTTACTTTTGCATAAGTAGATAAAGTATTAATCAGACCAATATTTTGACCCTCTGGAGTTTCAACAGGACAGATTCTTCCATAGTGTGTTGGATGAACATCCCTTACTTCAAATCCAGCTCTTTCTTTAACTAATCCACCCTCACCAAGTGCAGAAAGTCTTCTTTTATGAGTAACTTCTGATAATGGATTTGTTTGGTCCATAAATTGTGATAATTGCCCTGATGTAAAGAATTCAGTAATTGTTGATGTAATCATCTTAGAGTTTACTAAATCATGTGGCATTAAATCTTCTAATGTTCCACTTAATGTAGTCATTTTATCTCTAATAGCTTTTTGCATTTTAATAAGTCCAGAATGCAACTCATTTGCAAGAAGTTCACCAATTGCTCTAATTCTTCTATTACCTAAGTGATCTCTATCATCAATATGACCGTGACCTGATTTAACTTTTACTAAATACTGAACAGTTTTAATTACATCTTCGTAAGTTAATACTGTTACATACTCAGGAACATTAACACCAAGTTTATGGTTCATTTTCATTCTACCAACTTTTGTTAAATCATATCTTTCAGGATCGAAAAATAGTTTTCTAACAAACTCTTTAGCAGCTTCTTTTGTTACAGGCTCACCTGGTCTCATAACTTTATAAATTCTAATTGCTGATAAATCATTTTCATCATCAATTTGTTCTGTTTGTTTTAATAGCTTTAAAGACTCACTATCAGCTTTAAATGCATTGATAATTGAATCATCAACACCCGTTGCTAAATCATTAGCAATATCAAATGAATCAAATCCTAAATCTAATAATTTCTTTAATTTTAATTCATCTAAATTTGTTAAAGCATCAAATAAAACTTCTCCTGATTCTGGATCAAAAATAGCACTTGCAGTTGATCTATCCATTAATAATTCAACTGGATACTCAACTAATTCAAGTCCACCTTCAACTAAAGCTTTTGCTTTTCTAGCTGTAAGTCTTTTTCCTGCAGCTAAAATTAAATTACCTTTATCATCTTTTAAATCAAAATCTAATCTACCAGAATAATCATCTGGATTAAATTTTGTTAAAAATTTATTATTTTTAACTTTTACATTGATAATTGGATAAAAAAGTTTTATAATATCTTCTTTAGAGTAACCTAATGCTCTAAAAAGAATTGTAACAGGAACTTTTCTTCTTTTGTTAATTCTTACATATAATACATCTTTTGCATCATACTCAAAATATAACCAAGAACCTCTATCTGGAATAATTTGACCAGTATAAATTAGTTTGTGACCTGATGTATTTGCTTCTTCTTCTTTGAAGATAACACCTGGAGATCTGTGTAATTGGTTTACAACAACTCTCTCAACACCATTAACGATGAAAGAAGTTCTATCTGTCATAAGTGGAATTTCTCGGATAAATAAAGATTGTTCTTTCATATCTTTAACACCGATTTTTTCACCAGTTTTTTCATCTAGTTCCCATAAAGTTAATCTAATATTAATCTTTAATGGAATTGAATAAGTAAGACCCCTAACCATTGACTCTCTAACATCATATTTGGGTTTACCAACTTCTGAACCTAAGTACTCTAAAGTAACTCTATTTTGTGCATCATGAATAGGGAATACTGATTTAAATACTTTTTCAATACCAGCATCAAATCTATCATCTTTTCCTATCATCAAAAAGTTTTCATAAGAGTTTTGTTGTAATTGTAGTAGATTTGGAATTTCTATTTGTTGTGGATTTTTTGCAAAATCAACTCTAAGTCTATTACCAGATTTTAAAGAGTTTAACATTGTCGACCTTAATAATTTGGTTTAGTTTTTTAGCTTTTTTTATAAAGCGCAAAAAGCATCCTAAAGGATAAGTTTAAAATTCTTTAAAAAAATTCTAAACTTAGCCCTCAGTGATGCTAGTCTTTTATGCAAAGTAGAAGGCTCTACTTTGCATACAATAATCTTTAATTTAAGTAATTATTTGATTTCTACAGATGCCCCAGCAGCTTCTAATTCAGCTTTTGCAGCTTCTGCATCTTCTTTAGAAACACCCTCTTTAACAGTTGATGGAGTTTCTTCAGCAGCAGATTTTGCTTCTTTTAGTCCAAGACCAGTTAATGATCTAATAACTTTAATTACATTAATTTTCTTAGCACCAGCATCAGTGATAACAACATCAAATTCAGTTTGCTCTTCAACTGCTTCAGCAGCTCCAGCAGCAGCTCCACCAGCAACAACAGTTGGTTGTGCAGATACACCAAATTTTTCTTCAAATTCTTTAACTAGTTCAGATAATTCTAATACAGATAAACCTGAAATGTACTCTAATACATCTTCTTTAGAAATTGCCATTTTATTTCCTCTAAATTTTATTTTTATAATATTTTATTAATTTTAACCGCTATAAATTAAGCAGCCTCTTCTTCTTTTTTCGCTCTAAGATTGTCAAGCCCTGTAACAAAGTTTCTTGCAGGAGCTGTCCAAACAGAAAGTAACATACCAATAAGCTCATCTCTAGATGGTAATTTAGCAAATGCATTAACTCTATCAAGATCAGCTGGTTCACCTTCAATGATACCTGATTTAATAACAAATTTTTCGCTATGCTCAGATGCAAACTTGTCTGCTACTTTACAAGCAGAGATTTGATCTTCTGACCATAAGAAAATGTTAGTTCCGTTTAACTCAACATCTCCTAACTCAGCATTTTTAACAGCAACAGTTACAAGTGTATTTTTAGCAACTTGAACTTTTGCTCCGCTTTCTTTAGCGCTTTTTCTTAAAGCTTCTAACTGTTTATGAGTAAGACCTTTATAATCACACACTACGATAGCTTGAGACTCTTTAAATTCAGCTGTTAAAAAATCAATAATTTCAGCTTTTTGTTGTTTAGTCATAATAGTTTTCCTCCTTTCAAAACATGAAACTTAAGCAGGTCTTACAAAAGACGGAGGTGTCTTTTACCGGCTGTCTCCAGTTTTATATCAGTGCTTTGATAACACTCAAAGATATAGATTTTTATCTACATATTTGAATATTATTTAATTCAAATAAGGAGTAAACCTTATTTGATATCCATTAATTCTGTTGTATCTAATTTAATAGATGGAGACATAGTTAATGAAATTGCTGCATTTGAAATATATCTTCCTTTTGCAGTTGATGGTTTTGCTTTGTTGATAGCGCCAATAAACGTTTCAACATTTTCTTTAATAGCTTCTGTTGAAAATGATACTTTTCCAACTGCTGCTTGCATATTACCTTTTTTATCAACTCTATATGTAACTTTTCCACCTTTAGCATCGCTAACAGCTTTTGTTACATCCATAGTTACAGTACCAGTTTTAGGATTTGGCATTAAACCTTTTGGTCCTAAGATTCTACCTACTTTACCAACGATACCCATACAATCAGGAGTTGCAATTAATACATCAAAATCAATATTTCCTGCTTGAATATCTGCTGCTAATTCATCATTACCAACAATATCAGCACCAGCTGCTTTTGCTTCATCCATTTTAGCACCTTTAGCAAATACTGCAACTCTTACAGTTTTACCAGTACCATGAGGAAGAACAACAGCTCCTCTAATCATTTGGTCAGCATGTCTTGGATCTACATTTAAGTTTAATGCAATTTCAACACTTTCATCAAATTTAGCAGATTTTAACTCTTTTAAATGAGTACAAGCTTCTGCTAATTCATAATTTTTATCTTCAATTTTTTCTGATAACGCTTTATATCTTTTTGAAACTTTTGCCATATTTTACTCCGCAATTTTTTTTATTTTGCTACCGCCAAGTTATAAAGTCTGGTGGTAAGACTTATTAGAAATTATGCTTCTACTTCAATTCCCATTGATCTTGCTGAACCAGCAACAATTTTTGAAGCTTGTTCTTTATCATCAGTGTTTAAATCTGCAATTTTCATATCAACGATTTCTAAAACTTGTTCTTTAGTTAACTTTCCAATTTTATTTTTAAGTGGATTGTCACTACCTTTTTTAATTCCAGACGCTTTTTTAATTAAATCTGTCATTGGTGGTTGTTTTAAAGTAAATGTAAAACTTTTGTCTGAGTAAACAGTGATTTCAACTGGAATATTAAATCCACTTTTATCTTTTGTTTTTTCATTAAATGCTTTACAAAATTCCATAATATTAATACCTCTTTGACCTAATGCAGGTCCAACAGGTGGTGATGGATTTGCAGCACCAGCTGGTATTTGAAGTTTAAGTGTACCTTCTACTTTTTTAGCCATCTAAATTCCTTTTCTAAATTTGTTATAACCATAGGCATTAGGCAATAAAACTATAAAAGAAGCAAGTTTGTATTGCCTAATGCCTATAAATTATTTTTAAACTACTCTTTCTACTTGCGTATAAGAGATTTCTACTGGTGTATTTCTTCCAAAAATTGAAACATTAAGTTTCAATATTCCAGCAGTCATATCAAAATCTTCAACAATTCCATTGAAGTTTGCAAATGGTCCTTCATTGATTCTAACCATTTCACCTTCATCAAAAGATACTTTTGGTTTTGCAGCAGATCTATTATTAACTTTTTCTAAAATAAGATTAATGTCTTTATCTGATAATGCAGTTGGCTTTTTAGATTCACCAATGAATCTTCCAACTTTTGGCATTGATTGAATTCTGTGCCATAATGCAGTATCTAAATCAATTTTTGCAAAAGCATATGCTGGATATAATGGTCTTTCAACTATAACTTTTTTACTTTTTTTAATTTCAATTAAATCTTCAGTTGGAACTAATACTTCAGCTATTTTATCATTTCCCATTTCATCAGCAAGTTTTTCTAAAGCTCTTTTTACTGTTAATTCACTACCTGAGTGAGTTTGAATTGCATACCATTTATGTGCCATTTTAATCCTTAATTCATTACTGAAGATAGGCTTAATGACATTACTGTATCAATTAGTGCTAAAAATAGTGTTATTACAGTAACAACAACAAATACAGATAAATATGCAGATCTAATTTGTTCTTTAATTGGAAAAATTACCTTAAACAGTTCATCTTTAGCATTTTTATAATAAGTTTTGAATTTATTCACAAGTGACTCCAGTATGTATTAAGCTATAAATTTTTTTAAAAAAAGTTTTTAACTACTTTCAAAAAAATTAATTATTATGGCAGGCCAGGAGGGACTCGAACCCCCAACCGTCGGATTTGGAATCCGGCGCTCTACCATTGGAGCTACTGACCTAAAAGTATAAAGAGATAAGTTAAAGTCCTAAGACTTTAACTTAATTTCTTTATGAATTGTGTGTTTTCTTAATCTTGGACTATATTTTTTAACCTCAAATTTCTCACTATGAGTTTTTGGGTTTTTCCAAGTAGTGTAGTTAATATCTCCACTCTCTTCGCATTTTAATCCAATTTTTATTCTAATCGCTGCCATTAATCAATCCTTATTCGATGATTTCTGCAACAACTCCAGCACCTACAGTTCTACCACCTTCTCTAATAGCAAACTTTGTACCTTTTTCTAGAGCAATTGGAGCAACTAATTCAACTGTCATTTCTACATTATCACCAGGCATAACCATTTCTACACCTTCTGGTAAATAAACTGAACCAGTTACGTCTGTTGTTCTTACATAAAATTGTGGTCTATATCCACTAAAAAATGGAGTATGTCTACCACCCTCTTCTTTTGAAAGGATATACACTTCACATCTGAATTTAGTATGTGGAGTAATTGTTCCTGGCTTAACAAGAACTTGTCCTCTTTCTACTTCTTCTTTTTTGATACCTCTTAATAAAATACCGCAGTTGTCACCAGCTTCACCTTGTTCCATCTCTTTTCTGAACATTTCTACACCAGTTACTGTAGTTTTTTGAGTATCTTTCATCCCTACGATTTCAATCTCACCACCAACTTTGATAGTACCTTTTTCAATTCTACCAGTTACAACTGTACCTCTTCCTGGGATAGAGAATACATCTTCTACAGGCATTAAGAAATCTTGGTCAATATCTCTTTCTGGAGTTGGAATATATTCATCAACTGCATCCATTAATGCAACGATTTTTTCACTCCATGTTCCAAGAGTACCAGATTTTGCTTCTTCTAAAGCTTGGAATGCAGAACCAGCGATAATTGGAGTGTCATCACCTGGGAAATCATACTCAGATAATAATTCTCTAATTTCCATTTCAACTAGCTCTAACATCTCTTCTCTATCTTCTTCATCTAGTTGATCTTCTTTGTTCATAAATACAACGATATATGGAACACCAACTTGTTTAGATAATAGAATGTGCTCTCTTGTTTGAGCCATTGGTCCATCTGTTGAAGCAATTACTAAAATTGCACCATCCATTTGAGCAGCACCAGTAATCATGTTCTTAACATAATCGGCGTGACCTGGACAATCTACGTGTGCATAGTGTCTTTTGTCAGTTTCATACTCAATATGAGAAGTAGCAATTGTAATACCTCTATCTCTTTCTTCTGGAGCGTTATCGATTTGATCATAATCCATAAGCTGTCCACTACCTTTAACTGATAAAACTGCAGAAATTGCAGCTGTTAATGTAGTTTTACCATGGTCAACGTGACCAATAGTACCAATGTTAACATGCGGCTTGCTTCGTTCGAACTTTTCTTTTGCCATTGAAATTCCCCTTAAAGATTTAAAAATTCCCTCTGAGTAGATAAGCCTAAGGCTTCTCTATTCAGAGGGTTTATATTTATTTTTTTATTATAGCATACAGCTTAGAAATTGTGCTTAAGAAGGCATAACTTCTAAGCTGTATGAATTAAATTTGCATTATATCAAAAAAAAGATTACAGGGAGATTACATATTCAGAGTTATATACATGTGCTTATAACTCAGCTCCCAGTATCAATAAATTAAATGGAGCGGGAGACGAGACTCGAACTCGCGACAATCTGCTTGGAAGGCAGAAGCTCTAGCCAACTGAGCTACTCCCGCAATCATTTGCGTGGTGGTGAGAGAAGGATTTGAACCTTCGAAGCCATAGGCGGGAGATTTACAGTCTCCTGGATTTGACCACTCTCCAACCTCACCGTTGAAAATTATTAATCTGGTCAAGCGCTGATCTTTAAAAGACTACGCACGACAATAAAATGGAGCTGGTGAAGGGACTCGAACCCCCGACCTGCTGATTACAAATCAGCTGCTCTAGCCAAGCTGAGCTACACCAGCGTCCTAAATTTACATGGTGGCGCGGGGCAGAATCGAACTGCCGACACAAGGATTTTCAGTCCTTTGCTCTACCGACTGAGCTACCGAGCCATTTCGTAAATTGGAGTGAAATTATACACAGTAGTTTATTAATATTTGCTTAAACTATTAACAAGTTCTTTAAAAAGTTTTCCTCTATGTGCATATGAAGTAAATTGGTCCAAAGATGAAGCAGCTGGAGAAAGCATTGCAATATCGTTTTCTTGGTAGTTTCTATCTATTTTTTTTACTGTATTCTCAAGGTCATTTGTTTTGTTACACTTAAGTAAATATTTTTTTGATAAAGCTAATATTCTTTTATAATTACTTCCTATTGCATAAACCTCAATATTTTTCTCTTTTAAAAAGACAAATAAAGGTTCTATATTTGCACCTTTATCATCTCCTCCTAATATTAAATGTATTTTTCTATTCTCGTATGATTTTAAGGCATTTATAGTAGCATCAATATTAGTTGCTTTACTATCATTAATCCAAAGTCTATTTTTATTATCATAAAACTCTTCTACTTTATGTTCATCAACTTTAAAAAGATTTATTTTTTCATAATCACGCTCATCAAAAATTATCTTCTTACAAGCTAAGGCTAATATCGCATCTAATAAAAATGGTTCTTTAAAATTTATTTTTGATTTTTCAATATTTAATTTATCTGCAAGTTCAAAGCTATCATTATATGTAATTAAAGTTGCTTTAGTTTTATAATTTTCAAACTCTTTAGGAACAATTGCTACTTCACCTTCATTCATAAAATCAAGTGGCTTAAGCTTACTGTTTTTATACTCTTCAAAACTACCATGCCATGTTATATGATCTTCACTAATTGGTAGAAGTATATAAAGATTAGGTTTTGCTTTATTTGTATAATGTAAGGTAAAAGAAGAAGTTTCTAAAATCCATATTTTAGATTTTTTATCTAATTTTGCAATTGGTGTTCCAATATTCCCACCAGATACACTTCCATACTCTTTTAATAAATGTTGGCACATTTGTGTTGTAGTAGTTTTTCCATTTGTACCACTTATCCATATTGAAAAAGGCATACTATCATATAAAAAGTCATAATCACTCATAATATTAATTGAATTTTTGACCATTTTATTATAAGGAGGAATACCAGGACTTACAATAGTTACTTCATTGCTGTTAATATCATATTCATTAAAATTATTATCATCATAAAGAGTTACATTATCAAACTCTTCATTAATAGCTTGCGCTGTAATTCCTTTTCCAAGTACTCTTATTTTTTCATTTGATTTCATTTATAATTACCTTAACTATATATAATTTACTATCTAATCTTAAGACTCATTAATGCTATTAAATTAGTCATAAATGATATTATCCAAAATCTTACAATAATTTTATTCTCTTTCCAACCTTTTTGTTCAAAGTGGTGATGAATAGGTGCCATAAGAAAAACTCTTTTTTTTCTTAGCTTATATGAACCAACTTGTAAAATAACAGATACTGTTTCTAAAACGAAAATAAAGCCAATTAAAAGTAAAAGGATTTCAGATTTTCCAACAATTGCCATATATCCCATAAATGCACCAATTGGTAAACTACCGCTATCTCCCATGAAAATTTGTGCTGGATGAGAGTTGTACCATAAAAATGCTATAAGAGAACCAATCATACAAGCACCTAATATTGCAAGTTCACCTGTTAATTTTATATTTGGCAATAATAAATATGAAGATAAGATTGCATGTCCTGTAATATAAATAATTGTAGATAATGTAAAAAAAGCCAATATTGAGGGAACAGTAGCTAGACCATCTAAACCATCAGTTAAATTAACAGCATTTGATGCAGCAATAATAACCAATATCCAAAAAAATGTAATATAAAAACCAATATTAAATAAAGGCAGTTTATAAAACGGAGTATAAGTTTCTGTAGTATGCCCATATAAATATAAAATTCCTACTATAATAATAGCTGAGACAATTTGTAGTATTAGCTTCATTCTTGCAGATAATCCTGCATCATTTTTCATATTTGATATTTTTGCATAGTCATCTTTTATTCCAATCAATGAAAAAAGACCTAAAGTAAGTAAGCCCCCTACCACATAAAAATTATTTAGCTTAATAGTTAAAATTGTAGCAATAATTGTAGAAAATATGAAAACCAAGCCACCCATAGTTGGAGTACCTACTTTTGTTTGATGAGATTCAGGAGCATATTCATAAATTGGTTGAGATGCTTTTTTTGATCCTGCCCACCTGATAAATTTTGGTAGAAAATACATAGTTAAAAAAAATGATATAAAAAAACCTATCCCCGCTCGAACAGAGATATACTGAAAAATATTAATGTCTAGGTGTCTATAAAACCAGTAAAACAAAATTAAACCTTAGTTTGGATATAATCGAGCGATTATATTATATATTACCAAATATTTAGATAAATTTTTACTTGGAAAATAAAAAAGGTTTAAAATGACACAAAAGACTATTCTTGTAATTACCGATGGAATTGGACACAATAATTCTGATAAATATAATGCATTTTCAAATGCAAATACTCCCACTTATAATTATTTATTTAAAAATGTTCCTTACTCTTTAATTCATACACATGGAAATTTTGTTGGTCTACCAGATGGACAAATGGGAAATAGTGAAGTAGGTCATATGACAATTGGTAGTGGTAGAGTTTTATATCAAGATTTAGTAAAAATAAATTTAGCTATTAAAGATGATACATTAAAAGATAATGAAATTTTAAAAAATACAATTGAATCATCAAATGATATTCATCTTCTTGGTTTAGTAAGTGATGGAGGAGTTCATTCACATATTGATCATATTATTGAAATGGCTAAAATTGCTTACTCTTTTAATAAAAAAGTTTTTATTCATATAATTACAGATGGAAGAGATGTATCTTTTAATTGTGCAGCTAAGTATATTAAACAAATAAACTCTATATGCAATGAAAATATAAAAATTGCAACTATTTCAGGAAGATACTATTCAATGGATAGAGACAACAGATGGGAAAGAGTAAAAAAAGCTTATGATGCAATAGCATTTGCAAAACCAAAAACTTCAAGTAATATTTTAGATTATTTGGCAAACTCTTATGAAAATGAGATTTTTGATGAGTTTATAGAACCAACTGCATTTGAATCATTTGAAGGAATTAATAATAATGATGGAATAATCTTTTGTAACTTTAGAAGTGATAGAATGAGAGAGATTTCATCTGTTTTTGCAAAAGAAGAATTCAGTGAATTTAAAAGAAAAGATTTGAATTTAAATTTAGCAACAATGACCCAATATGATAAAAACACTCCAATTGCAGTTTTATTTCCTAAACAAACACCTAAAAACACTCTTGCAGATGTAATTTCAAATGCGGGATTAACTCAACTTCACACAGCAGAAACAGAAAAATATGCTCATGTTACATTCTTTTTTAATGGAGGAGTTGAAGAACCTGTTGAAAATGAATCTAGAGTATTAATACCCTCACCAAAGGTAGCAACTTATGACCTAAAACCAGAAATGAGCGCACCAGAAGTTTCAAAAACAGTAAGAAAAGCAATGGATGAAAACAATGATTTTATTGTAGTAAATTTTGCAAATGGTGATATGGTTGGTCATACAGGAAACTATGAAGCAGCAATAAAAGCTGTTGAGGCTGTTGATCAAGAGCTTGGTTTAATAGTTGAAAAAGCAAAAGAAAAAGGTTATAATTTAATATTGACAAGTGACCATGGAAATTGTGAAGAAATGAAAGATAAAGAGGGTAAAACTTTAACAAATCACACTGTAGGAGATGTATACTGTTTTGTTTTAGCAAATGGTGTTTCAAAAGTAAATACGGGTGGATTAAATAATATTGCTCCAACTGTTTTAAAACTTATGAAACTAGAAATTCCAAGCGAAATGGATACTCCACTAATTTAAAGGTATAAAATGGCATTAAATGAAATTAAAGCAGATTTAAAAAAGTTAGATATATTAATTGTTGAAGATGGTAAAGATATTATAAATATCATGCACCGAACTTTTAAAATGGTTGTAAACAATATTGACTTAGCTTCTAATGGAAGTGAAGCTTTGCTACATTACAATAAAAATAAACCTGATTTAATTTTAACTGATATTAGAATGCCTCATATGGATGGAAATGAATTTATAAAAAAAATAAGACAAATAGATTCTAAAATACCAATAATAGTAATAACTGCATATGAAGAAGATTTAAAAGATGAAGATAGAAAATTAGTAAATGCCATATTTTCAAAACCAATAAATTTTATTTCATTAATAAACAAAATAGATGAACTAATTTAAAGATGTCTAAAGTAATAAACATAAATAGATTAAAAATAAAATTAAAAAAAGATATATTATTAGATTTGAGTTTTAAGATAAAAAATACTACTGCACTAATAGGTGAAAGTGGAAGTGGAAAATCATTGACACTAAAAACTATTTTAAATCTTCTTCCTAAAAACTTATGTGTAAATTTTGATTATAGTTCAGATTTTGAATTAAATTATGACAATATTGGTTTTATTCCACAAAATCCTTTTACATCACTTTCACCAATGACAAAAATAAAAAATCAATTTTTTTGTAAAAAAGAGTCAATGCTATCAGCATTAAAAAAAGTTGGTCTTGATTCATGGGTTTTAGAAAGATTCCCAAATCAGTTAAGTGGAGGGCAATTACAAAGAGTAGTTATAGCAATAGCAATAAGTAAAAAGATAAAACTATTACTTCTTGATGAACCAACAACTGCCCTTGATGAAAAAAATAAAAAAATGATAATTGATTTAATAAAACAATTATCTACTGAGTTTAATTTAACATTGTTATTTATTACACATGATATAGACTCAATTAAAGATTTATGTGAAAATATGATAATTATAAGAAAAGGTAAGATTATACAAGATGGGAAAACCAATGAAATTTTACAAAATCCAAATAATCAATATACTAAAACTTTAATTGAGTCTAATTTTAAAACTAGAGAATTTAGGAAATAATATGAAATATATTTTAAGCTTATTTACAATAATAACACTTGCAGTTTGTGCATGGCTACTATATTTGTATTCACATATAAGATTTGAGCTTGACAAAGTGATTAACTATAATCCAAGACTAACAACACAAATTTTTGATAAAGATGGGAAGTTGATTTCAAACTTATTTTCAAAAGAAAATAGATTATATGTAAACTATGATGAAATACCTGCAAGAGTAATTGAGGGATTAGTTGCTATTGAAGATACACATTTTTTTGAACACAATGGAATAAACCCAGATGCAATAAGTCGAGCAATTATAAAAGATATCAAAGCTGGAGCATTAGTTGAGGGAGCAAGTACACTTACACAACAGTTAATAAAAACTTTAATATTAACAAGAGAAAAAAAAATTGTTAGAAAAATAAAAGAGGTTTTACTAGCTTTAAAACTTGAAACAGTTCTTTCAAAAGAAGAAATTTTAGAAAGATATTTAAATCAAGTCTATTTTGGTCATGGTTATTATGGTATTAAAACTGCTGCAAAAGGCTATTTTAATAAAGAATTATATGAACTGAATTTAAAAGAGATAGCAATACTAGTAGGACTGCCAAGAGCTCCTAGTTTTTATGATCCTACTAGAAACTTAAAATTTTCATTAGCAAGAGCAAATCAAGTTATACAAAGAATGAATACATTAGGTTGGATAAATGCTAAAGAGTATGAAGAAGCCATGAAAAGTACTCCTAAAATATATGATAAAACACTTACTCAAAATAAAGCACCATACATAGTTGATTATGTGTTAAAAACTTTAAAAGATGAAGTTAAAGATATAAAAACAGGTGGTTATAAAATAAATCTAACTGTTGATTTGGATGCTCAAAGAATTGCAAAAGAAGGACTCAATAAAGCCCATGAAAAAATTTTAAAAAGAGATGAATATTTTAGAAATTTAAACAAAAAAAGAGGGATTGAAAAAGAGTATGATGAACAAGGCAATGAATTAAGCGAAGATAGATTTGTAGAAAATTTAAATGGCTCTTTTATTTCAATGGAAAATAGCACAGGAAAAATATTAGCAATGGTAGGGGGACTTAACTATAAAGATTCAAATTTTAACAGAGTAGTTCAAAGTAAAAGACAACCAGGTTCTGCAATTAAACCTTTTATTTATCAAGCTGCTTTAAATATGGGTTATTCTCCTGCAAGTAAAATTGCTGATATTAGTAGAACATATGAATATAAAGTTGAAGACTCAGAAGAAACAAAAAAGTGGAAACCAAAAAACTATGGAGGAAAATATAAAGGTTTAATTAGTTTAAGAGAAGCATTAATTTATTCAAGAAACCTTGCAACGATTAATTTAGTAACAGATATTGGAATTGATGTAGTTTACAGTACTTTAGAAGATTATGGTTTTACTAATATGCCTTATGATTTAACAATAACATTAGGCTCATTTGTTATTTCTCCTTTTGACTTATCACAAGCTTATTCAATTATTTCAAATGATGGTACAGAAGTTAAGCCTTATATTATTAACTCAATAAAAAATAGAAATGGAACAATTATTAACTTTGAACCAGAAAAAAGATATGTTATCAGCCCAGAACAAGCTTTTTTAACAAAAGATATTATGCATGATACTGTAATAAGAGGAACAGGTAAAAGAGCAAAAGTTGAAGGACTTGATCTTGCAGGGAAAACAGGAACTACAAATAATAATATTGATGCTTGGTTTTGTGGATTTTCACCATCTATTCAAACAATTGTATGGTTTGGAAATGATAATAATGTACCAATGAGAAGAAGTGAAACAGGTGGAATTGCTGCAATTCCAGCATTTAAATATTTTTATGAAAATTATTTAAAGTTACATCCAGAAATAAAAAGAGAGTTTGAAAAACCAGATGGTGTAAGAACTTCTATAATTAATGGAAAAAAAGAGTACTATACAAATACTTCAAAATTACCTACTAATTCAATAGATATTCCAAAAGAGAATCAAATACAGTTTTAATAAAAAAAAGGCTTGAAAGATAAACTTTCAAGCCTTTTATATTTTATAATTATATTATTAACAAGAGTATGTTGATTTAAATTCAAATGCTGTTGGTCTAGACTCATCTGGCCAAACTTGTGTTTCAAACTTATAGTGTTGATAAATATCAATCATATCTTGAGTAAATACTGGTTGTAAAAACTCATTATCTCTAATTAGTGCTTCTAATGATCCTCTTAAAGTGTGTGGCATTTGAGGAATTTTTCTTTGTCTAATTTCATCTAAAGATAATTCATATAAATCATCATCCATAGGTCCAATAGGCTCATATTTATTTTTAATACCATCTAATCCTGCACATAACATTGCAGCAAAAGCTAAATATGGACAAGCAGTTGAATCTGGGAATCTCATCTCAATTCTAGTTGCTTTTTCTCCAGCTCCATATGGTATTCTACAAGAAGCTGATCTATTTTGTGAAGAATAAGTTAAAATTGATGGTGCTTCAAATCCTGGAACTAATCTTTTATAAGAGTTTGTTGATGGATTTGTAAATGCTGCAACTGCTCTTGCATGTTTGAAAATTCCTCCAACATAATGTCTAGCCATCTCTGAAAGATTACCATACTCACCCTCTTTATAAAATAGGTTTTTCCCATCTTTCCAAATTGATTGATGAACATGCATACCATTTCCGTTATCACCAAATAATGGTTTTGGCATAAATGTAGCAGTTTTACCATTTAAGTGTGCTACCATTTTTATAACATATTTATATTTTTGTACATTGTCTGCTGCTTCAATTAAATCACCAAATACAATCCCAATTTCACCTTGACCTTGTGCAACTTCATGGTGTCCAAGTACAACTTCTAGTCCAACTTGTTTTAATACTTGCATCATCTCAGCTCTTAAATCAACCATTGAATCTGTTGGTTGCACTGGAAAGTATCCACCTTTTGTTCTTGGTCTATGACCTGTATTTCCTACTTCGTAATCTGTATCATCAGACCAGCATCCCTCTTCTGTATCAACTCTATAATAAGACTCATTAATATCATCTCTAATTTTTACATCATCAAATACAAAGAACTCATTTTCTGGTCCAAAATATGCTACATCACCAACACCTGATTCACTTAAATGCACTAATGCTTTTTTAGCAATTGATCTTGGACATTTTTCATACATTTGACCTTTATAAATATCAAATACATCACAAATTACAATAATAGTTGGATCTGCTGTAAATGGATCTAAAAATGCTGTATCTACATCTGGTTTTAAAATCATATCTGATTTGTTAATTGGTTGCCATGCATCAACTGATGAACCATCAAAAGGCATTCCACTTTCTAATTGTTCTGCTGTTACTGCGTCCATCATATATGTTAAATGATGCCACATACCTTTCATATCAGTGAATCTAAAATCAACAAATTCTACTTCATTTTCTTTACAAAAATCAAAAAATTCTTCTGTATTGTTTACAAACTTACCCATGTTTATAGCTCCTTAATTATTATTGTATCCATTGTAGCAAAATAAAGAAAAAAGAAAATAAATTAATTGTATATTTTTTATACAGTTTGATATTTTTTAAACCTTTAAAACTCTACAAGTAATTTCTCTCTTTGCTTATAAATAGCGCATTTAGTATATCCAACACTTTTTGCAAGTGAAACTACCTCATCATAACAATATCCAACCTGCTCAAGTGCATGTGCATCAGAACTAAATGTAATATCAATATCTAATTCATTAGCTAATTGTAATAACTCCATACTTGGATATTGTTCTTTAATTGGTTTTCTAAATCCAGCTGCATTTATCTCTATTGTCATATTTGATTTTTTGATTTGTTTTAATGCTTCTAATGCCATTAGTTTTATATCTTTTTTTGGAAGGAATTTAAATACCTTAATCAAATCCAAATGTCCAACAATATCAAAATAAGATGTTTTTGCCATTAGTCTTATAGCATCAAAATAATCAATCCATATTGAGTCAATATCTTTATTTTCATATTTTCCTATAAATTCTGGATTATCAAAGCCCCAAGGTAAACTATCATTTTTTGATTCTAAAAAATGCACAGAACCTATTAGATAATCAACTTTAGAACTTAGTATTTCATCAAGAATAGGAACACTTTGCATAAAATCAACTTCATATCCAAGTAATATATTTATATTATTAGAATATTTTTCTTTGTAATATCTAAGTGTTGATTCATAAAACTCTTTTTCAGTAAGTTTCATTCTATATTTTTCATCAAAATTCATAGGAGCATGCTCTGTAAAACCATAGTAATCAATTTTTAATTCTATTGCTCTTTTTATAAAATCTTCTACACTTCCTTGTGCATGATTACATAAAATAGTGTGATTGTGTAAATCTACTCTCATTTTCTGTACCTTATTTGATTTCTTCCTGCATCTTTTGCATTATATAATTGCTTATCTGCATTTTGCAACATTTCATCTAAAGAACTACATAAATTAAAACTACAACCAATTGATACAGTAAATGCTATTTTATGTATACCTAAATCAATAGTATTGTTTTCAAACTCATCTTTTATCAATTCAAGTTTTGAAATTATCTCTTCTTCATCAACTTTATGAAATAAAATACAAAACTCTTCTCCACCTAATCTAACTAATATTTCATTATTATATAAAAATTGATTTAAGATTTTTGAAACTTCTTTTATTGCAATATCACCTATATCATGTCCATATGTATCATTTATATGTTTAAACTTATCAATATCAATTAAAGCAAGAGCAAATTTCTCTTTTTTCTCTTTAGCTTTTTTATAAAGAGATAATCCTTTACTAAAAAGATATCTTCTATTATACATATTTGTTAAGAAGTCTTTATTTGCCCTATTTCTTAATTCATCAAAAAGCTCAATAAGTTCTAAATTTGATGCAAGTCTTACAAATAGTTCTTCTTGAGTAAATCCTTTATATAAAAAATCATTTGCTCCATACTTTAAAAATTTTGAAGCAGTGTTTTTTTCCTTTATAGCAGATGTAACAATAATTGACAATTCATCTTTGTTATATTTTTTTCTAATGTGTCTTACTAAATCTAAACCATTCATATGTGGCATTAAATAATCAGTAAGCAAGAGTTTAATATCACTATTTTCTTCAAGTATTTCAAGTGCTTCTAAGCCATTACTTGCAGTAAAAACATTTAATCTATATTTTTCAATTTGTGATTTTGTAGTTTCTAAAAAAGTATTTGAATCATCTACTAATAATATTTTCGTTTTTTCGTTTTTTATAACTCTATTTATTACAGACAATGCATACTTAAAAGAGTACATTCCATCTTTTACTACATAATCAACAATATTTTTACTTCTATTTTTTATCTCATCTTCTACAAGTGTAGAACCTGTAAGAATAATTATAGGGATATTAAACTTTGCTACAAAATCTACAATCTCACCATTTTCACTATCTGGTAAGCCCAAATCCAATAAAGCAACATCAAACTTACCTTTATACTCAAGTAAAATTTTTGCACACTGTTTTACTGATGAGCCAAGAACAGTTTTAAATCCAAACTGCTCTTTTATCATAAGACTTAAGCTACTAGCAACTGATTTGCTATCTTCAATAATTAAGACTCTTTTCATAATTAATGCAACAAACCAGCACCATTAATTGGAGTACTTCTATCTTCTGCATAAACTCTTTTACCATCTTTAATATCATATTTCCAAATAGGAGCATTAGCTTTGAAATCTTCTACAAATTCATCAATCATCTCAAGAGCTACTCTTCTTTTTGGAGAACAAACAGCAGCAATATATGAACTAGTATGATTTAAAACATCACCTTTACTATGCGCCATAAGCACAATTGCATTCTTTTCATTTGCCCTTTCCTGCCATGAATCAAACCATGATTTTAAGATTGGTTCATAAATATCAAAAGATAAACCTTCAATATTATCTTCATCTCTTACAACACCTACAAAAGTAATAATTGCTCCATAATTAGAGTTTCTAAACTCATCATACCAAAAGTTTGTTATACTTTCAACAGGTAAACTACCCTCAAATAATTGCAAGTTCTGCATTTTTCACCCACCACATACAGGAGGTAATAATGAAATTTTATCCCCATCACTTAAAGGCATCTCTTTTGAAGAAACAAGTGTATCATTTACAGCAACTGCACATTTTTCAAGCCAAGAACTAACTTTTTCATCATCTTTTAAAATTTCACTTAATTGTGATAAATTTGAAATATCTAAATTCATTTTTTCTTTATTAATAGGTCCCAAGAATTCTACTTCAACCATTTTAACCCCTTATTTACCAATTTTTGAATATTATATCTAAAATAATTTAATTTTTAGGAAAAGAGAATGAAGTTCGCAAAGATAGATTTTATTAATTTATTACCTGTAACTGTATATATGAAAAAAAATATAAAATCAAATCAATTAAAAGCTATTATTGAATATAAAAAGTCTTATCCTTCTGCAATAAATAAAAAATTTAAAAAAAGATCAGTTGAATCTGCATTTATCTCTTCAATTGCATCAAGAGGTGAGAAATCCTTGGATTATGGAATTATTGCAAGAGATGAAGTTACATCAGTATTATTAGTACCAGGTGTTTATTCAAAAGATTTTCAAAGTGATACATCAAACGCACTTGCAAAAGTATTAGATTTACAAGGACAAGTAATTATTGGAGATAAAGCATTGAAATTTTTCCACGAAAATGACAAAAATAGCTTTATTGATTTAGCAAAAGCATGGCAAGATAAATATAATCTTCCTTTTGTTTTTGCAAGATTATCATATAACAAAAATGGTAGATTATTAAAAAAAACCATGAAAAACTTTAATAAAAGACATATTAAAATTCCCCAATATATTTTAGAAAAGTATGAAAAACGTTCAGGAATCTCAAAAAAGAATATCTTAGAATATTTAACAAAAATAGATTATGATATTGGCATAAAAGAGAAACTTGCACTAAAGCTATTTTTTAAATTAACAAAAGAAAAAGGTATTAAATAATGACAGTTTTTGATTCAATTGTTTTAGGTATTATAGAAGGTTTTACAGAGTTTTTACCAATTTCATCTACAGGACATTTAATTGTAGCAAGTGAGTTTTTAAACTTGGAGCAAAATAGTATAAATAAAGCATACGAAGTAATAATACAATTTGCTGCTATTTTAGCAGTTATATTAAATTATCCAGATAAATTCAATACAAAACATATAAATTTATGGAGTAAAATATTTATTGCATTTCTTCCAATTGCTGCAATTGGATTTTTATTCGCTTCATATGTAAAAGCAATGTTTACAATTGAAATTGTTGCATATATGTTCATTGTAGGTGGAATAGTATTTTTAATTGTTGAAAAGTTTTATGATGAGAGTCAGCATACAGTATCAAATGTAGAAGATGTATCTTTTAAACAAGCTTTATATATAGGTCTTGCTCAAATTTTTGCACTAATTCCAGGTACAAGTAGAGCAGGAGCTAGTATTATAGGTGCTATGCTTGTAGGATTAAATAGAAAAGCAAGTGCAGAGTTCTCTTTTTTACTTGCTTTTCCTGTAATGTGTGCAACAACTGGATATGATTTATTAAAACACCATGATCAACTACTACAATCTTCAAACTTATTAAATTTAGCAGTTGGCTTTGTTGTTGCTTTTTTTGTTGCTTTTTTAACAATTAAACTGTTTTTAAAATTCCTAGAAAACTTTACATTTGTAAGTTTTGGTATTTATAGAATTATTTTTGGGATACTACTTTTGATTATTCTCGATAATAACATCAACTATTGATTCAATGGCATTATAGCCTATTGAATCAATTAAGCCTTTACTCATTGATTTAATATCTGCTTTTAAAATCTTGTCAATTATTTCAGGTTTTAAATTTCTTTCTCTACAAACGAAACATAACTTTTTATCTTTTAAAAACTTTGCATTATAATATTGATGATCTTTTGCAGCATAGGGATAAGGAACAAATAAAGTAGGCAATGAGTTTGCTGCAAGTTCCCAAAGAGTAGATGCTCCACTTCTACTTATTGCAAAATCTGCTAAACTCATCTTTTTTGAAATATCATCAGTAAAATCAAAAACATCAACATCTAAATTTAATTCATCATATTTATTTTTTACTCTTTGGAAATCTGCTTTGCCTGTTTGATGAATGATTTTAATACCTAATTCATCTAATTTTAAAGCAACACTTAAAGCAAAATCATTTATTGCTCTTGCACCTTGAGAACCACCTAAAAATATAATTGTTTCAATCTCATGTCTAACCCTTGCATTATCAAAAAATTCACTTGATACTGGATAATCTTTTATCTTTGAATCTTCAATATATGAAGAGAAAACTTCAGTTGCAAATCTACTTGTTATTTCATTTAATTTACCCATTTTAGAGTTTTGTTCATGTATGTAAAGCTTACAACCTAATGATAATACAGAAGCGAAAGTAGCAGGGGCTGCTGAAAAACCTCCTACTGAAATTACAGTTTTTACTTCTGCTTTATCAAAAATATTTAAGCAGTGATTTATCTCTTTTACTATTTGCAAGATTGCTTTTAATTTTCCTATTAAATTTTTGTCTACAACACCTTTCGTATTTAAAAAAAATGCTTTTTTTACTTTTCTTTCATTTTTAAACCATTGCTCATCTTGACCTGTTGTAGATCCAATAAATATTGCAGATATACCTCTTTTATGAAACTCATCAACAAATGCTTTAGCAACTTTTAGATGTCCTCCTGTTCCTCCACCTGTTATTACTACTGTTCCTTTCATCTACTTTTACTCTCCTTTTTTACTGTTCTACTAATTGATAAAACTAAACCTATTGATATTGCCATGGAAAGCATTGATGAACCTCCATAACTTAAAAATGGTACTGCTATACCTTTAATTGGAATTATTCCTGAAATACCATATGAATTAATTAAAAAAGCAATAACAATCATAAGTGCAATTGCTAAAGAGAATAGATGATAAATTGGATTATCTACTCTTCTACTAATTATAAATATTCTCCATACAATAGAAAAAAGAATTATAATAATAAATAACAGTCCAACTAAACCTATTTCTTCCATTATACCAGCTAAAACAAAGTCTGTATGCACTTCTGATAAAAAGCCTAATTTAATATCTCCTAAGGATATACCTTGACCAAAAAAACCGCCATTATGTATAGCATTTAATGAGTGCGAAACTTGGTAAGGCTCTGGTAATTCATCTATTCTTAAATAGTTATCAACCCAATGGGGCATGATTGATAATATTCCATCTTGATTCATTGCCCACCATGAATATATTCTATTAATTCTATGGGGAGCTGATACTATTAATAAAACAAAAGCAATTAAAGCACTAGCACCTAAAGACAAGAAAACTTTAAAACTTCTATTTGCAAATACTAAAAGTACAATTAATATTAAAGCTAAAAGTACAACTTGTCCTAAATCTTTTTGTAAAAATGCAACTATAAAAACCACAAGCAAAAATGCACCAAAATATGGAGCTAATAATAAAAGTTCATCCTTTAAAGTCATCTTCTTTGGCATCACCATAACACGCCTATGAAAAGACCATGATAAAAAATAGATAAATCCAACTTTAAAAAACTCCACAGGTGATAATGAAACACCAGGAAGTCTAATCCATCTATTAGCTCCTCCACTTTCAGTTACTAAACTTGAGGGAAGAAAAGGCATTACAGCCATTAATAAAAAAAATATAATAAACAATGACATACCAATAACTCCAACTATCTTATCTGGATTTATCAATGAAAGCGTCCACATTAGAAGAATTGAAACTACTCCAACAAATAGTTGTCTTAGAAAAAAGTGGAATTGGTTATATCCAAAATACTCAACTGTATAAATAGTTAAAGAGTATGAAAATATTATACTTAATATAATCAAAACAGCTACTAATAAAAAAAGTATGTAATCAGGCTGAATATTTGTATTTTGTTTTTTGGGTTTAATCTTATTTCTGCTAAAATTCATCTCCTATTATAATATATAATGGATAAATATGACTTCAAAAAAAATCGAAAATATTAATAAAACAAAAAAAATTGTAATTTTATTTTTATTAATCTTACTATTTCTTATAATTTTAGTATTCTCTGTAGCTAACACAATAACAGATAAAAGAAGATTGCCTTCTTTACAAAGCTCAAAAAAAGAGTTAGCAGTAAGAGGAGATATAGTAAGTGCTGATAATTTTAAAATTGCTTCATCTAAAAAATTGTATAAAGCATCAATTGATACAAGATTTTTAGATCTTGATAAAAAAGAGTTATTTTTAAAACTATTCTCTATTTATAGCAATATTTCTTATTCAAAATTAAAAAGAAAAGTTGATGAATCTATAAATTATAAGCAAGGAAATTTAGTTTTATCATATAACATTGATGCTAGAACAGCAAAAAACTTAAAAGAGTTGGGTTTTAAACTTAGAAGATTAAAAGTCTTTAAAGCAATGAAAGTTGATGGAGGAAGAATTCTAAGAGGTTTAAGTATTATAGAAAGTGGTGAAAAAAGAATCTATTCTTATGAAAACACACTAACACCTGTTGTAGGATATATAACAAAATTTGAAACTGATGATGGAAAAACAAAAGTTAGAGGAATAAAAGGTTTAGAGAAAAAATATAATACAATTTTAAATAAAACAGAAGATGGTATTTTAAAAGGAAATCGTGATGTTCTTTCATATATTTCATTCAACAAAGACTCAATTATTAAAAAAAGGGAAGATGGTGCAAAACTTGTTTTAAATATTCCATTGAAACTACAAAAAAATATTGAGATGATACTTGATAGACACAAAGAGAAATTAAGCGCACAAGAGATTGTAGTTTCAATAATGAATAATAAAACAGGAGAAATACTTTCACTTGCCTCATCAAATAGATTTAATCCTGAAAGTATAAAACAAGAGGATATTCCATCATTAAATGTAAATGCTATAGAGTATCAATTTGAACCAGGTTCTGTTATAAAACCAATGGCAATTGCTTTAGTATTAGATAAAAATAGAGTTAAAAAAGATGAACTATTTTTTGCATATAATGAAGGAAAGGCAAACTCTAAAGGTGAATATAGAAGAGGAAGATATAAAATTGATAGATTTTATATCAAAGATGATCACAGATTTAAAAAACACTATTTAACATTAGATGATATTTTTATTTTTTCTTCAAATATTGGTACTTTACAATTAGCACAAAGATTAAAAGGTGCAGAGATTTATGAAGGCTATAAAAGATTTGGATTTACTAGAAAAACTGGTATTGATCTTCCATATGAAAAAGTTGGTCAAATGCCTCCAGTTTATAAGTTAGCAGCAGGTGAAGATAAAGATAAAGACAATGCTTATAAAGCAACAGTATCATATGGGCAAGGTATGACTTCTACTTTTATGCAAATAATGAAAGCATTTACTGTTTTTAATAATGATGGATATAGTATAACTCCAAGAATTGTTTCATATTTAGAAATGGATTCAGGAAAATATAAACCTGATGATATATTAAAAGAAAAAGTAATTTCAAAAGAAGCAGCAAATGAAGTAAAAAGAATGCTTATTAAAACAGTTACACATGGTACAGGAAGAAGTGCCCAAATAGATGGTCTTGAAATTGGAGGTAAAACAGGAACCGCAAAAGTTGCAAGAAGAGGAAATTATCAAAGAGAGTATATTTCATCTTTTTTTGGTTTTGTAAATGATAATAAAAACTCTTATACAATTGGAGTTACTGTTTTTAGACCAAATTCAAGAGGTAAATATTGGTATTACTATTATGCTGCACAATCTGCTGTTCCTGTATTTAAAGATATTATTAGCAATATGGTGAGCTTAAATTATTTAAAAAAACAAAACCAATAATATAGTTATTGAACTTTAAAAATAAATAGATATAATTCTTTGTTTAATTACTAAAATAATAATTTAAAGGAAATATATGTTTGGTTTTTCAAAAGAACTAAAAGAGTATAACTATTCACAAGAAGAGATGGATAGTTTTAAATATGCTAAAATCACAACAGAAAAAGGAACTATTTGGCTTAAACTATTTAATCAAGAGACGCCAAATACAGTTGCAAACTTTGCAACACTTGCTAAAGATAATTTTTATAATAAGCTAACTTTTCATAGGGTAATAAAAGGATTTATGGCACAAGGTGGTTGTCCAAATGGAACAGGAACAGGTGGACCAGATTGGGCTATTGCTTGTGAAACAGATGCAGATAAGCAAGTTCATAAAAAAGGAAGTTTATCTATGGCTCATGCAGGGCCAAATACTGGTGGAAGTCAATTCTTTATTTGTTTTGATAGTTGTCCTCATTTAAATGGAGTTCATACAGTATTTGGAGAAATTGAAGATAATGATGAATCAAGTTTTGAAACACTTGATAATATTTCTCAAGATGATAAAATTATTTCTATTGAAATTAAAGAAGATAAAAACTAATTATAATATATACTAATATTGAAGGCTTGCAATGAAAATCAAAGATATTGATTCTTTACATCAAGAAGATTTAGAAAACTCATTGCATCCTTCAATTTTCTATACTGACGAAAATTATGATTTATTTATTTTAAGACTGCCCTCTTTTTTAAATAATAAACTTGAATTTCTAAACTATTCATTTATAATTACAAATGAAGAATATGCTTATTTTGATAATCAAAACAAACAAATCATTTCATTAAATAGTATTAAAGAATTTTATTTATACTTAGACAAGTCAATAAAATCAACAATGAAATTAACAAATGATTACTACTCAAAAGTTTTAGACTTAGAAGAAAGTGTTTATGAGAATAAAAAGCAAGATAGTTTTAATAAAACTTGGTATGAATACAAAAATGAACTAATAAGAGTAAATAGAATACTTTACAAAGCAAATGAAGCTTTAGAAAACCTAATAGATAATTATAAAAATGAAAAAGATTATTTAGAACGTAATTTTGCTAATATACAAGAACATCTACAAAGAAGCTATAGAACTACTGGCTTGTGTCTTGAAAAACTTGATGTACTATATAATTTTCATCAAAGTAAAACAAGTGAACAAATGAACAAAATAGTTTATGTACTAACAATTCTGTCAGGTATTTTTTTACCATTAAATCTTATTGTAGGATTCTTTGGCATGAATACTACGTCTTTACCTTTTACAAAATTTGA
>ERZ1673961.168-NODE-168-length-33689-cov-8.002795_pt1 | contig 33689 bp, 22 predicted proteins | sample MGYA00580189_ERZ1673961 | MGnify/ENA primary metagenome ERZ1673961 (study PRJEB41334, sample SAMN05608105) | rock metagenome | biome: terrestrial subsurface; feature: shale formation; material: shale | place: USA: Pennsylvania ... | reverse complement strand
GAGGTAGACAGTAATGAGAAAATGGCTTGCTCCCGTACTGCTGGGCATGTTGGCGTCTGGCTGTGCGTCTGTAGAACAAGTAGAGATGACTTCTAATGACCAGCAACAGGTGATCACCCAGTCTGGTGATATTCAATGGATACCGCTTGATGTACCTGTGGTTACTGATTTTGCTTTGACTGATAAAAGCCAAATGCTACTGGATGGTAACAGTGCAGGTGCTATCGCCGCATTTGCACTTCCGGGAAACCGTGGCAGTCTCGATTTACAACTAGAGACATTCGTTAGCACTGATCTTCAATTTTACGCTCCAAATGTAATCGTGGTTAATGCGGACGGAAAAACCGTTTATTCAGCAGATTTTTCAAAGTTTGAGTACGTACCTGCAAAAATGTTGGATAACGACAAATTCGTACTCGATCTCAATGTTATTCCTGACATGAGTGGTAATGACCTTCATGTGTTGATTTACACCACTTCCGAAGATTTGAAAGGAAGTACTCAGATTCTGCATCCGGCGAAAGCCTATGCGAAAGCGCGTCATACTCAGCCGCCAGATATTGCTGATCCATTTGCAAAGCACAGCCCTCTTGGTCAGTTCCGTCTATCGGTAACTGCAAATGATATCGTTACGACTAAGATTGTCGCGAAAAACGATAATATTCCAGAAGGTGCGGAATTAACTGGTTACTACCACCGTGCAATTGAAAGAGCAGTAGCCGAAGACAATATTCCTAAAGCCTTAACTTTGCTCGATGAAGCGAAAGCGTTAGGTATAGAAGGCGCGCAAGATGTATTTGTTAAAGCGGTAAATAGCAAATAATTGAATAAAAAAGGCCAGTGCAATGCTGGCCTTTTAAATAATAAATTAACGTTTAAATATTTACCCCTACATACAGTTACCTCATTCACATATTTATTTTTATCCTTTTGTTTTTAATACTAATTAGAGTAATAATTAAACAATATTCCTAACCTGATTTTATGCTCGGGGGAATATACCTATCCAAGTAAATAAGCTCAGCAGGATAAAGTTTTATTACCTCATGCATGAGGGAATCTCAATATTAAACTTTCTCTGTTCTAACGAGCTTTACTAATTAAAAAGGAATGACGTGAATATGAAGATGATGAAGACTTCTCTTGCTGCTGCCTTACTTGTTGCTTTAGTTGGTTGTCAATCTACCTCTGAGTCTGAAACGGCTGCGCAGCCTGTTATGAATATGTCTGATGCGGAAGCGATTGCATTCATGCAGGCTTGTGATAACCCAGATAGTGCAGACAAAGGACCAATTAAGAAACCGTTATTTGTCGTTGGTACATTTGCAGATTCTGACTGGAAACATGTGCCTCAGCGCCAATATAATTACAAAGGAAATAATATCTACCAAGCTGTGACTCAAGAAAAATCAGGCTCATTTAAAATGCAGTATGCAACAGAGTTATGGTTCCCTCAGTTTACGGCTAAAGGCAATCGAATGAATGTTGGCGAATTAACGCCATTAACATTTGGTGGTTACGGTACAGATACTTCAGTTGATATTAAAGAAGACGGGAAATATGTCTGGAGTCTTCAGTTTGAAGGGGAAGGTAAACCTCTTCATGTCATGGTAAATAAGTGCCAGTAATATTCTATTAAGTTAGCTTAATTTTGATTTTTATTTAATTAGCCCCTGCATGTGAAAAATGCTGGTGCTAATTTTTTGGGAGATTATACGTGAATAAACGACTATATCGGTCTTTACTGGCCTTAGCCGTAACAGGCGCTCTTTCGGGCTGTAATTCATCTGATGGTGATAACGGAGCAACTTTACCCGAAGTCAGTAACTATGCTTGCCAGACAAATGTATTGGAGCAAAGTAATCAGCTTCGGACTTATCAGATCATGGTTGAAAGCTTTGTCGATGGCGATACGAGTATTGGTTATTCCACGGGATATGGCACCAGTCATCACAATGGTGACCTGCAAGGTATTATTGATTCACTGGACTACATCCAAAGCTTGGGGATGAATGCAATTTGGCTAACGCCGATTTTTGAGTCTGAAGCCATTGATGGGCAAGATGACTGGGCTGATCGTTTGGATGCCACTGGGTACTATGCGACGGATTACTTTACGATAGATCCACACTTTGGTGATTTAGAAACCGCAAGAACGCTGGTGGAAGAAGCACACAGACGAGGCTTGTATGTCTTTTTTGATGGTGTGTTTGGTCACCATAAAGCGGGGTTAATTAAACCTTCTCCATCCGGCTTGCTACCATCAGGATCAAATAACCCTGTTGATTATCCACAGAGCCTTGAATTTTATAAAGAAGTGGCGACTTATTGGATCAACGAGCTCAAGATAGACGGATGGCGTTTAGATCAGGCGTATCAGGTCCCGACCGACGCCTGGACACAACTGCGTAAAGCGGTGGATCAAGCCTCGCAAAACGTGACATACACCAACAGTGACGGTGAACAGGTGAACCCTCTTGGCTACATGGTGGCGGAAGTCTGGAAAGGGGAATCAGATATAGCAGATGAAGCCTATGGCACAGAAAGTGATCCTGCCTTGTGTTCTGCTTTTGATTTCCCGATGCGTTACCGCATTGTCGAAACGTTAGCCGTAAATGAAAGTGGTGTAGGCGGCAGAGGAGCAGACTGGCTGGATAATGGTTTCCTTACTCATCAACAGTACCCAAGTCATGCACAACCTAACTTAATGATAGGCAACCATGATTTAGTGCGTTTTGGTGACCTATTGCAACGGGGTGGGATTGCGGATGTAAACGATGCAGAATATTGGTTACGCCATAAAGCGGCATTTGCTTTCCAGGCGGCTTACTCGGGACCGATCACTTTGTATTACGGAGACGAAATTGGCGACCAAGTCGATGGTTTTGCTGCAAAAGAAGACATCAATACTTGTGCTTTGGAGGGGGTATGTGATGACCACGTTGCCAGAAGCAGCGCGAAAATTGAAGGTATTACCGCAACTTTAGATGCTAATCAGGCTGATCTTAAAAGTTATGTTCAATCTCTGATGACAATGCGTGCTGCGCACCCTGCGTTATATGAAGGTTCACGCGCTAACCTGTTGTCGAGTAACGGCAGCTATGTCGACTTAAAGACAGCTGGTACCGATCAGGTATTGTTTGCGTTGAACACGCTAGAAAGTGCAAAAAACGTAATACTAAGTGAGGAATCGGTAGGGAATAATAGTGCTCTGGTGGATCTGTTAACCAACGAGACCATCACGTCAAGCGATGGACAGTATCTAATCCCGATGTCGCCGTTACAAGCTCGATTCTTTACCGTCTCTGAATAAAATTTCTGGACGCGTTTCTCTGAAGCCAAGTGCGATTGCCTATCTGAAAAGGCACCCTTGGCTTTTTAATTGACCGCTCACGTGTGAATCCCAGCCAAATAAACAATGGGTTATATGGGCTTATAAAAACACAAAAAAAGGGGAAGCATGGCTTCCCCTTTTTGTATCGTAAATGACTTAGTTTTGCGTCACTGTCACGATTGGTGCTGTTGTATCAGCGGCATTGAAGTGGAAGTTATAGCTTCCGTCGGCTGGTACAGTGATACTGATGTTACCGCCACCAGACTCCATCGTTAATGGTGTACCGAATTCAATTGCGCCCTGACCACCAAAGTTAGTGGCGTCAGCCCAATCTGAACTTGCGATCTTCATTTCGAACGAGCCCGCAGTCAGGTTGATGTCTAATGAGTAAACATCGTTTGCGACATAGCTGAACTTCGCGCTTTCAATCGCAGCCCAGTTAGCGTCTGTCACATCACCGCGTAGGTAAAGTGCAGTTTCGCCAAACGTTGGTGCGTCTGCTGATTTTGTTACCGAAACAACTGGTTTTTCTACGCTGTCATCTTGAACGTTAAGTGCATTAAGGATGAAGGTGTATTTACCTGTTTCAGTCACAGTCAGTGCACAGTTGTCACCTGTTCCCAAGTCAAGCGAATCACTTGCCTGATCCGCTGCGCTACAACCAATATTTGGGTTCGACCAACCAGTGTCTGCAAATTTGAACTCATGGTCACCAGCGTCCAGTACACCTGTTACAGAGTACATACCGTTACCAATGAAGGTCATTGCCCAGTCTGAGCTATCTGCCCAACCGTTCATTGTTCCTTTCACGTAAACAACCGTTTCACCGTAAGGAGGGATGCTTGATACGTCTTTGTTTGACGTATTCACAGGCAGACCCGCACCTTGCGCGCCAGCTTGAGGCTGTACAAAGACTGCCGTCGTCAGCGCTGGTACAGTGAAGGTTTCTCCAGAGAAGCTTGCTCCTTGAACAACAGTATCCGCAGAGTTTTGCTGCACGGTATGAAGTTCAAAGCCGCTTGCGCCAGCGATGGTAAACGATTGTGCCTCAGATGATGAGTTAACTACTGCGACAATTGCGTCGTTGTTTGGATCCAGATCCTGACCTGCAGAGACACCGTCATCAATAGACATAACAATCAGACCAGCAACTTGATCTTGACCAACGTTGCGGAAGTCGACACGATTCATCACTTCTTGAGCGGTATCCAGACGGAACAGTTCACTTGAACTACGGATTTTTAGTAGCTCGAGGAATTGCTGCTTGGTTAGCTCAATGTCAGTTGTATCAGGTTTCGCTGTGCTGTCACTGATGATCGTTTTGATCAGATCCCAGTTATCGCCATCTTTATCTTCACGAGGCAGACCTACGTTCCAGTTGTTGTCGCTACCGTCAAAGAATACACGGTTGAACCAGTCGCCAGAATCGTAAGAGTCGCGCTGCATTGATTTTGAACGAAGGAGTTCAGAGCCCATGTGAATGAACGGAATACCTTGTCCTAGCATCACGGTTGAAAGTGATACGCTTTGCATACGAGCACGATTAGCCGAGCTGATGCCTGTCGCAATCTTGTACGCGTTGTTATCCCAAAGTGTTTGGTTATCGTGCTTAGAAACGTAAGAGATGTTCTCTGAAGGCATCTTAGTATAGCCAGCAGGCGCACCGTTGTAGTCTACGCTTTTACCAAGCTTGGTTTCGCCGGTGTAGTCGACAAGGATGTAATCTGCCAAGTTACCAGCCATACCCAGACGAACGATATCTTGGTTGTGCAGACGACCATTTACTGCGTCAGTATCTGTTTTGGTTTCTTCGTTTGCGTATGCCGCGTTACCAAAACCCTGATTGGAACGAAGTGGGTGGTTGCCATCTGAATTGACACCACCATCAAATGGACTACCACCACGAACTGCATCACGTAGACGGTCCGAGAAGGTACCGATCTCTGTACCAGCCATGTTCAGTTGAGTCGCTTGGTCAAAGCGTGCGTCGTTAATTACTTCACCAAAGTTCCAACCTTCGCCGTAGAATAGCGTGTTCGGGTCAATCTCACGGATTTGCTCTAAAGCGTAAACCATGACATCTTTTGGCTGGTGACCCATCAAGTCAAAACGGAAGCCGTCAACTTTGTAGTCTTTCGCCCAAACCTTGAGTGAGTCAACCATCAGTTTACCCATCATTAGGTTTTCAGTAGCAGTGTTATCACAACAGGTAGAGTTTTCTACGCCACCAGTATTCACGTTTAGACGGTGGTAGTATCCCGGAACGATCTTATCCAGAACAGATTTGTCATTGATGCCAGATGCGTTGGTATGGTTGTACACCACGTCCATCACTAGCTTCAGACCCATCTTATGTGTTGCCTGAACCATCTCACGGAATTCCAGAATACGCTGTGTGCCATTCGGATTCGTCGCGTAGCTGCCTTCCGGTACGGTGTAATGGAATGGGTCGTAACCCCAGTTGAAGCTGTCTAGCATACGCAGATCGTTCATCAGTTTCTGTGCAGAACCAGATGCAGGATCGTAACCGTTCAGGACATCTTCAATGACTTTCGCATCATCTTCTGATTCACAAACTGCTGCATCTGGTTTAATGCCACATAGCTTGCCAACGGTGTCGTTAATGTCGACTCGGTTATCCACATTCTCATCAACGGTAGCGATATCAAATGCAGGCAGGATGTGTAGGGTTGTTAAACCAGCATCTTTCAGTGCTTGCAGGTGAGAAACAGACTCACGTTCAGGTTCTGTCAGAGCAAGGTATTTGCCGTTGTATGCAGCAGTGCCTTGGCTGTCACTAAAACTGAAATCTCGCAGATGTGATTCGTACAATACGTGATCTTCATCTTTGTTTACAGTTGGACGAACATACTCCTCCCATTGTTCTGGCTCTAGGCTTGCGTCGTTCAGGTCGACAACTTGTGAGTAAAGAGAGTTTAGCGACAAGCTCAATGAGTATGGATCAGTGACCATACGCGTTTCCACAACACCTGTAGTTGGATGGTAAACCTTCACCTGATAGCGGTAGAACTTGTTTACTACGTTACTTTGTGGCTCGGAAACCCAAATACCAGTGACGCTGTCTTCCGTCATTGTAACGGTTGATTCTTCTTGCAGATTCTCATCGTAGATAATCAGAGAAACGTCTTGAGCCGTTGGAGCCCATAGCTTGAAGGTTGCTGCGCCGCCTTCAACAATCGCGCCCAGTTCCTGACCGATCGCGTTACCAGCATCGGCATCAGCGAATACCGCATCCAGTACGCCTGGTTTTTGCACCTCTGTTGCGGAAATAACATCGCCTTCGGCATTGTAGGCTACCATCACGATTTGTGATTTCAGAATGGTACGTAGTGTTGCGTCATCCACATCAATACCAGCAGCTTGCAGGCTGGACAGGTGACGGAAGCGAGATTTCAGCTCGTCAGACAAATCACCTGCTTTGCTTAGCTCTACCGCTGTGCCACCAGTGATCTGTTTGTCTTCATCCATTTGGATGTCGTTAGTCAGGCTGTAGTAAAGCTTCATTGAGTCAGCATTTGCTGCCGCTTCCCAAGCAATAGTGTTTGCATCTAACCAATGTGCTTTTTGGCCGTCAACGTCGACTGGTCGCTCTTCGATTGGTTCGTAGAACAGCTCGCTACTGCCGTGGAAGCCAAATAGCCCTTTAGATTCGCCAATCTTCGTCAACTCAACTTTCAAGTTCGCACTGCCGAAGGCTTTGTCATCACCATTGTGTAAGATGAAGTTCATACATTCGTATGGGTCAGCGGCGTCAGGATCGACTTTAAGTACGTAGTACGCACCGTAGGTTTCGCTGATACCATCATATAAATGAGGTGATTCCCAGACAGTACCACCGTTATCGATACCCATGGCATCTAAATCAGTACTGGAACAGCCCTCATCGTTCCATAGGTGCAGACCCCAGCCCTCGTAGCCGCTTGCTGAAGATGCTGAGGCAACTTCACGTTTATAGTAAACAACAACTTCATTCTCTCCCGCAGGGTACAGTCCTGCACTCGGGCTGGTGGTATTGTCGTCGGTGCTGTCACTACCACAACCGCTGATCACCGCGACGGAGATCAAAGGCAGTACGGTTTTGGCAATTATTGATAATTTAAAAGTTTTTTTGTCCACGTTTACAAATCCATTTTTATTGAATTGATATAAAGAACGCGTCAGTTCTTCGGCTCAAAGAACGGAAGAACCATACGTCCTATCTGGTGCAAATGCCGAAAGGAAATGTTCAAAGAAATGCTAATACACTGACTCATCAGCAAAATGTGAGAACGGACTGTTTAGTTTTTTACAAATGAAAATTTTCTTACACAGTGGATTTGGTTCACAAATTAACTAATAAAACGGACGCATAGTGAGAGGAGAGACACACACTCAAAATGTTAATTTTGATAGGAGTAGGGAGGGGGGATGACAGGGGAGGAGAATGTCTCAGCCCCAAAAGCGTGACTACCTTCTATAAAAAACCAACTAATAATTTTCGACAAAAAATAAGTTAAGGCGTCTGAGTTTTAATCACGTCATTCTTCACTTCTCAACTTCAGATTTTCATCGGGTAGCCGATATAAAGTCTAAGTGCTGAAACTATTCAGACAAAAGCAATTTAAGGGTTTCCCTATGGGGGAACGTCAATTTATATCATGGAGAACAAGAGGCGGTTTATGAGTAGCATGGGTATTGCCATTGCGGCAACTGGCCTTTCACTTGTCCTGATATTTGTATGGATGATCTCGCTGTCGATGCGAAAACAACGTCTGGAAGTAGAGCGGCAGGCTCGTGAGGCGGCATATCGCAAGGCAATGAAAAAAGCTCGTGAGCAAGAGCTTAAAGAGCGGGAATTTAAGGCTGAAACCGGGCACATACCGACGATTTTATTTCTGGCGAAAGAAGCGGAAAGAAACAATATCAAGCAGGCTTTGTATTGGTACGATAAAGCGGCGAAGCTAGACAACATCAGTGGCATGTACGGTATTGTTCGCATGAGTGAGCGTATGCGTGAAGATGTGGTGCTAAAAGAGCAGGCAAACTTTTGGCGCACTGCGATCGCTGGCGTAGAAGGTGATCTGGAAGCGAAATTTATCACCGGAAAAGCGCTGGTTTTTGGCCGAGGTGTGGAACAAAACGTCGCCAAAGGACATGAACTGATCGAAGAAGCGGCCGATGAGGGTTGTGTCGATGCGATGCTGTATATGGGTGAGTGGCAGTTATCCCCGGAAAATACGTCGGGTCACAGTGCCGACGCACTTTATTGGTTTATGAAGGCCGCAGAGAAAGACAGTATCGCTGGGAAAATTCAGGTAGGACTGTGTTACACCAAAGGTATTGGTACTGAAAAAAGCATGCTGAAAGGCCGTTATTGGCTGGAAAGTGCTGCAGAGCTCGGCAGTGCAGAAGCCATGTATTATGCAGGGGAAGCTTGGAAAGACTCGAGCAAAACTGGCAACGCTATTGCCTACATTTGGCTGTTTCTCTCTGCAAGCATGGGGTACGAAGCTGCTCGAATATTACGGGATAAAGTCGCGGGTAATATCGGTGTTGATGTGGTGGTGGGCTTACAGGTGATTGCCAAACCGCTGCAAAGAATGCTGGCATCCGGCGTGGTAAAAAAGCACTCTATCATTCGTGCGTTAAACAAGGTTTATAAACGTGAGGCCTACTTCCCTAATGAAGATGATTTAAAAGATGTCATCGCTGATGAGCCTAATCCAGAGCAAGACCAGTCAATCGAAGGATACACGAACAACTCTCGTCATGCGTCAATAACAGATGAGGTGGATACAACACCAAAATCATCGTTCTCCTCTCAGCCTTCCAAAGCTGCGCTCGATTTTACCCAGAACTTCCTCCAGCCGTAATGATTGAATAAGCCTCACACTCGAGGCTTTTACTTTAACAGCCTGCAAACTCTTATTTATACCCGGCACAAGGTTCTGAAGGCCAAATACGGGCATCGGTAAGGGATGGTTAAGAATTGAGTTAAACAATCTTTGCTAGTCGGATACACTAGCGGCTTCGCAAAACTGGCGCTTGCCGCAGTCTTTGAACTATCGATAACAAAAATAAAAGGACAGGTACAATGCAGGGTATCCTCTCTATACAATCACACGTTTCTTTTGGTCATGCCGGTAACAGCAGCGCTGTCTTTCCGATGCAGCGTATGGGTTTTGAAGTGTGGCCTATTCATACCGTGCAGTTTTCCAATCACACCCAATATGCAGAGGGTTGGACAGGTCGAGCGTTCTCAGCCGATGACATCAGTGAGCTTGTTCGTGGTTTAGGTAACATTGGCGCTCTGGAAAAATGCCAAGCGGTATTAACTGGTTACCAAGGAAGTGCAGAACAGTGCCTCGCAGTGGAACAGACTGTCACTCAAGTTAAGAGTAAGAATCCAGACGCACTTTATGTATGTGACCCAGTGATGGGCGCGCCTGATAAAGGCTGTATCGTTGCTCCGGGGATTGCTGAAAACCTGTTAACGCGTCTGATGCCAATGGCAGATGTGATCGTGCCAAATCAGTTCGAACTCAGCCAGTTTGCAGAAATGGAAATTCATACGTTGGAAGAGGCTATTACCGCCTGTCAGCGAGCGTTAGCGAAAGGCCCGAAAGTGGTATTGGTCAAACACCTTTACTGTCTGGATAACGGCAGCTTCAACATGCTACTGGCTACGCAAGATGGTATTTATCTGGCAAAACGTCCGAATTTTGAATTTGCCAAACAACCTGTTGGCGTGGGTGATCTTATCTCAGCGATTTTTACTGCTGGGCTACTCAAGGGCTGGAGCTCGAAACAGGCTTTCCAGCACTGTCATGATGCATGTTATGGCGTACTAAGTGCAACTTTCCATGCTGGTGAGTGGGAATTACAAACTATCGCCGCTCAGCAAGAGTTTGTCGAGCCAGGTAAACATTTCCCAATTGAAGAAGTGGCCTTAGCCACCGTGTAATCAAAGTTGATATAAAAAATGGGGAGCCAATCGGCTCCCCATTTTATTTGTCTATTGAATCGTAATTCGATTATTGCTGTTCTTTTTGGTGCTCTGAACGGCAAACTGCGGCAGTGAAGACAACGTCTGTAGAACTGTTTAGAGCAGTTTCCGCTGAGTCTTGAATAACGCCGATGATAAAGCCAACCGCTACCACCTGCATTGCTACGTCATTCGAGATACCGAATAGGCCACAAGCAAGAGGGATAAGTAGTAGAGAACCACCTGCAACACCAGAAGCGCCACATGCAGATACCGCTGCGACGATACTCAGAAGCAATGCAGTCAATAGGTCAATTTCAATACCCATAGTATGAACTGCAGCCAACGTTAGTGTTGTGATAGTGATAGCAGCACCCGCCATGTTGATGGTTGCGCCTAGAGGGATAGAAACTGAGTAAGTGTCTTCATCCAGTTTTAGCTTCTCACACAACGCCATGTTCACAGGGATGTTTGCCGCACTTGAACGAGTGAAGAATGCCGTTACACCACTTTCACGCAGACATTGGAAAACCAATGGGTATGGGTTTTGTTTGGTTTTGAAGTAAACGATCGCTGGGTTTACTACCAATGCGATGATAAACATTGCACCTAACAGTACTGCTAGCAGGTGAGCGTAGCTCGCTAGCGCGCTGAAACCTGTTGTTGCGAACGTTGAAGCTACCAAGCCGAAGATACCAAATGGTGCTAGACGAATAATAAAGCGTACGATGTGAGACACACTATGGCTTAGATCTTCGAAAACCGCTTTAGTAGTAGCTGAAGCGTGATGCAGCGCCAGACCAAGACCAACACCCCAAGCAAGAATACCGATGTAGTTTGCTTCTACTAGAGCGTTTACTGGGTTATCTACCACTTTAAATAGTAGTGTGTGTAGAACTTCTGCAATACCTTGTGGTGGGGTAGCACCCTCAGCGCCGGTTACAAGCGTTAAAGTGGTTGGGAAAAGGAAGCTTAGAACCACGGCAGATAGCGCTGCGAAGAATGTGCCCAATAGGTAAAGCACAACGATCGGACGCATATAAGTGTGTTGGTTTTTCTTTTGGTTTGCGATAGACGCAGCAACCAAAATAAATACTAGGATTGGAGCAATCGCTTTAAGCGCTCCAACAAAAAGGCTACCAATCATTCCAGCGCTTTGAGCGTGACTTGGTGAAACTGTTGCAAGTAAAACACCAAAGACAATACCGACAAGGATCTGGAGAACGAGGTTACCACGAGCATATCGGGCAACGAGGCTGTTATGTTGCATACATCATTCCTGCAATGTTATGCCTAAGTGATTGAATAATAACTACACATTACACGGCGATAATGCCCTTATTAAATAAGGGGTGAGCATTGCTTCTGGTCACTAAGACACATGATTATCAATTATCCTGTTTTTATATAGTCAGTCATTCTCTGACTGAACCGCCCATATCTTAACTTGGTAATATTTTGTGTCTAGTTTTAGTTTGTTTTTGGATTAAATGTTTGCTGAATGTTATTAAATTAAGTTGTTTGTGTTGCAATAATTTGGTGGTTATGAATAATGCTTTTTAACAAAGTTATTAAAAAGGAGACAAATGTCTCCTTAAATTGAATTGACCAACGAAAGCCAAAGCGTTAGTAATCTTGATAGCGTTTACGCTTCTCACTCATGGTATTGCGAACTAGTTTTCCAAACTGTCTGTTTCTAGCTCTTTGCTCGGCAAGTGTCGCTCCGTTATTTCTTTGTTCCCTCAATAGCTTTTGGTAGTTTTTTAAGCGACGTTGTTCCAATGTCCCATTTTCGATGGCGGCTTGAACGGCGCAGCCCGGTTCTGAATCGTGGTGACAATCACCAAAGCGACAATGTTCAGCTAGCTGGGTGATGTCAGAAAATGTTTCGCTGACCCCTGCTTCGCAATCTGCCAACTGAAGTTCACGCATTCCAGGGGTATCAATTAAAATACCACCAGATGGCAAAAGGTGTATTGAGCGAGACGTTGTGGTGTGTCGGCCTTTACTGTCATCTTCACGGATATGACTGGTTGCTTGCTCCTCCTGCCCAAGCAATGCATTTACGAGCGTCGATTTGCCAACGCCAGACGATCCAATAAACGCGACTGTTTGCCCTTCATGACACCAGTTCATTAGCTTAGCAACACTGTCTGGGTCTAAACCGTTTACGGCCTCGATAGCTAAAAGGTGATCCAATTTCTGTACTTGGCTTGTTATCTCATCATGGTTATCGCATAGGTCCTTTTTAGTCAGAACGATCACCGGTTCTACCATGGCTTCATGTGCTAGCGCCAAATACCTTTCAATACGGCTTAAGTTGAAGTCGTCATTCAGTGAACAAACAATAAATACCGTATCAACGTTCGCGGCGATAAGTTGCTCTGCCACTTTGTCACCTGCCGCTTTACGACTGAACAGGCTGCGTCGTTCAAGTAAGCGAACAAACTGTTGGTTCTGATCTAAGACGACCCAGTCACCAACCGTCATGCTGGGTAACGATGAGTGAGCATTGAGATGGATGTTACCGTCCTCGTTGGCCAATAAGTAGCCACTGCGATGATGTGCAATCACTCGCGCAAATTGCGTGTTTTCATAATCGTCTAAAGTCAGCTGCTGCTGAAAGAACGGTTTCCAACCTAAACGCTTGAGTGGGTTGCTGGTTGAAGTCAGTGTTGCAAAAAAAGTGTGTGTTTTATTCATTGTTGAATTATCCCAGACGCAACAAAGCGCCTTAATACAAATTGCATTAGGGTCTAATTCGGATAGATTTGACCCCGGAGAAAACCGGGCAGAGAAGGGAGGTTGTGGCTAAGCCACCAATTGAACTTTGGACGTTTACCCTTGCGATGCCCAGTGTGTGTTTTGCATTACAATCATTTTGTGTCCTCTTTAGTTGGTTGATAATTGGGTTCGTTAATAAGACGGGGAGAGTATAGCCGCTCTCATTCGTTTGCGGTAGAGAAACTCATGCTGCCAGAGCTAACTTTGGCTGCTCATTCGCTCTTCCATTATCTGTGAATAGCTATTTGCCTTCAGCCCGTAGATGATTTGGATATGTTTATCATCTAAAACCACTACGCCGTGAGCGCCATGTTGTTTCAACGCTTTTTGATCAACGACTGCCGTCGATTTAAGAGTTAATCTCAAACGTGTGGCGCAAGCGCCTGTTTCAACGACATTCTCGATACCACCAATCGCGGCAATAATCGTGTCGACATCCTGATCCATATTTGGATTAACCTGAGTCAGGAATTTTAAAATACGTTTGAAACCTTTCAGCATGTCGTTGTCTACCTCTGGAACTTGGAGACTAATGTATAGCGTAAATACACCTATGCATTTGAGGGGTAAAGCACAGAATTATACTTTGAAACAAATAGCCAGTAAGAATAGAGAGAGATAAATGAGGCTCCTATTGAGGGGCCTCTATCGCTTAATCGTTGCAATGCTGCGTCGTTACCAGGAGTTCTTTGACTTGACTAGCTTTTCGTTGGCGAATCGTTTGAGGTGAGTTGTGAGATTGCCTCTACGATCGGTGCAGGCGTCAGCGTGTGAGGAACTTTGGTGATCAAGGTTCCGTCAGGTTTCAAGAAGTAGAAGTAGGAGCTGTGGTCCAGTGTGTATTTCAGCTCAGAGCCTTCTAATTCTGTTTTGCGGAAAATAACGCCATAGCTGTGTGCCAGCGGAGTCGTGATGTCTAGCGGCGCAGATAGCCCCTCAATCATAGGATGGAAGTAGTGTGCGTATTTTGCCGATGCATCCGCTTCATCGCGCTCAGGATCGAGAGAGATAAACATTGGGCGTAGCTGGGCCTTTTGTGATTCGTCAATTTGGTTGAGTGCGCCTGCTAGCATGGCCAGCGAGGTTGGACAAACGTCAGGACAGCGTGTGAAACCGAAGTAAACAATACGAATACGAGGGTCATTAACGTCGAAAATGTTAACTGGCTGGTCATTTTCGCCAAATAGCACCGTCTGCTCTGACTTAGTTGGCTCAGTTTGTTCGGTTGGGATCGCTTCTTGGCTGTCCAAATAGCTTTTAGCGCCAAATCCGAGTACGAAAGCGACCACGAGAAATAGGGACCAGTTGCGGCTCATATTGATTCCTTATCTTTGCATTTTGATGGCGGGATAAATGGTGTCTTGTCCGTCGGAGAGCTCTCCCACCCAAGTCATTGACTCTTGAGTACAGACCGGCAAGACCACTTCACCCATGTATTTTCCTGGAGATACTTTGTTTAATAAAAACTTAGGCTCACCCATTTCCATTTCACGTCCTGACAAGCTCAATACGAGTTGTTCCGCTTCGCTGTCAGACCATTCCACAGTCAGCAGAGCAGGGACTAAGGGCTGAGTGTTATCGACATTAAGTGTCATGGTTACGTCTTGTTGGACGCAGGCCGCCGTAGATAGAAAACAATATTCATCAAGCGGTTTGAGCTCAGAGGAGGTCGACAAACTTTTTAGTAGCGTCGGGGCGTAAAACCCCGCGACCAGTGCCACAGCGACACCAGTGATCTTCAACAGTTTCATTAAGGTTCAGCAGTTATGACTTAACAAGAACTGCATCGTAGCACACCTGGGCGATGCTCAACGAGACAAGTTCCGAGAAAATGTATTTACCTTAGTAGATTAGAAAAAAACGGAGCCATCGGCTCCGTAATGAAATTAAGACATTTATTTACTTGAATCTGCGAACTTTTCCAAGCTAAGTACCAGCGCTATCGCGGCCAGCATCATGACAATGGCGATAACCAGTTGTGATGGCTGAGAAGTTATGTGTTCATACTCAAACGGCGTCAAGTTGTGCTGAAGTAACGGAACTTGTTCACCTTTTGAGTTTGTGCGCCAGGTTAATGTTTCTTTCCATGGCCAGATTTTAGGCAGTGTGCCAATCATCAACCCGGTTAGGAACATCAATGTTGCGTCTCTAAAGTGGCGCAATAACCAAGAAAGCAAATGTGAGAACGTCAGTAAGCCGATAACACAACCTGCTAAAAACAGCGCCAAAATGTCTACTTGGAAGCCTTTTACTGCCGCTAATACGGGAGTGTACATGCCGATGAGCAGCAAAATGAAGCTGCCTGAAATGCCCGGCAGAATCATGGCGCAAATAGCGATAGAGCCAGCGATCAGCGTATTCACCATTGTCGGTTCCATATGCAGTGGCTTAAGCACCGTAATGCTGTAAGCGAATGCAACGCCAACTAATAAGGTGATGAAGCGAATAGCGTCGCGTTTTTCTACCTGACGCACGATGTGGTAAACCGAAACCAAAATCAGCCCAAAAAAGAATGACCAGATTGGAATAGGGTGCGTGTTCAAAAGCCAGGTGATCAGTTTCGCGAGGGTTGCAATGCTAACGAAAATACCTGAAAACAGCGCGATAAGGAAAAAACCATTGATATGGTTAAACGCCGCTTTCGTTCCCTCTCTTTTCCAGATGGATAAAAGCCTTGGGTTGATGCGTCGAATGCTCTCTAGCAAGGTGTCGTAAATGCCTGTAATAAAAGCGATAGTACCGCCAGAGACGCCGGGAACCACATCGGCTGCACCCATTGCCATTCCTTTAAAGAAAGTAATTAGATAGTTCATTTTCATACTGTTGATTTCTGATGATGGGGCAGAGTATACAAACATTGCTGGTAAAAAAGTATGAAATAGTATTGTTATTACGAGATAAATTCCGTTCTAACCGGTTGATTATTGTTCTAAGTTTAGATGTTTTGTCTAAGTATTAAGGTATCACTCAATAATTGTGTTTGGAGTGTGTTATTTGCAAATTGCATTTGCTAAATGCAACGACGTTTTTCGTTTTGCTACAGATAATGTTTTAGAACGCTTTCATATGAGATATTGAGCCAAAAATAAAGCTTTCAATTGTGGCATGGTTTATGCATAATACGCCGCGACCCTTCTTAAGCCGAGGGTCACCTAGCCAACTGACGTTGTTAGTGAATACAGATTGTTCACATTAAATATCAGCCAATCGCGATTATTGCGATTGGCTATTTTTTTGTCTGAATAAAAGGCTATTTCTGCTCAACCACAGCTCAGGCTATTAAGTGCGATTCTGAAAACTCAAGCTAAATAAAAAGGGCTGACGCTTTCACGCCAACCCTTCGTTTTAAGCTACTGAGTGGTTTATCTCTTCTAGTAACCCATCAATTGCAGTAGGTTTTCTGCCGTGATAATCGCTTCCTTACGGTTCGCAATGTTCAGTTTCTGATACAGGTTACGAATGTGGGTTTTAATGGTTGTTCCGGCGACATCAAGCTCCTGAGCAATTTGTTCATTACTGAAGCCCGAGTAAATCAACCCAAGCACCTGCCACTCACGTTGAGTGAGCGGGCTAGTGCGCACTAACTCTGGTACGTTCGGGTGGTTCACCAAGTTCTCAATGAAGTCTTCATCGAAGTGAATTGAACGGCTACGCTGATTTGATGAAATGTCTTTCATCAGTTGCTGTGCGCGGTGACGTTCTAAATCGCCCAACTCATGGCGCAGGCTAAGCTTCTCTAACAAACCGCCAATCGTTGCGCCGTCAATCAAGAAGTTTCCAACCATACCTGTCTGGTTGGTCATTACTAATGCTTCTTTTAGTAAGGCTTTCGCTTGTTCTTCATCTTTCTGACGCGCGGCTAATACCGCTTCAACAACTAAGTTGCGGTTCGTGTCAGTGACTAAGTTACTGCGATGCGCTTCGCTTTGTAGAAAATTCAACGCTTGGCGAGCTTCGTCATATTGACCAAGATTAATGTGCGCACGAACAATATTACGCCACTGCAATTGACAGAAGTGGTTACATGCAGATTCTGGACGAACTGCACTGTTGAGCCACTCTTGTATTGCATCCATATTGCCGCGAGCTTGCCAAAATAAGATGAGGGACAATGATGCATTCGCCGTCCAATCAACGTGGTAAGTTGATTGCTTCATCAAGTGTTGAATATGCTCTATAAACTTACCTGCTTTGTCGAGCTCTCCACGTCCAACAGCGATACGTGCAAGCATAGAATAGCTATGTAAGTGCTTGCTTGGCGAATGGCTTTCTAAGATCTGTAAACCCTTATAAGCACACTCTTCGGCTTCATCCAGACGATTCCAGCACCAAAGCACTTGCGCACGAATACGCAGTAAAAACTCATGCAAAGGCACGTGCTGAAGCTGATGCTCTTCAATCAGACGGAAACCCGAATCTTGCAATTCAAAGGCAGCCTGAACATAGCCTTGGGCAATCAATATTTCACTTTGTTGTAGAATCGCCCATAACGCCTGATGATAAACCTGATACTGGCGAGCCAGTTTTTCAGTTTGCTGCATCATCGGTAATGCGCGATCGAGCTTACCCAGTACGTGATTGACTTCACCAACGACTGAGGTCGCCACGATTCGGCTGCGATAGATGGTGTGATCAAGCTCACTGAGTGCAAGTTCTGCTAACTCAAGTGCTTTTTCTGGCTGGTTACTGTTAATCGCAACCTGTGCTAGTAGCGCATTGGCCTGACCTTGATAGTGGACATCCAGCTCAATATCGCGCTTTTGGTGCTCGGCTTCTGCTTCTTCAAGCAACTGACCAACCTGATTGTAACGGTGCTGACTTTGAGCCAGCCATGCGCGTAACATCGTTAGTTTTGGATGACTAAACAGCAGTTCTGAGTCAAGCTGATGAATGGCATTTTCCAAGGTGCTCAACTCGCCTTGGTTAAACATTTTCCAGCCAAATTCGTTAAGAATTTCAACCACTAAATCTTTATCGTCAGATTTCTGAGCGTGGTGAATTGCTTGGTGAGGCGATTTTTGTTGTAACCAAGCTAATGCAGCATTGCGATGTAGATCTTTTTCTTGCTGAGGAATGCGAGCCTGGCGTTCATGAGACAAAAACTCGCCAAACAGGTTGTGGAATCGGAACCAGTTATGTTCACCCTCGAGAGGGTAAATAAACAACCCGTAGCGATTCAGGGATTCAATCATACCGAGTGCATCTTCACGCTGAGTTAACGCGAATACCAACTCGTCGTTGAAATGATCCAGAACCGAAACCTGCATCAGGAATTGGCGGGTTTCATGATCGAGTAGATCAAATACTTCCTCTACCAAGTAATCCCAAAGATGTGCATGGTTGAACTGCGAAACAGACTCTACCGTCTGCGCCAAGGTACGGTTTTGATGCTGCGCCTGAAGAGCGATAAGTTGTAATGCAGAGGGCCAGCCTTCAACATAAGTTCTCAGACTGTTTGCCATGTCTTCATCAATACCGTCAGCGATGCGCTGGTTAAAGAAGCGGGTCGTTTCTTCCGTGTCGAAGGCTAACATGTCGTTGCCGATTTCGATCATCAAGTCACGCACACGCAGGTTTGCAGTACCTAATGGCGGTGTCGCACGGCTTGTGACGACGACGGTTAAGTTGTCTGGCATGTGCTTTAAAAAGAAGCGCATCGATTCATGAATTTCATCATTGGTGATTAAGTGATAGTCATCGAGTACCACGTAACATTCCTGATGAAAGTCAGCCATTTCGGCAAACAGCTCGCTATACAATGAGCGTAAAGAGGATATTTGGCGTTTTTCCGCCAGTTTCTGTGCATTAGAACAACTGAAGTTTGTTGCTTTGTTTAATGCCTGCAACAGGTAATTGACAAAACGGAAGCCGTCATTATCGCTGTCATCAATACTGTACCAACCAACATTAGGCTTATCCGACAGCCACTGCGCTGCCATTGTTGTTTTACCGTAACCGGCAGGTGAGCGAAACAAAACCAATTTGTAATAAGGCGCTTGTTGCAGTAAGTCCAGCACTCTTGGACGCACAATGGCGTTATGTAACCGGCCTGGGCGAGTGAGCTTAGATGGAATCCACATTATTCGTTATGTCCTTAATTTATGTAAGCTAGCGAAATCTGAAAACGGTTTTCGTCACCAAATTTTAATCTGTTTAAAAAGTAAACAAAAATATAAATCGAGTGGGATGTTACGACATCGCTATTACACCTTACTTTGATCCACTTCCTAATTCTCACGAGATGAGGGAAATGGCACCAACTACGCCCTGTATTTGTGAGTTTAATCACTTTTTTAGGCTGGTTTGTTATGCCTTGTAGGAATTATTGCACGATGGATATGTAATTTTTGTGTTTGTGAACAAGGGGAGTGTGATCGCTAAGACAAAATTTACATCATGCTTCGACAGTGTCTTAAAAACTTCATGAGTAAATTTTAGCCTTTTCTCATATTCGCCTGTGATCGAAATCACTAAGAAGCGGAGCGTAAAAAGCTTTGTTGCGATTCAGATCACTAACTGATCGGTTGTACCCCCCTCTACGCCCTCATTCCTCCTCCTTCAAAGGAGGAGAAACAGGAGGATGTTTATTCACACCGGTAAATGCACGATATATGGCAGATGAATTACTAAAAGACGTGAGAATTTCTTAATGAAACCTACACAACAGAAAAAATTTGATAAAAAGTCGTTCCAAGACAGCGTAAAGAAACACCTATCAGTAACTTACGCACATACTGTTGAAAACGCAGATAGCCGCGCATGGTACCTAGCAATGGGTCGTGCACTAGCAGAGATTACTACTTTTGATTTGCTTGCTACTGAAGAAGATCCTCGAATCAAAGGTGCTAAGAGCGTTAACTACCTTTCTCTAGAATTCCTAATTGGTCGTTTAACGGGCAATAACTTAATCAGCATGGGTCTGTACGAGCAAGTAACAGAAGCAATGGCTGAATTGGGTCATAGCGTAACGGACCTTCTTGAAGAAGAACGCGATCCTTCATTGGGTAACGGCGGTCTTGGCCGTCTGGCAGCTTGTTTCATGGATTCATGTGCCGCGCAAGAATACCCAACAGTGGGTTACGGCCTACACTACGAATACGGTCTATTTAAGCAATCTTTCAAAGATGGCCGTCAACAAGAAGCTCCAGATGCATGGTGTGGCGTAGAAGGTTACCCTTGGGAAGTGGCTCGTCCAGAGCTGGCTCAAGAAATCGGCTTCTACGGTCATGTTGAAGTGGTCAACGAGAACGGTAAAGAAGTTCGTAAATGGGTTCCAGGCATGACAGTAAAAGCGATGCCTTGGGATCTACCAATCGTAGGCTACGAATCAGAAACAGTTTACCCACTGCGTCTTTGGGAATGTCAGGCAATTGCTCCATTCTCACTGGCTAGCTTTAACAATGGTAACTACTTTGAAGCTCAGCATGCGCTGATCGACGCTGGCAACATAACTAAAGTGCTTTACCCGAATGACAACCACGAGAAAGGTAAAACACTTCGTCTAATGCAACAGTACTTCCACTCTGCAGCGTCAGTACGCGATATTCTTCGCCGCCACGAAGCTGCAGGCTACTCACTAGAAGAACTGCCAAAGCAAGAGACTATCCAGCTTAACGATACTCACCCAACTATCGCTATTCCTGAGTTAATGCGCATCCTTGTTGATGAGAAAGGTCTGTCTTGGGAAGCGGCGTGGGAAATCTGTTCGCACACATTCGCGTACACAAACCACACATTACTTCCAGAAGCACTAGAGACATGGCCAGAGTCGCTAATTCAGCACTTGCTTCCACGTCACATGGAAATCATTTACGAAATCAACCACCGCTTCCTGCAAGAAGTTCGTGCTAAGTGGCCTGGTGATGTTGCGAAACAGCAAAAACTTTCAATCATCGAAGACGGTTTCCACCGCATGGTACGTATGGCTAACCTGAGTGTAATCGGCTCATACGCGGTTAATGGTGTAGCAGCACTTCACTCTGAATTGGTTAAGAAAGACCTGTTCCCTGAGTTCCATGAGCTGTACCCGACTCGTCTACACAATGTGACGAACGGTATTACTCCGCGTCGTTGGTTGAAGTTCTGTAACCCAGGTCTGTCTCAGCTGATTACTGACAAAATCGGTGGCGAATGGCCAGCGAAACTGGAGTTGTTGGAAGGCATCGCGAAATACGCTACTGACGAGAAATTCCAAAAAGAATTCATGGCAGTGAAGAAAGAGAACAAAGAACGCCTGGCTCACTGGGTGAAAGAGAACATGGGTATCGAGCTGGATACCAATGCGATCTTCGATGTTCAAATCAAGCGTCTACACGAGTACAAGCGTCAGCACCTAGATTTGCTACATGTGTTGTCTCTGTACCATCGCATCCTTAACGAGCCTGGATTTGATTGTGTACCACGTGTTGTATTCTTCGCAGCGAAAGCAGCACCGGGTTACCACCTAGCGAAAGAAATCATCTTCGCAATCAACAAAATTGCAGAGAAGATCAACAGCGACCCTCGCATCGGTAACAAGCTTAAAGTGGTATTCATTCCTGACTACCGCGTGAGCATGGCAGAAATCATCATTCCTGCGGCGGACGTATCACAACAAATCTCGCTAGCAGGTAAAGAAGCGTCAGGTACTGGTAACATGAAGATGGCGCTAAACGGTGCTCTTACTATCGGTACAATGGATGGTGCGAACGTTGAGATTCGTGAAGAAGTGGGTGACGAGAACATCTACATCTTCGGTCTGGATGTTGAAGGTGTGAAAGCGCTGAAAGCTCAAGGCTACAACCCGTTTGATTACTACAATGCGGACCATCTACTAAAAGCGTCAATGGATCTTCTTGTCGGTGAAGAATTCACACCAGGTCAGCCGGGTCTATTGCGTGCAACGTACGACAGCCTGCTTGATGGTGGTGACCCGTACCTATGTCTGGCAGACTTCGCGTCTTACGTGAAAGCGCATGAAGATATGGGCGAGCAATACAAAGACCAGGCTGGTTGGGCTAAGAAAGCCATCCTTAATACCGCCCTCGTTGGCAAGTTCACGTCAGATCGCTCAATTCGAGACTATGTGAACAACATCTGGAAACTAGAACCGGTTCACCGTTAATAGACAAGTAAAAACCAAGGTAGCCCTGCGCTACCTTTGGTTATTTTCAAATATAAGTTATTGATAACAATAAAACCCTACATGGAAGGTGTTTGCATTACCTTCGGAGAAAGCGATGAAAGAACTAACAGCATTAAAGAAAGTCGCGGAAATGGCGAGATTGGCTGACAGTTACGTCAGTGCATGGGGAGATGAGGCTAAAGTGTCTGATGAGACTCTGCGCCGTTTGCTCGCTTCACTTGGCTACGATACTAGCAGCGATGAAAAACTATTGGCTTCTGCTGAGAAGAAGCATAAGAAAGACGTACTAGCCCCTGTTCTTGTTTTACGCGACGGCGAGCCTGTCGAAGTGGAACTAAACCTAGGTACGAGTGCTCGTGAGAGTGAATTCAGCTGGCGTTTAGAAACAGAGCAAGGAGAGGTACTTGAAGGCTATCTTCAGTCTCAAATTGTTCGTGATGAACGTGCTGAGGGTGGCCCTCTAGTGTTTGCATTGCCAAAGAACTTGGCATGGGGTTACCACAAACTGATCATCAGTCGTAAGCGTCGTAAAACGCCTTATGAAATGTCGCTGATCATCACTCCAAAAGCTTGTTACAAACAAGATGCGCTTAACGAACACAAAAAGCTTTGGGGCCCGAGTATTCAGCTTTACACACTGCGTACTCAGCATAACTGGGGTATCGGTGATTTCGGTGATCTAAAGCAACTGGTTAGTGACATTGCTTCGCGTGGCGGAGACTTCATTGGCCTGAACCCAATTCACTCGTTGTTCCCGGCAAACCCAGAAGGTGCAAGCCCATACAGCCCGTCTTCTCGCCGCTGGTTGAACATCATGTATATTGATGTGGTATCCGTACCGGAATTCGCTCTGAGTGCAGAAGCGCAGCAACAAGTTGGCAGTGCTGAATTCCAGCAGCGTCTACAAAAAGCTCGTGATTCTCATTGGGTTAATTACACCGAAGTCTCAGCTCTTAAAATGAGCGTACTGCCTTTACTGTTTAGTGAGTTCAAAGCGCGTCATCTGGACAAGAATACAGACCGTGCACGTGCATTCTTAGAATTCGTAGAGAAAGGCGGCGACAGCTTATTACATCAAGCGGCATTTGATGCAATCCATGCTGATCTGCACGCTGAAGACTCAAATATGTGGGGTTGGCCTGCATTCCCTGAAAAATACCGTACATTCGAGTCGGCTGGAACGCAGAAATACATCAAAGATCAAAAAGACCGCGTTCACCTGTACATGTACTTACAGTGGATCGCTGATGATCAAATCAAAGAAGCTCAAGTACTTGCAGAAGAAAAAGGCATGTCTGTAGGTCTGTACCGTGACCTTGCAGTAGGCGTAGCGGATTCGGGCAGTGAAACTTGGGCTGACGAAGGTAACCTTGTTCTGGACGCAAGTATTGGTGCGCCACCAGATGTACTGGGCCCACTAGGTCAAAACTGGGGGCTGCCTCCACTAAATCCACAAGTGCTTGAAGCAACGGGTTACGACGCTTACATCCAACTGCTGCGTGCCAACATGAAGCATTGTGGTTCGCTACGTATTGACCATGTACTTGGTTTGCTGCGTCTGTGGTGGATTCCAAAAGGCGAAAAGGCAACAGAAGGGGCTTACCTGTACTACCCAGTAGAAGACATGCTGGCAATCTTAGCGCTTGAGTCACATCGTCATCAATGTTCAGTGATTGGTGAAGACTTAGGTACGGTGCCAGATGAAATCGTAGATATTCTTCGCGATGCTGGTGTGCACTCATACAAAGTGTTTTTCTTTGAAACCTCAAAAGACGACGGCGGCTTCATTTCTCCTAAGCATTATGCTGAGCAATCTATGGCGGCACTGTGTACGCACGATATGCCAACGCTACGCGGTTTCTGGCACTGTGATGACTTGAAAATGGGTCGTGAGATTGGTCTGTACCCAGACGAAGAGCAACTAGAAGGTCTGTTTGCTGATCGTCTTAAGTGCAAGCAAGGTATTCTGGATAGCGTTCGCTGGCATGGTTATCTGCCTGAAGGTATCGGCCATGATGCGCAGTTCGTACCTATGGATTCGTACTTAAGTGAAGCGCTTCAACTGCATGTTGCAGCAGGTGATTCTGCCCTGCTTAGTGTTCAGCTGGAAGACTGGCTAGAGATGGATCAACCGGTCAATATCCCTGGTACTGTTGATGAGTATCCAAACTGGCGTCGTAAGCTGTCGATGAACCTTGATGAAATTTTCAGTCGTGAAGATGTGAATCGAATTGCAAAACGTTTAACGGAAGTCCGCGCTCAGGCAAGCAAGTAAGGACGAATAAAATGAGTGAGAAAGCGAGCTGATTATAAATTTGTTTGCTCTTAGGTAAGAAATTTCCATCTACGTCACTCATTCTATAAAAACAATCCGTTAGGATGGAGTACTGTTATTATGCCCGCAATAATAGCGGGCATTTTCGTTTTTTGATGCTGCTTGCAAACATTGACGTTCGAAGCAGTGCTTTTTAGTAAGTTTACAATGTTGGCTGTGCAAGCCAATATTTTCTTAAACTCGGTGTGTTTAAGGTGGATATTGGTTTTAGGGAGAAAGGTTTGAAAAACACGAAAACAAATAAAATAAAGAGAACAAAGAAAAAGTATGAACGTGCCTATGAACTGCTAGCTCAGGCTTCTTACTCGGATCCGTTTGCGACGCTGGGGCCATTTATTGATGATGGTGAAGGTTCCCTAAGAGTCTGGATGCCGGGAGCAGATAAAGTTGAATTATTGGTTGAAGGGGAGCCAAGAGTTGCCCTTGAACGCGAAGGTGAAAGCGGATTTATTCTCAAAGAAAAACGCGATTTACACCTTACACATTACCGCTTAGCTGTAGATTGGAATGGCGTTGAACAAATCATTGACGACCCGTACCAATACCACAATATTTACCAAGAGTACGAACACCTGCACACACCGAAAGACATGTATCACTACATGGGTTCGCACTTTGTCACTCTAGAACGTGGAGGTAAACATATCTCTGGCGTTCGTTTCCTAGTTTATGCACCACATGCGTCAGCCGTGAGTTTGATCGGCGGATTTAACCAGTGGGATGGCCGTCGTCAGCCAATGCAACGCCTCGATTACGGTATTTGGGGCTTGTTTCTTCCTGGCTTAGAAGAAGGCGTACAATACAAATACGAACTAAAAGGTCCACATGGAGAAGGGTTGCCTCATAAGCAAGACCCATGGGGCTTTTATTCAGAGCAGTACCCGTCATTCGCATCCATCACTTACGACCACAACCGTTACCAATGGCAGGATACGCAATGGCAAAGTCGCCCTGTGACGGAAAAGCGCAGTGAAGCGTTGTCTTTCTATGAGCTACACGCTGGCTCCTGGAAACGCAACGAACAGGGTGAGTTTCTTAACTACCGTGAACTGGCTGAACACTTAGTACCATACTTGGTCGACATGGAGTACACCCACGTTGAACTGATGCCAGTTGCTGAACATCCATTCTACGGTTCTTGGGGTTACCAGCCCGTGGGGCTGTTTGCTCCAACCAGTCGTTATGGATCGCCAGATGACTTCAAATACTTTGTTGATGCTTGTCACCAAGCGGGTATTGGCGTGGTTCTCGATTGGGTACCAGCGCACTTCCCATCCGATGACCATGGTTTGGCAAACTTCGATGGCACACCTCTGTTCCACGATCCAGACCCACGTCGCGGCTGGCACCAAGACTGGAACTCGTATATCTATGATGTCGGCCGCGAGCACGTCCGTCGCTTCCTAGTCGCGAATGCGTTGTACTGGTTCGAACAATTCCATATTGATGGTATTCGAGTCGATGCCGTTGCGTCCATGATCTACCTTGACTACTCACGCAGTCACGATCAGTGGATTCCGAATGTCGATGGTGGCAACGAAAACTATGAAGCGATTGCGACACTAAAATGGATGAACGAGGAGGTGTACAAACACTTCCCGAATGCTATGACGATTGCTGAAGAGTCGACGGCATTCCCAGGTGTGTCTGCGCCAACATTCATGGGCGGATTGGGCTTCGGATTCAAGTGGAATATGGGTTGGATGCACGACAGTCTTTCTTACATGAAAGAAGATCCTGTTCATCGCAAATACCACCACAATACCATCACGTTCCCGCTTATTTATGCACACAGTGAGAACTATGTATTGTCGTTGTCGCACGATGAAGTGGTGTATGGCAAGGCCTCTATCCACAACAAAATGCCTGGTGATGAATGGCAACAAACCGCTAACTTGCGTGCTTACTACGGCCATATGTACGGCCAGCCAGGTAAAAAGCTTAACTTTATGGGCGCAGAATTAGGTCAGACAGCGGAATGGAACCATGATGATCAACTGCAGTGGTTCTTATTGGAGTTTGAACGTCACAAAGGGGTTCAAGATCTGACTCGTGACTTAAACCATCTATACCGAACTGAACCAGCTATGCACGATCAGGATTGTATTCCTGCTGGTTTCGAATGGCGTCTTCAAGATGAAGCCGATGCGAGTATTCTGGCTCATGAGCGTATTAGTGAGGACGGTGAGCGTATTTTGGTTATCACCAACTTTACGCCAGTACCACATGAGAAGTTCCGCTTAGGCGTTCCGAATGAAGGCCGATACGATCTTCTGCTTAACACCGATGACAGCAAATACGGTGGCAGTGGCTTCAAGGTTCACAAGAGTGTCGAAACTGAAGCGATCGAAAGCGAGTCGCTCCCACAATCTCTTGGATTGCGCATCCCACCTTTATCAACGGTGTTCTACAAGCTTGCTAAATAAGCGCCACTGAAAACATCAAGCCCGCTTTACAATGTAAATCGGGCTTTTTTTGACCAAACTTTAACCTCAGAAACTTGTTGTTCTTTGCAGAATACGGCAATCTTGCTCGCTTGCTTTTAAAGCGGAGAGTTGTCGGGATACTGAGAATGATCAAAAGGCTAAAGTCATTTCTAATTAAAGTCGTGTTGGTACTGTTGCTTGCCCCTGTTGTTATGGTCGGAGCGGTAAAGTTTATCGATCCTCCAATTTGGGGCTGGAAACTCAGTCGCCTTGTCTCACCTCCAACAAACTATCCTGATCACAGTCAGCATGAATGGGTGCCTTTGTCGCAAATCTCCAAAAACATGCAGCTTGCTGTGATTGCAACAGAAGACCAAAAATTCCCGACGCATTATGGCGTCGATTTTGAGTCTCTGTTTAATGTGATAGCGAATGCGGACGAAAATGGCCCATCCCGCGGAGCAAGCACGATTACCCAACAAACCGCCAAGAATGTGTTTTTGTTTCCTGCCCATTCTTATGTGCGTAAGGCCTATGAGCTTTACTTTGCACTGCTGATGGAAGCGATGTGGAGCAAAGAGCGCATTCTGGAAGTCTACCTGAATGTGGTTGAGTTTGGTCCGGGTATCTATGGTACAGAAGCGGCTGCTCAGAACTACTTTGGCGTAAGCTCATATAGATTGTCGAAGTGGCAAGCGGCGCAATTAGCCGTGGTGTTGCCTAATCCTTATCGTATAAAAGTTTACCCACAAAGCGACTATACTCAGCGCCGCACCAGATGGGCGATGAATCAAATGCGAAATCTAGGCAGCGTTCATTTGTAGAAATTTCAAACTACGCCCTGATAAAGCAAAAATGTGAGTTAATCCAAGCTTTAGGGCGTAGTCTATTAGAATGATGTGCTCAAATTTTCATCCATTTACTATTAGTGTGAATAAAACTAATAAATTTGCGTAGGTTACATACGCAATCAATGGATAGAACGATGAAACTGAATCTGATCACGACGACATTATTACTCGCCTCGGCAAGTGCTATTGCTGAACCCAATATCACCATATCTACCACAACAAACAGCCGCGATTTTCCACTCAGTGCCGAGCAACCTTTAGTCGTGCCGCTTACCAAAGATGGCTACACACTAAAAATAACCGGTATTGAGGGAAGTTGTACCGCGCCCGACGGACAAAACGTAAAGTTCAATACACCCATTTCACTGAACTGTGGAGAGCCGACAGAACTTGCGCTGAAAATACGTTTTACCGGGGACTACTCGTTTGCCTATGATGAGCAGGCAAAAACGCTTCTGTTTAAGCGAGAACCAAAGAAAGCGGCGAAGACTGAGTTCAAACGCCCGATCCCAAAAGTCCAGTGTGAAGTTTATCAAGGTGGCGAAGTGTCCATTGCATTGGGTGATAGTTTCCCCGATGGAACCAAATTGCGGGATGCTTACTCAGGGCAGGTAGTCGAAGTGAAAAATCAACAAGTCTCTTTGGTGCCAGACCAAGCGTCAGGTGGAATCGTACTTCTTGAGCCGATGAAGAAAACCAAGCAAGCAATTCCGTTTGACTACCGAAATGCCAATATCTACTTTGTGATGGTTGATAGATTCAACAACGCAGACAGCAGCAATGACGCCAGCTATGGGCGTAAAAAGGACGGGAAAGAAGAAATCGGTACCTTCCATGGTGGCGACCTCAAAGGAGTGATTGATAAGCTGGACTACATCAAAAGCTTGGGGACAGATGCCATTTGGTTATCGCCGATTGTTGAGCAGGTACACGGTTTTGTTGGCGGTGGCGACAGTGGCTCGTTCCCATTTTATGCTTATCACGGTTACTGGACGCGTGATTTTACTAAGATCGACGAAAACTTCGGCAGTGAAGCTGACTTAAAGACGCTGGTGGAAGAAGCGCACAAACGCGGGCTAAAAGTGCTGATGGATGCCGTCATCAACCACACCGGTTACTCCACACTTGCCGATTTACAGTTTGATGGTATCGAAGTGCTCAAACCGGGCGCTGATTTGCCAGAGAAGTGGGCGAACTGGCAACCAGGGAGTGGCGAAAACTGGCACAGCTATCACCAATATATTGATTACCAAAGTCCGAACTGGGCTAACTGGTGGGGTGGTGATTGGGTAAGAGCAGGTTTACCGGGCTATCCTGAGCCGGGCAGCAGCGATATCACTATGTCGCTCGCTGGGTTGCCGGACTTTGTCACCGAATCTGATAAAGCGGTAACACCACCTAAGTGGCTGCTAGACAATCCGGGTACGCGTGTTAAGGCGCGAGACAATTTCACCGTGTCGGATTATTTAATTGAATGGCAAACGGATTGGGTGAAGCGCTTTGGCATTGATGGATATCGCGTCGACACCGTAAAACACGTTGAAGGTGACGTGTGGAAACGCCTGAAGCAAGAAGCCTCTCAAAGCTTAGAACAGTGGCGTAAAGAAAACGGTAAATCCGGTCAACCGTTTTGGATGATGGGCGAAGTATGGGGACACACCGCATATCGCAGCCCTTACTTTGACGATGGCTTCGACGCGCTGATCAATTTTGATATGCAGAAGAAACTTGATAAAGGCGCAGCCTGTTTTAGCCAAATGGCTGAAACCTACCAAAGCTATGCCGATACCATCGCCAACGAGAAAGGCTTTAACCCGGTCAGCTATATGTCCTCTCACGACACCGAGCTATTCTTCTCACGCTTTAAAGACTACGCCATGCAGCGCAACGCAGCGAATGCGCTGTTGTTAAGCCCCGGCGCTGTACAGGTCTATTATGGCGATGAAGTAGGGCGCAACATTGGCCCGTATGCGGATGATTTCCACCAAGGGACTCGTTCTGACATGGTCTGGAAGCTTACTGACGAGAAACAATCGTTGCTGAAACATTGGCAGACTCTAGGACAGTTCCGAAAAGCACACCCTGCGATTGGAGCGGGTAAGCATCACGTAATCGCTCAGGAAGGAGCGTACGTCTTCTCTCGTACTCTTGCTGGTGACAAGGTAGTGGTTGCTTTTGTCGGCCGAGATAGGTAATTCACAAGCGATCAATAAATAGTTAAAAGCCCTTCTTTGCAAAGAAGGGCTTTTTATTTCAAATTCTGGATCTAATTTACCAATAAGTTAATGCCAAATTAAAAACTACAAAACTCATCATCATGTATTTTAAAGTTTAAATTGTAATCAAATATTAAAATAAAATATGGTTAATTAATATTTAATCAGCCCGTTGCTCTTATTGATATTAATCATATTTATTGCTCATTGTTCAGGTAAACATATGTATCAAATTCCACATGATTAGGTAACGTTATGAAAACCCCTGTTCAAACTGAGCGAAAGGTGACGCTTGGGTGCTATCTTGCACTCGCGTTTGCTATCGTATTTTTCTCTGGTATGTTGAAATCAAACCAATGGTACGGCGTGTTTGACTTCACCACATTAAATGGCTCTTTCGGTAAGGTGGCGTCTGGTGTCACTGAAACGGCCGACGGTGTAAAAGTTGCGACAACAACGCTTCGCGGTTCAGGCGGTAGCGGTGCTCGAGATGGCTTTATTTTTGCGCTTACTCTTATCCCAACTGTGATGTTTGCTTTAGGCATGATCAATGTTCTTGAGCATTGCGGTGCACTAGATGCGGCGCGCAAACTGCTGACTCCTCTACTACGCCCAATGGTAGGCATTCCGGGCAACTCTGGTCTAGCCCTTATTGCTTCACTTCAAAGTACCGATGCTGGCGCAGCGATGACGCGTCAACTTAAAGATGAAGGTCATCTTACCAAACGTGAAACCGATGTCTTTACTATGTTCCAGTTCACTGCAGGTGCAACCATCGTTAACTTCTTCTCATCAGGTGCCGTGCTATTTACTTTGACCATGGCCGATGGCTCTTTGGCTGTAACGTCTTCTATCGGCTTGGCGGTTGTGGTCATGTTTGCGTTTAAGATTATTGGCGCAAACTTATTTCGCATCTACTTAAACATCACAGAAGGTAAAGAAGACAAACAAGAGCAAAACAAAACTGAGAACTTGAAAGAGGAGATCGCTTAATGGGTGACGTAAAAGCAAGCAAGCCTATGGTGACAGATATTTTCGTTGAAGGTGCAAAGAAAGGTTGGGTGATCGCGACGACTTCGACGGTACCAAACGTTCTTATGGCATTTGTAATTATCAAAGCACTTCAGATCACCGGCGCACTGGATCTCATGGGTACTGTCTTCTCTCCGGTGATGGCGATATTTGGTTTGCCAGGTGAAGCGGCTGCCGTACTTATTGGCGCTTGGATGTCAATGGGGGGCGCTGTGGGTGTGGTTATCACGCTGTTTGACCAAGGGATTCTTAATGGCACCCACATCGCGATTCTTGCGCCTGCAATCTACCTGATGGGCTCGCAGGTTCAATACATGGGACGGATTATGGGTCCTATTGGCACTGAAGGTCGCTACATTCCAATCATGATTGCTATCTCAGTGATGAACGCATTTGGCGCAATGTTGGTCATGAACCTGTTTGTTTAGGAGTAAAACATGCAGTTTTCTCTCAATGAATACCTTGAAGAGTTACGCCCATTAATTAACGTCGATTGCGGAACTTACACTACCGATGGTATTGAATTTGTTGCTTCTCAGTTTGAGTCAAAGTTTCATGCGATGTCAGGTTGGAGTGTTGAGCGAGTTGATTGCGGCAGAGCAGGGATAGGGTTAGAAATTCGTAACATGCCTGAGGCAGAACAGATCGATGTGATGCTGATTGGCCATTTAGATACGGTTTTTCCTGTAGGGACGGCAGAGCAGCGTCCGATGTCTGTGGATGAAGATAAAGCGTACGGTCCTGGTGTGTCGGACATGAAGTCTGGTTTGCTAAACATCGTTTATGCGATGCGAAATCTGGATACAGCAGTATTAGAAAAGCTGTCGATTTGTATTTGCATGAATCCGGATGAAGAGACGGGCTCACTTTATTCAGCCGATTGGATTCAGTCAGTAGCAAAAAGTGCCAAGAATGTGCTGGTCGCAGAAGCTGCACGTGCAGACGGTGGTTTGGTGAAAGCACGCAAAGGTATGGCGCGTTACAAAATATCCTTCAATGGTGTAGCGGCTCACGCGGGTAACGAGCCAGAGAAAGGCCGTAGTGCGATTACCGAAATGGCCAACTGGATTCTTGCAGTTAACGGCATGACCAACTTTAACTCGGGCACGACGTTAAATGTGGGTATTGTGTCGGGTGGTAACGGGGCAAATATAGTACCTGCTCAGGCTGAAGCGATCGTCGATGTACGCTTCTGGAGCAACGAAGAGTACGATGATGTCGATACCAAGCTGCTCTGTTTAGCTAAAACTCCGTTTGTTGATGGGGTGAGCATTCAGTTAGATCGAGAAGCGTATAAACCGTCGATGTTACCGAATGTACAAACCGAAGGTTTAATGGCATTGGTTGAAGAGGCTGCCAGTGAGCTTGCAATTGATATCAATTGGAAAGAAGTAGGTGGTGGCTCTGATGCGAACAATACCGCTATTCTGGGCGTTCCGACATTAGATGGTCTTGGCCCTGTCGGAGCTGGCTTCCACGGAGAGCAGGAATATTTACTTCTAGAGTCTGTCGAGCCACGCATCAAGATGCTGATGCGTGTACTAGAGAAGATAGCTAAATAAAACGTTCGTTCTCGGCCAAATAGCTTTCAATCCCCAAACTAAAGTTTGGGGATTTTTTATTTTCCTTTAAACCGGTTACTTACGATGATCTCTGTTGTTAATCCTGTGTTCAGGTTCTGGCTCTTAGTATTAGCGCCAGAGTCACAACTACCGGAGGCAACGATGACTACAGCCATGTCTTTAAAGTCGGCGCCTAATGACGCCGTTGAAGAAACACTAAAAGCGCCAGATGAGAAAACGTTTTGGCGCAAGATGAAAAACTCGGTGAGAAAAGCGGGTGAAGAACTTGCTGTGATGGGGATTAAATCCTGGCTCGCGATGACAGACGCCAATACCTCCGTGCGCCATAAAGCGATTCTTGGTGGGGCATTAGCGTATTTCGTTCTCCCAACGGATATGGTGCCTGATGTGCTGGCTGGTGTTGGATTCACCGATGATATGGCAGCACTTACATTGGCGGCGAACACGGTTGGTAACGCTATTACGCCAGAGCATGAAGAACAAGCCAGAGCGAAACTGAATTCAATGGTTAATGACTAAAAGTCTTTAAGATTGCTTAATAAACCTTTCTCAATGAACAAAGCCCCGATGTTTCCATCGGGGCTTTGTTTTAGACAGGATAACCGTAAACGGTTTAAGCGTCAGCGCGTTTAAGATGCACTTCTTCTTCGGCTGCGCCGGCCATTGGATCGTTGAAGCGAGCTTCATCCAATGCACCTTCTGATTTAGCAACAATAACCGTTACTGCGCTATCACCAGTAATGTTTACTGCGGTACGAATCATATCCAGTAGACGGTCAACACCCATAATCAGAGCGATACCTTCCAGAGGCAAGCCTACTTGGTTTAGTACCATCGCTAGCATGACAAGGCCAACACCAGGAACACCAGCAGTACCGATAGATGCCAGAGTCGCCGTCATGATAACCATCAGGTAGTCACCCATGGTTAAATCAATGTTGAATGCCTGTGCGATAAACGCGGTAGCGACACCTTGCATGATCGCCGTACCGTCCATGTTCACGGTTGCACCAAGTGGT
>ERZ1673961.165-NODE-165-length-34136-cov-44.547548_pt1 | contig 34136 bp, 36 predicted proteins | sample MGYA00580189_ERZ1673961 | MGnify/ENA primary metagenome ERZ1673961 (study PRJEB41334, sample SAMN05608105) | rock metagenome | biome: terrestrial subsurface; feature: shale formation; material: shale | place: USA: Pennsylvania ... | reverse complement strand
GTTCTTTCTGTTAAATGTAAAGGTATTATACAATCAAAATTATAGAAATGATATGAGACAACCGGTAGTAAAACCGGTAGAACGTCGTCAACGATTTTACCATCGTTACTTACGTTTGATGAGCAAATAAATACCGAAAATAATGAGACCCACGGGCCAGTATACTTCTAACAGTGACATAAATGATTCAATGTAATATTGAAAAGCGGTATCACTCTTAGATAATAGCGTAAATAAACCAATCCCAATTAAAATGAAACTTACCCATAAGCTTTGCTTTGTTTGTTGGTAACGAAGCAAAAAGGCAAGGCCGACAATAATGAAATAAACGCTGCGTTCATCCACCCAGACTGGATAAAACGGATGAAGATAAAAATGAAGACCAAGTAGAAATAAAATACCGCCAGGTAATAATTTGTCGTAATCACGATGATTATAGCCGATAAAAAGAAAAATCCCTCCAACTATGATGAGTAACATCGGCCAGGTCGCTAAATCACTGATGATCGGTATGTAGATTTGTTGACTTAAAAAATATAACCCTAAGCCAATGAGTAAATACGCGGCTAAGTGATGCTGTTTCTTCATTGATTGCTCCACTCCTTTCTTTCACGCGACATGAGTTGATTTTTCGTTTGAAACTGTGATACCGTGTATAAGGTTACATACTCATGAAACGTACCATTATTTTATCATGTTATGACATAGAACACTATTGCTAATCATAAAGCGAACACTATTTTACTTCAGGAGGTGATTTTACGCATGCTACATGTTTTCTCCATTAATAATCAAGTCGTATCACTTAATGAACGTGAACAATACGTCTTAAATGAATCTGAAAAAGCTGCCCTTTACCAGCAACTCTCAGAAAAAGCAGCAACACAAGTCGTGATTCTGTCAACGTGTCAACGGTTTGAAGTTTACATAGAAGCAACCGACCTCGCCCGGAAAAAAACAAAGGAAATCTTACTCGCATTTTTTGAATTGACACCGTCTGTCTTTACGCATCAGTTTATTGAATACTCAGGTGACGATGCTCTTACACATCTACTAAAAGTATCCACCGGGATACTCGCCCACGTAGTAGGTGAAACGCAAGTGTTAGGTCAAGTGAAACAAGCTTATCAAGAAGCAATCACCAATCAAACAGTTGCCAAGTCCTTTCATACGATTTTTCAATCGGTGTTTCGCTTTAGTAAACAGATGCACAAACAAACCGGCATTAATGACCATCCGGTCTCACTTAGCTACAGTGCTTATCAATTTATTGCATCAAAAGTGACGACGCCACAAACCATTTTAGTCCTCGGTGCTGGTAAGATGGGACGCTTATTTGTCGATTATGCATTAGAGACAAAGCACAAGCTCATCGTTTTAAATCGTGACCAATCGAAATTAACACACCTACCTGATTCTGTCACAGTAGGAACATTAGCTGATTGGCCTGTTTTTATTGAATCCGTAGATGTTGTCGTCTCATCACTAGAATTAGCGTCACCACTGATTACCTATCAGCATTTACACAATAAGAAAATTTCGCGCCTTTTGATGCTTGATTTAGCCTTACCAAGAAGTATTGAACCGACGATTCAAACACTACCTGGTATTGACCTGTTTGATTTAGATCAATTAGGTGAGACCATCGATAAACATCACTTTGTGCGTCAACAAAAAGCGACTATCATTATGGAACAGATTGTTGAAGAAGTTGAAAACTTAAAGAAAACACTTCATCATCAACGATTTGATGATGAAAGACGCAGGCAGTTTCTTTTTCGGGATCAGTTATTAACTGAGACAATGGCAGATATTGAACGTCAGTTACCAGACCTTAAAAAGAAAGAACGAACCATTATTAAGCATCATGTCAAACAAGCCGTGACAGAGGCGCTAATGTCAAACAAAAGTGACGATGCATCACCTAACGAAATGTTTCATAAAAAGGAGAGAGACCATGACGAACACTAGACCAAAAGCCAATCAACTGTACCAAGAAGCGATCGAGCTGATGCCAGGTGGTGTGAATTCACCGGCGCGCGCCTTTCGTTCTGTCAATATGACACCTGTATTTGCTGAAGAAGGTGACGGCGCTTATTTAACGGATGTTGATGGCAACCGCTATATTGATTATATTTTAAGCTGGGGCCCACTTATTTTAGGTCACCGTCACCCAGCTGTCGTTGAACAGCTCACTGAAACACTAATGAAAGGTACTAGCTTTGGGTTACCGACTGAAAAAGAAAATCAACTGGCTCAAGCTGTTATTGAACGCGTTCCATCGATGGAGATGGTAAGGATGGTAAACTCAGGGACAGAGGCAACCATGAGCGCCTTAAGACTAGCGCGTGGGGTAACGAAGCGGAATAAAATCTTAAAGTTTGAAGGTTGTTATCACGGCCACGGTGATTCCTTACTCATTAAAGCAGGCTCTGGTGTTGCGACCCTTGGCTTACCAGATTCACCTGGTGTGACAGACGCTCTAGCAAAAGATACGATTACCGTTCCATATAATGATATTGAGAGTGCGAAACTTGTCTTTAAAGAGTACGGTAACGAACTGGCATGTGTGATTGTAGAGCCGGTTGCTGGCAATATGGGGGTTGTGCCACCTGTCTCCGGTTTTTTAGAAACGTTGCGTGAGTTGACAGAAGACTACGGAAGTTTACTCATTTTTGATGAAGTCATGACGGGTTTTAGGGTCGGTTACTACAGTGCTCAAGGCCATTTTGGTGTAACGCCTGACTTGACTTGTCTTGGTAAAGTGATCGGCGGAGGATTACCGGTTGGCTGTTACGGTGGGAAGAAAAAGTATATGTCAGCCATTGCTCCGAGTGGTAATATCTATCAAGCGGGTACCTTATCTGGTAACCCACTTGCGATGACGGCCGGCTTATCCACGTTAGACAATCTAACTGAAGCAAGTTACCAACAATTAAATGAGCGCCTTCATCAGTTAAAACAAGGTTTTCTTGAGAAAAAAGAACAGTACAACATTCCACTTCAAGTCAATGTCGCTGGGTCTATGATTGGGATTTACTTTAGTGATACACCGGTTTATAACTATGAAACGGCTAAAAATAGCCGCCACGATTTATTTAATCATTATTATCAGACGATGTTGACCGAAGGCATTTTACTTCCACCATCACCATATGAGGGGGTCTTTTTATCAACGGCACACACAAAAGCAGATATTGACCGCACCATTGATGCGATTGATGTAAGTTTTAAAGCGCTCCAAGCACACGTATAGATTAGATAATTTTCATCATCCCCTTAGATCGTGACGAAACGAAGTGACACAGTATCGATAAAAGGGGATGATGTTTACAACAAAATCGCAGAGAAAAGATTAGCTATCGCGACAGTCTTGTTGTTAAGACAGCTAACCCGAACCATCAGGCGCTCTCAAAAGGGGTTTTGCGATGATGATAAGCGGAAACGGTCAGTTCTTCTAACCAAATGAAAAGAAATGTTGATTTTACTCAAGTTATTCGCTAAAATAAAGAACAGAAGAATAGCGATACGATGATGAGGAAGAGTAAGGTATTAATCTTTACAGAGAGAGAGTTCTTGGCTGGAAAACTCTTAAGCCGTTAATACACTGAAGGTAGCCTCGGATGTAGCTTAATTGAACAACGAGTAGGTTAAGCCGGTCACATACCGTTATCAATGCATGAAGTGTATAGCGATGTTGCTATAAACAAAGGTGGTACCACGGAAATGTAACTCAATTCGTCCTTTATTATTAAGGGGATGATTTGAGTTTTTTATATTTAAGGGAGGCAAAACAGATGGAAAACACACACAACTTACCGCCAAAGTACGATTCAACGGCTGTAGAACAAGGCCGCTACAAGTACTGGGTAGATGGTAAATTCTTCGAAGCAAAAAATGATGAAACGAAAGAACCTTATACGATTGTCATTCCACCGCCAAACGTGACAGGAAAATTACACATCGGTCATGCGTGGGATACAACCTTGCAAGACATTGTCACACGTATGAAAAGAATGCAGGGCTATGATGTTTTATATTTACCAGGGATGGACCATGCCGGTATTGCGACACAAGCAAAAGTTGAAGCAAAACTAAAAGAAACTGGCGTCAGTCGTTATGACTTAGGCCGGGAAAAATTCTTAGAAAAAGCTTGGGATTGGAAAGAAGAGTATGCCTCATTTATCCGCACACAGTGGGAAAAGATGGGTCTTGGTCTCGATTATTCACGTGAACGCTTCACGTTAGATGAAGGACTATCAGAAGCGGTCAAAGAAGTCTTTGTGAAGTTATACGAAGAAGGTCTGATTTACCGCGGAGAATATATTATTAACTGGGATCCACAAACAAAAACAGCGTTATCAGATATCGAAGTTATTCATGAAGATGTGATGGGACACTTCTATCACATGAAATACCCATTAAAAGATGGGTCTGGCCATATTGAAATTGCGACAACCCGTCCAGAAACGATGCTGGGTGACACGGCGGTTGCGGTACATCCAAAAGATGAACGTTACCAACACCTTATCGGTAAAAAGGTGATCTTGCCGATTGTGGAACGTGAAATTGAAATTGTCGCAGATGATTACGTAGATATGGAATTTGGTTCTGGAGCGGTTAAGATCACCCCAGCACATGACCCGAATGACTTTGAAATTGGTAACCGTCATAACTTAGAACGCGTCCTTGTGATGCATGAAGACGGTACAATGAATGAACGCGCTGGCAAGTATGAAGGCATGGATCGTTTTGAGTGCCGTAAACAAATCGTGAAAGACTTACAAGATGCAGGTGTGTTATTCAAGATTGAAGAACATATGCATGCGGTCGGTCACTCAGAACGTAGTGGGGCGGTTGTAGAGCCATACCTATCAACACAATGGTTCGTTAAGATGCAACCACTCGCAGAAGAAGCGATAAAATCCCAAGCCAATGACGACGAAAAAGTGAACTTTGTTCCAGAACGTTTTGAAGGCACGTTCTTACGTTGGATGGATAATATCCGTGACTGGTGTATTTCTCGTCAACTGTGGTGGGGACACCGTATTCCGGCTTGGTACCATAAAGAAACTGGCGAAGTGTATGTCGGTAAAGAGGCACCAACTGACATTGAAAACTGGGAGCAAGATGAAGATGTATTAGATACGTGGTTCTCATCTGCTTTATGGCCGTTTTCTACTTTAAACTGGCCAGATATTGAAGACGAAGAATTTAAGCGTTACTTCCCAACCAATGCGCTCGTGACAGGGTATGATATTATCTTCTTCTGGGTTGCGCGAATGATTTTCCAATCGAAACACTTTACTGATGAGCGTCCATTTGAAGACGTACTGATTCACGGACTTGTGCGTGACGCGGACGGTCGTAAAATGAGTAAATCTCTCGGTAACGGGGTCGACCCAATGGATGTTATTGAAAAATACGGGGCCGATTCATTGCGTTACTTCCTAGCAACAGGATCAACACCAGGTCAAGATTTGCGGTTCCAGTGGGAGAAGGTTGAATCAACATGGAACTTCATTAATAAGATTTGGAACGCATCACGCTTTGTCTTAATGCATGCTGAGGGCATGACAGTAAAAGATATTGACTTTAGTGAGCACCGTAACGTGAGTGATGAATGGATTCTAACACGTCTAAACGAAACGATTGCGCTCGTAAACAAACATACTGACCGTTACGACTTTGGTGAAGCAGGCCGTCATTTATATAACTTCATTTGGGATGAGTTTTGTGATTGGTACATTGAAATGGCCAAACTGCCTCTCTTTGGTGAAGACGAACAAGCTAAACAAACAACACGGTCTGTGTTAGTGTATGTGCTTGATCAAATCTTACGGATGTTGCATCCAATGATGCCATTTGTGACAGAAGAAATTTGGCAACACCTCCCTCATGAAGGTGAATCAATCACGGTTAGCCAGTGGCCAGAAGTGAATGAACAAGATATGAACCCAACAGCCGCAGAAGAAATGAAGCGTCTGATTAGTATCATCCGTTCTGTGCGTAACATTCGTTCAGAAGTGGATACACCGATGTCTAAACCAATCGACCTGTTGATTCAAGTTGATAACGCTGAAGTGAAAACGGCGCTGGCAACTCAATCACATTATATCGAAAAGTTCTGTAACACTGAGAACTTAACCATTGATACTAAGGTGACGGTACCAGAAAAAGCAATGTCAGCCGTTATTACGGGTGCTGAACTGTTCTTACCTCTTGAAGGTTTAATTGACGTGGATAAAGAAATCGCACGTTTAACACAAGAATTAGAAAAGTTAAATAAAGAAGTTGAACGCGTGGAGAAGAAATTATCCAATCCAGGGTTTGTGAATAAAGCACCTGAGAACGTTGTCCAAGAAGAACAGCGTAAAAAGTTAGATTACATCGATAAGCGTGAGAAAGTAACAGCACGCATCAACGAATTAACGCAATAAGCATGATACAACCGTATTATAATAATGAAAGGATATAAGCGTACCTGCTTATATCCTTTTTCAATGCCGCAACAAACCTAGGACTTTTCTAAGAGTTTCACTAGAGTTTTAAAAAGAGTCTTTTCAAACGTAGTAAAAACGGCTACAATGTTAGTCATGACAAAGAGAGAAAACGAAGGGGGTTCGTTGTATGTTTACAACTTGTACAAGTGTTAATCAATATTTAGATCAGCGTGAGAAAGTTGGTATTAAACCTGGACTTGATCGTGTCATTCGACTACTTAAGTCTGTTAATTTTTATGAGCAATCTTTTAAAGGCATTCATGTCGCTGGGACCAATGGGAAAGGGTCAACGGTCACGTATTTAGCATCTTGTTACAGGGCGTGCGAGAAACAAGTTGGAACATTTACCTCGCCTTCGTTAACGGACCGACAAGGGATGATTAAAATGAATCTCGAACCAATTGATGAAACCTTTTATGTCAATTATTTTAATCAAGTCAAACCGATGATTGATCAATTAGATAAAGAGCAGGATCCACCAAGTTCGTTTGAAATTATGGTTGTGATTGCGTTGAAGTATTTTCAGGATTATGCCGATGTTTCTATTATAGAAGCAGGTCTTGGCGGTCGTGATGATGCGACGAATGTGTTTACACCCATTGCCTCTGTGATTACATCTATTGGGTATGATCATATGCATTTTTTAGGAACGACATTACCTGAAATCGCAAAACAAAAAGCAGGGATTATTAAAGAAGAGGTGCCTGTCATTATTGGTGATGTACCTGATGCGGCAAAACAAGTCATACGAAAAGAAGCGAATCAGAATCGGTCACCGTTTTATTTTTATGGTGAGAGTTTTAGTGTGACACAAGCAGAAGATGAATGGACATATCAATCAATGAATCTAAAGCTTGCTTTCTCACTCAAAATGAAAGGGGCACACCAAGCACATAATGCGGCGGTGGCGATTAAAACATTATTTGTGTTAAATCAAGATCATGATAATGTGAGTCTTGGACAAATTAAGCGCGGGATTAAAGAAGCGGCAATTAAAGGCCGGTTTGAACAAATATCTACAGCACCAGATATTATTATTGACGGGGCACATAACACAGAAGCCATGCAGGTGTTTGTCGATACCATTAAAGAAACACATGATAATGATAAAGCGATTCAGATCTTGTTTGCGGCCTTTGAAGATAAACCAATCAAACAGATGCTTGAAGTTATTCGTACAGTGACAGATAATATCGTCTTTACAACCTTCAATCATCCAAGAGCTGCTTCTATTGAAGAATTAACAAAACAGGCACCTAAAGATCTTAAAATTAAGGATACACCAGATTGGCAAGCGTTTATAGAAAAGATTAAAGCGCCAGAACAAGTGACTTATGTCGTAGGTTCACTGGATTTCATTGGTAAAGTTCGCCAAAATATTAAGTGTAAGGTCTTGCAGAAATAGCCAGTTAGGCTTATACTAAAAGAGTCAAGGGGTATTTATCATATAAATACCAAAGCAAACAGCATAGAAAATCAGTCGAAGAGTTAACGTGCGCGTTAACTCTTTCTTTAGAAGTAAATTGAATATGAAGGCCATCATATATTAGAATTATAAGGGTCCAACGGCACATAATACATAATGGTTATCGGTTGAGGGGGGAGATGTGTGTGATGAAAAAATATCGTAATGAGAAAGGACTGACATTAGTCGAAGTACTAGCGTCAATTGTTATTTTGTCGTTAATTGTCGTCACTTTTTTAACGTTTTTTATTAACTCTGCCCGTACAACGGAAATATCTCAAGATAATTTGAATGCCAGTTTTTTTGCGCAACAATATATGGAAGAAGTATATAATATTGTGACAGACCATGCATCACTTGTTGATATTCAAGCGAAAATTAATGATGATGATAATAATGTGACTTCAACAAGTCAAACAACTTATGAAATTAATGATGACAATGGGACTGGTACCATTGTGATTGAACCGGCCAAAGATGAAAGTGGTCTAGAGATTCCCCGCTTGTTAAAAGTCATTGTGACGTATCGTATACCTGATGGAAAAGATGCGAAGCTCGAAACGCGAATGATTTACGGGGAGGTCGATGCAGATGCTTAAAAATGAACGCGGCATCACTTTAGTGGAACTATTAGCGGTCTTGTCCATCTTATCAATCATCCTCTTATTAGTAGGTTCTGCCCATATCTTTGGACAACGGCAATACTTTGAACAGAATGAGACTATTGATCATCAAGGAGATGTTAGGCTTATCATGAGTCAACTAACAACGGATGTTCGAAAAGTAACAGTCAATGAAGGTGCAGCAACATCAGATAGTGGTGGTGTATTTACACTCACATTAGGCACAAACACGTACACGCATCAAGGAACAACACTTAAACGTAATGGAGTTATTTTAAGTGAGAATATCAGTATATTTGAGTGGCCATCCACAACCAATGAAGCAGCTAACAAAATTAACATCGTCAGTGTAGCGGATGATAATGGTGAACGAGCGAATCTAGAGACGGTCTTATACTTTAGGAGGTAACGATGAAACGATTAATAAAGAATGAATCAGGTGTAGCCTTGGTCTTTACCTTAATGGTGTTAGTCGTTCTCAGTGTACTCGGAGCGACCATTGGTACTGTGGCGATGGCGAATGTGAATTTAACGGAGAATGAACGGGACTATCAGGCGGCTTATTATATTGCGGAGGCAGGAGTGAATGAAACTTATGTGAACATTGAGGAGATTGTGCATCAAGCATATGAGAACAATACGACTGAGGCAGCTTTTTTCAGTGAATTAAATAATCAACTAAGTTTAATAGCGGTAACAACCTACAATGATTTTGAGACGGTCAAAGGTAAGCAGCCGGTTGTCGACGTCGAGATAGTGAATAGTCCTGATCGAATTAGGATTGTTGGGACTGGCCAAGTAGATGGAAAGCAGAGAACCGTTGAAAAAACATTAAATGTGAACTGGGTACCAAAAGAATCTGAAGGGTTACCTCCTATATCAACAGAAGCAGCTTTATATTTAAAGGAGACGATAAAAGTAAGTGGTAATGCCGTCATTCAAGGAGATGTGCACCTTGTATCCGATAGTGAATCAAGCACGAATGAAAGTGAGGACAATATAGAAGGGGAAATTTATTATGGTTTTAAAAATTTTGATGAAATCGAATCGTATGTTAATAATATCACCGTACCCGAAATGAATAATACGATTGATTCAGTCTCAGCCTTTGATAACATTCTAAATGGTTCTTATGAAGTAACAATCAATCACAATAGTTATAAAAACACTATGTTATATATTAAAGCCGGTCCCGGCGTAACAAATTTATATATTGATACACTTTCCTTTAATAAGGGTGGCATAATAATCGAAGGAGAGGGCGTAGTAAATCTTTATACTAACAATATTTCTGGACTAGGGAATCTAAATGAAGGCGGGAATTATGAACAATTAAATGTATTTTACATGGGAAATGACAAGGTGAAATTAACTAATCATAAAGAAGTGCTTAATGGTTCACTTTATATAAAGAATGCTGATTTTGAAATGACCGGCGGCGTGATTAATGGAGGATATATTCTATCGCCATACGCAACTGTTGATTTAAGTGGTGGGGCAAGCATCCAAGGTACGATTGTTGCTAAAGCGTTTGATGCATCAGGTAATGGCACGCTAATTAGTAGTAATGCTGATCAATCTCCTATACCTGATTCAGATAATAATATTGATTTGTCCGATCTTATAATTAGTCAGCCAATTACGGAACAATAAAAATATTAAACACTCTTGCAAGTAGCGACAACCATCGCGTTTAATTCATTTATAAAAGTGTTAGCTACAACTATGATTCGTTTTATCTTTTCTAGGCATTACAATGAGCCGGTATTGCTACGGATTAGCTGCGGTAATACAGTCAATAGTTCATTGTTTAATTTGGAGGTCCTTCCTGTTTAGTAGCAATGGTTCTACTGGTGAAACAAATCATAATAGTCAAGTGGAGGTAATCAGTGAGCCTCCTATATTATATGAGTTTTCTTTCGAGAAACTAGAGGAGGTTTACGATGGCGGTAAGATTAAAGCGTAAATTAGGGGATGTTTTAAAGGCGGAAGGATTAATTACTGAAGATGAAATTGTCGCAGCATTAGAACAGAAGAAGCCACGTCAAAAGCTAGGAGATGCGCTTGTTGAACAAGGGTATATCACAGAAAAACAATTAATTGAAGTATTAGAAATCCAATTAAATATTTCGAGTGTCTCTTTATATCGTTTCCCAATTAATGAACAGTTAATGGAGTTAGTGCCAAAAGAATTAGCGCGGGAAAATATTCTAATTCCAATTGAACAACATGAAAATACCTTAACGATTGCGATGAATGATCCACTTGATTACTACGCCATTGATGATATTGAATTATCAACCGGATTTGAAGTGAAACCAGTTATTGCGACCAAGGAAGATATTCTCCAAGCTATTAATAAATATTATGACTTGGAAGCGGATTTTTCTATGGAAGGTGAGGGTGCGGATGCGCCAGCTGTTAAGCTATTGGATCAAATTTTGCAGACTGGTGTGACGTTAAGAGCCAGTGATGTCCATTTAGATCCGAGTGAAGGAAAGATTGCGGTACGTTACCGAATTGACGGGATGTTAAGAAATGATCGAACGTTACCTAAGCGGATTCAAAATGCACTCATCGCACGAGTGAAAATCTTAGCTAATTTAAATATTACTGAAACGCGAATGCCACAAGATGGGCGAATTCGTTTAGTTATAGATGCCAAACCAATCGATTTACGGGTATCTACCCTTCCTACTGTGTTCGGTGAAAAGGTCGTTATCCGTATTTTAGATTTAACGAATATTTTTAAGAAACTGACAGAAATCGATTTGCACCCGGATACGCTGAAACAATACCGCGATGTCATTAGTCGACCGTCAGGTCTTGTATTACTAACGGGACCAACGGGTTCTGGTAAAACAACGACGTTGTACTCTTCGATTAATGAACTTAATCAAGAAAATGTGAATATCATTACAGTCGAGGACCCGGTCGAGTATCAATTAGAAGGCGTCAATCAAGTTCAAGTTAATAACACTGTTGGATTAACTTTTGCGGCGGGATTAAGATCGATATTACGACAAGATCCAAACATTATCATGGTCGGTGAGATTCGTGACCGCGAAACAGCAGAAATTGCGATTCGCTCGTCTCTTACAGGTCACGTAGTCTTTTCAACCCTGCATACGAATAGTGCGGTTGATGCGATTCCACGTTTATTCGATATGGGAGTTGAACCTTATCTGGTTGTATCATCTTTAACAGGTGTTATGGCTCAACGACTAGTGAAGCGTGTCTGTAAAGACTGCAAAACAACACGTCCGGTGACAAAGATGGAGCAAGATCTTTTTGAAAAACATCACATTGACATTGAAGAAGTCACCGAAGGTGCGGGTTGTGATAGTTGTCGTGGTACGGGATACCGGGGGCGAATGGCGATTCATGAGTTAATGGTGATTGATGATCAAGTGAAAAAATTAATGATGAATAATGCTAGTATGCGTGAAATTAAAGATTATGTTAAAGATAAAGGCATGCACTTTTTAGTAGATGATGGACTACTAAAAGTAAAAGATGGGCTGACAACGATTGAAGAAGTTATGCGTGTCGCGATTGATTCGTAGGAGGTTGTTTTGTGGAGGATTTAAAAGAACTATTAACATTGGCATTTAGAAAGAATGCATCAGATATTCATATTACCGTAGGTTCTGTACCAATCTTTCGAATTGATGGGCGTCTGATTCCACATAAGGGGGAAGTCTTATCACCGACTGACACCAAACGTCTCGCGCGGTCGATTGTAACGGATGATATGTGGGAAAGATTCATGCGTGAAAAAGAACTAGATTTGTCGCATGGTATTGAAGGCGTTTCGCGCTTTCGTGTCAATATGTTTTATCAGCGTAACAATATCTCGATTGCTTTTAGGGTCATCCCTACAAAAATACCGAAAATTGATGACTTACAATTACCAAGTGTCTTAAAGGAGATTGCAACTAAACCGCACGGTTTAGTATTAGTAACCGGCCCAACGGGGAGTGGTAAAAGTACGACACTAGCCTCAATGATTGACTATATGAATGAACATTTAAACAAACATATTATTACGCTTGAAGACCCGATAGAGTATTTGCATAAACACAAACAATCCATTATCGATCAACGCGAAGTAGGTTTTGATACGATGTCCTTTCAAAACGGCTTGCGTGCCTGCTTAAGACAAGATCCTGATGTAATCCTCGTTGGTGAGATGCGTGATCTTGAAACAATTCAGACCGCCATTACAGCAGCTGAAACAGGTCACTTGGTACTGGGGACGCTACACACTCAAAGTGCGAGTTCAACGATGGACCGAATTATTGATGTGTTTCCGTCTCATCAAAAAGATCAAATCAGAGTGTTACTCGCGAATGTACTTGAATCTATTATCTCTCAACGCTTGTTTCCTAAAGCGTTAGAAAGTGGTCGGATTGCGGCTACTGAGATACTGATAAACACACCAGCGGTAAAAAACTTGATTCGAAATGAAAAAATGCATCAAATTCCAAATACAATGCAAACATCAAAAGATTTAGGTATGCATACGATGGAAATGGATATTACCAGAAAGGTTAGAGACGGATTAATTTCTCAACGTGATGCCGATCCCTATATTGGACAAGCCTAAGGAGGTGGACAGATGGCTATTTATCGTTATCAAGCACGAACGATTGAAGGAAAGTTATCGTCGGGTAGGTTAGAAAGTGAAAATGAGAAAGAAGCGTTACTTGAGTTAAAGCAACTCGGCTTAGTCGTATTTGATATTAAACGTTTGAATCCTGTCTTACATAAAGATATTTATATTGGGAATCCAATCAAAAATAAAGACTTTGTCATTTTTTTAAGACAGTTTTCTACCCTCATTGATGCTGGTATTTCACTTGTTGATGCGACTGAGATTCTTGCAGAGCAATCGAACAGTAAGGCATTAACTGAGGCACTTGAAGAAGTAAAAGAGCATATTGAAGAAGGTGAGCCTTTATCAGATGCCTTAAGCCGCTATCCGAAATTATTCCCGGAACTATTAGTCAGCATGATCAGTGCGGGTGAAGTAAGTGGTCGCTTAGATGAAATTCTTGACCGTATGGCTACCTACTATGAGAAACAATACCAACTGAAACAAAAAGTTATTACAGCACTAACATATCCCGCTGTTATTGGTGTTTTAGCGGTCTTTATTACGATTTTCTTAATGGCTTTCTTAGTACCCGTTTTTTCTGATATGTTTATTTCATTTGATCAGGAACTGCCGGCCTATACGCAGCTTGTCCTTAATTTAAGTGAATCCATTGGTTCGACTTGGTGGATACTTCTCTTCTTTATTCTTATTGCTGTGATTGTTGTCCGCACATTAAATAAACAAGAAAAGTTCGCTTATATCTTTGATACGGTAAAATTAAAGGTGCCAATCTTTGGCTTGTTCATTCAAAAAGCTGCGCTTGCCAGGATGACTCAAACTCTTAGCTCCTTATTAAATAGTTCCGTGCCAATTTTAGAAGCTGTGATGATTACTGAACGGGTAGTTGAAAATCGTGTTATTAAAAAAGTGCTAAGAGACAGTCATAAGTCATTAGAAGAAGGGGAGTCACTGGCTGCCCCGATGAAAGACCACTGGGTCTTTCCAAAGTTAATTACGCAAATGATTGCGGTTGGTGAAGCCACTGGTTCGATGGACGAGATGCTTATGAAGGTTGCTCAGTTCTATGAAGAAGAATTAGAAGAAGCCGCAGACAAATTAAAAGCACTGATTGAACCTGTCATGATTATTTTTTTAGCGGTTGTTGTTGGTGCGATTGTGTTAGCGATTGTCATTCCAATGTTTAGCCTGTTTGAAGGGATTTAGAGTAAGTTAAGAGTAGGTCGAATGCATCGGTTAAAATATCATGAAAAGGTTCAAAAAAAGTTCATAAAATACAAATTAAATAGTGGACATGTTACCATGATATAGTATAATAGCATTAAGCAACACCTCAGATGCGTTGATGGTTTATCCTTATTTGGGCACTTGGATAAACAAGAGCAAGTAGTGCAACCGGCTGACATCATAATGGTTTATTTATGTTGTGAGTCTTTTTTATATCACCATAAGTCATCCATTATACACATATTAAGAGGAGGAATTATTATGGTTAACAAATTCAAAACATTACTCAAAAAAGAAAAAGGTTTCACGTTAGTAGAACTCTTAGCTGTTATTGTTATTTTAGGGATTATCGTCGCGATTGCGATTCCTGCGGTAGGGAATATTATTGATAATGCGCAAGGCGATGCGGATGATGCTCAAACTGAACTTGTCGTTGATGCAGCTAGATTATTTGATGTTCAAAATACTATGGCTGAGGGAGAAGTGATTTTAGTCTCTGATTTAGTTAGTTATGGATACTTAGAGCTTAGGGATTCTGATTCTATCTCTGGTGGAGTTGAAAAAACATCTTCAGGTCTAGAGTATGATTCTACTTTAACAAGTACGACAACTGCTTTACCAACGTCACCATAAATTGATATTTAATATATTTCAAACGTGTTTCAGAGACTCCTCCCAAAGAGGGGTCTTTATTTCTATCTAGGAGTGTTGTTATGACGATCTTTTACAGCATCACCTTCTTTGTCTTTGGCCTTGTACTTGGATCCTTTTATAATGTGGTCGGCTTACGTGTACCAAAGAAAAACTTTTTATCAAATGACCGCTCATACTGTCCGACTTGTCATAAACAGTTAAGTGCTATAGAACTAATCCCAGTTATCTCGTACCTTATTCAGCGAGGAAAATGCCGAGGGTGTGGGACGGAAATTAGCGCGATGTATCCATTAATTGAATTGTTGACGGGTGTGGGTTTTTTATTTAGTTACCTTGTGTATGGTTTAACAATAGAGACGGTTATTGCGCTTGTTGCCGTATCTCTTTCAGTTATTATCATCGTGACCGATCTTACATATTTCTTAATACCGAATAATATTTTATTGTTTTTCTCTCCACTGATTGTTGTATTGCGCTTTGTTGAGCCACTAGATCCGTGGTATTCATCACTCGTCGGTGCTTTGATTGGTTTTGGCTTAATCTTTGTCGTGATTGTCTTGAGTCAAGGTGGCATGGGTGCGGGTGATATGAAATATTTCTTTGTGCTTGGTTATTTATTTGGTATTAGCGGCGTTCTACTTATCTTTCTATTATCCACATTGTATGGTACGTTAATCAATATAGTATCATTGTTGCGAGGGAAAGTAACAAGGAAGTCTAAAGTGCCATTTGGTCCATACATTAGTATGGCGGCCCTTACGGTCCTTTTTGCTGGCGATGCTATAATAACTTGGTATTTTAGCTTTTTCCAATTTGTTTACAAAGGATGACAATACATGGGACTCTTTAAGAAGAAACATATCTTTATATCAATCAATGACCGGAGTATTCGCTACCTTGTTTGTCCAAAACAGAAAGCGAATGAGCATATAGATTACGGTGAAGTTTTTTTTGACCAGCTTGTGATGGAAGATGGTCGTATTATAAATGAATCACAATTAAAACGTCACCTACGTACGTTGGTAGAACAGAAAAAGTGGAAACGCGCTCACATATCTTTTCTTGTTCCTGATAGTTTTGTAACAATGCGGACGGAAGAAATTCCGAATCAATTATCAATCGATGAAGCAAAACAGTATATTCGTCTGCAACTCGAAGGCAGTATTCGTCTGCCATTTAAGGATCCAGTTTTAGATTTTGATATCTTAAACTATGGGGAAGAGAAAAATGAGGTACTTTTATTTGCCTATCCAAAAGAGCGTTTAAAACCGTTTGAAAAGATATTTGATGACGTAGGCTTAAATCCAATTGTCGCAGATATTTCGTTTTTAAGTGCCTACCGTACGTATCAATCGCTTCAAGATACATCAACAGATAATCATTTATTAATGGTACAATGGAATAAACTTGATTTAACCTTAACGGTTTTCCACAACAATAAACCTAGATTCAATCGCCATGTTCACAGTTCAAATGCTTATCAAGCTTGGGAGTTAGATGACAAGGGGAATGAACTTGTTTCTACTTTATCAAAAGAAGAGCTGGAAGATGAACGAGATAACACATTGATTACGATTGAGCGATTTATGGACTTTTATCAGTATTCTGTATTAGACGGGAGTATTGGTGTGACTGATGTTGCTTTCTTAGGTGATCATCCTGCCCTTATCGAATTAAAAGAAACAATGGCTGACCGTTTTGAGATTAGTGTCAAAACACTCTCACTACCCAATGAGTTGCCTGACGGCTACGGCGCACTCATCGGTCTTAGTTATAAAGAAACACAATCTAAAAAGAAACGAGTAAAGCCACCAAAAGAAATGAATAAAACACGTTCAAAAAAACGACACAAGCATCAAGACGAACCATCAACCGAACCGTCATTAAAAGACACACCAACAGAGTCTGATCAAAACCTAGAGGATATGAAACAATAGAGGAGGCGAAAACATGGTTAATATTAATTTCTTCGAAAAGAAAAAAATGAACATCACGCCATTTTTAATCAGTTTTATCGCCTTGCTTTTGTTTGGTTTACTTGGGGGTTATTTTTGGTGGATGACAGATTCCATTAAAACAGAGACTTCACGTAATACAGAAATGATTAATAATCAAGCTGATAAAATCAGTGAATTACAACGGGTTAACCTCATTGGTGACCAAGTCTCAACATTAGTTAATCAACGAGACACATTGAAACAAAATCAATTTCCGGTAGATGCACTATATAATGATTTATTAAGTCAATTACCAAGTAACACCGCTACTGTTGAACGTTTCTTTTTCACTATTACCGGTAATGTTCAACTGGAAATTACTTTTGATAATGATCAACACGTTGTTAATATGCATCGTAATCTAGTGAATTTGCCATATGTGACAAGCGTAACGTTAGAAACGGTTGAAGTTAATGAGACGGTGTATGTGACGCAATTTACTTTAATGATTGACCGAGCACAAGTAAGTGAGGTGTTAAGGGATGACAATTAAATGGGGTAAAAATGAAACTTTAATTGTATTAATCATTGTAGCGGTCTTTGGCTTTCTGTTTTACTATGGCTCGGATTATCTATTAGGGCCTTTAAATGAAGAATTAGAAACAACTGAACAAACACTGTCTGAACACCGTCTCGTGTTACGACAAGCTGAGATGAATGAACAGACGGAGAATGCGTTAAAACAAGAAGCTGAAACCGTTAGAAATAACTTACCTACTGAAGAATCTGTCGATCAAATTGTTGAATCACTGTTCGATTTAGAAACAGCGACAGGTGTTTCGATTGTCTCGATTAATCTTAATGGGACAGGTTTTACTGAAGATGCGGCGTTTTATCCGGAAGGCGTGAGCGCGATTCACTATCAAGTTTTGTTATCTAGCGATAATATCACACAGATTGAGTCTTATATTCAACGTTTAGAAGAAGTTAATCGTCTTGTGGAAATAACAGAATTAGATATGCTAAAACAAGGGGAAACTCAAACGGAAGCAACATTAACCGTACGTGCGTTTTATAACGAAAGTATCTTAATTGAATAGAACCCGGCGTTAATTAACTCATGAACGCATTAAATGAGATTGGCACACTTGTGTCAATCTTTTTTTAATGCACAAAATTCTATAGAATTTTAAGTTTGAGCAATATTTCATTGTTTTTATTTAACGTTTGAAGACCGATTAGCTTATTTGCTTTTCTGCGTCTACTTGCATCCTCGTTCAAAAAGAATAAACTAAAGGCATGCTGATAGAAAGGAGGTTTACGCATGTTGAAGGAACTCCATGTTCGAATGAAAGATATCCCTAAACAAGACAGACCAAGAGAACGCCTCATTAATAAAGGTGCCAGTCATTTATCGGACCAAGAATTACTCGCGATTGTGATTGGTTCTGGTACCCGCGAGGAAAGTGTGCATGACTTAGCGATTCGTTTGTACCAACATTTTGACGGGATTGAATGTTTAAGAGAAGCGACGCTTGAAGAGCTCGTTCAAATTAAAGGCATTGGGCAAGTGAAAGCTGTGAGTATTTTAGCCGCGATTGAATTAGGCAATCGCATGGGGCGATTTAAAAAGACCGATCGTTATGTCATTCGTTGCCCAGAAGACGGGGCTAATTATGTTATGGAAGATATGCGCCTATTAAAACAAGAACACTTTATTTGTTTGTTCCTCGATACGAAAAATCAAATTATCCACCAACAAACCATCTTTATTGGTAGCTTAAATGCTTCGATTTCACATCCGCGTGAAATTTTCCGTGAAGCGATTAAGCGTTCATGTGCTTCGATTGTTTGTTTGCACAATCATCCTTCTGGCGTGCGCCTATACAGTTAATCAATCAAGTGGTGACTCACCCTGAAATGCTTATCACTTTCAGTAACAAGAGATCTTACCGTCAATTAGAAATAAGTTGCGGGACCATCGCATGAACTCTGTGTTAAGTCATATATGGTAAAAGCTAAACTGCCTGAACTCTAGACTTAAAGACGTATAGGATGCGTATTTGGAATAAATGCGTTGTGCGCGTCAGACGCGACGTATGATAAGCTTATTCCCTTCGTTTTCCCACTGGAAAGCAATAGTCGAAAGGAGTACCTAAGTATGACGTATCTTGATTGATTAGTAAGGTAGGGATTGCCTAAGTAACGCAAGTTATATGGCAACGGAGTCTTCATAGTATTCAACGTTTGCAGGTAATCTGTTTAGCATGGAAAAGGAAGACAGGTGTGAAAAACATAAGGAAAGGAGCCAATTAGACGATGACTAGTCAGATAGATACACCACTTTGGATTTTATCTCTGAGTGATCATGCGAAAATTGCGAGTGTAATCGATTGTTTTACTAGGTTAGAACTCCCCTATATCGAAGTACGCGATACCAAAAATTATCACATCATTTTTACGCTGAACTGTTCACTATCAAAAGTAAAAAGGGAAGGCCTTATTCAAGGTGTAGAGCTTAAAGTGACGCGATTTAATAAATTGATTTATAAAGGCTATCAGTTATCTAGACAAAATCAGTCCATCATGTTAACGATGCCACCGGCACAGTTAACCTACCTTGCGCATTATTTTAAGTACGGGGTATATAATCACCATCGTCCCGAAAGTCGGGGTAACCTTGTCTATCAATCAATTGAGTGCATATATAATCGTTATAGAGAAGAATTAATGGCGATTTATGACTACTACCGATATCTCACCGATAAAAAAGCCTTAGCTAAAATAGCTTATTTTGCATACGAAAGCCTTGTATGTACCGTCGCACATAAATATCGCTTGACGAAAAAGTGTGCCCGTTTGAAGTTGAACAGCCGAGGTTTTCATTCAATTTCTCCACTGACTTATCGTTTACCTCACACTGGCGAGCCGTATACTTTGAAAGGAGTACGTACGGTTCTGAGGGAGGTATATTCACTTCTTACTACCGACCCTACGACCCATCACCATCTCAAGAAGATATTCAAGTAACCAAACGTTTAGTAGAATGTGGTGAACTGATTGGTATCTCGTTACTTGACCATATCATTATCGGTGACCATAAATTTGTCTCATTAAAAGAAAAAGGGTACGTCTAACCCCTATCTATTTTTTTCAAATTCTCGTATAATTGAATAAGCAAGTTAAAAACTAAACACCTAACACGAGGTGAGTGACTTGTGTTAGGTGTTTACTGTTACGACTTTGAATAAACACATATCAGAGATAAATAGAGACGTGTAAATAAGGAAGGAAGATTAACGTGGGGAAATTTAGTTTTACGCAAGATTTAGGCATTGATTTAGGGACAGCGAATACGCTTGTCTATATTAAAGGTAAAGGGGTTGTCGTAAGAGAGCCCTCCGTTGTAGCCAAAAATAATACAACAGGAACGATTGAAGCTGTCGGGAGTGACGCACGAAATATGATTGGACGTACACCAGGCAACATTTCAGTCATTCGTCCAATGAAAGACGGGGTCATTGCTGATTATGATACAACGGCCGCGATGATGAAGTATTATATCCGTTTAGCTCAAAAAAAACGCTCACCATTTGCGCGTAAGCCGAATGTCATGGTATGTGTTCCATCAGGTATTACGATGGTTGAAGAACGTGCCGTGATCGATGCGACCAAACAAGCAGGGGCACGAGAAGCTTTTCCTGTATCTGAACCCTTTGCGGCAGCCATCGGGGCCGGTTTACCTGTATGGGAGCCGACCGGTAGTATGATCGTTGATATCGGTGGAGGTACGACGGAAGTAGCTGTTATTTCACTTGGTGGTGTGGTGACAAGCCAGTCGATTCGTACGGCAGGTGACGATATGGATGAAGCGATTATCCAATATATTCGCAAGAAATATAGCTTAATGATTGGGGTTCGCTCAGCAGAAACCGTGAAGATGGAAATCGGACAGGCGCATGTGACTGATGAAGAAACGTCAATTGACTTACGTGGTCGCGACTTACTCACTGGACTACCAAAGACAATCACCGTTACCTCAACTGAAATCGCTGATGCGCTTAGTGATACCGTCACAGCCATTGTTGAAGCAGTGAAAGTTACCTTAGAAAAAACACCACCAGAATTGTCAGCGGACATTATGGAACGCGGCATTGTCTTATCAGGTGGTGGCGCATTACTTAAAGGATTAGATGACGTCATTTCTGACGAGACAAAAATGCCGGTCTTTATTGCGGAATCACCACTTGACTCGGTGGCGATTGGGACTGGGAAAGCTTTAGAGTATATTGAACATTTTAAATCGCATCCTAACGTTGCTAGTAGAAACAACTAACGCTTATTGGAGGTTTCATTATGTCGTTTTTTAGAAGAAAACGGCTATTCACGATTCTAATCAGTCTGATTATTCTTGTTGGACTGATTGGTTTTTCATTACGTGATCGTGAAGAGCTTTCTTCCGTTGAAGAGTTTATCCAAGATACCGTTGGTTCGTTTCAAAACGTGTTGTTTAGACCAGTCTATTACGTCAGAGATATTGTCGGTAATATTGATGAAATGAAACAGGTGTATGAGGAGAACCAACAATTAAAAGAGAATCTCTCAACGTATCAACAAAAGTTATATGAAGTACAAGAATTAACGAAAGAAAACGAAGCATTACAAGCGGTTTTAGATAAAACGGAAACAATCACTGATTATCGGCCGATTCAGGCAACGGTTATCGCACGCAGCCCTGAACAGTGGTTTAATCAAGTGACAATAAATAGAGGAAAACAACATGGTGTGGAAAAAGATATGGCCGTGATTACAGCGAGTGGGATGATTGGTAAAATTCAATCATCGGCTCAGTTTACATCAACGGTGCTTCTGTTGAATGGTTTTGACCGTTCAAACCGTATTTCAGTGAATATTGATTTACCTGAGACAGAGTCAGATGCCAAAGGGTTTATCTTAGGGTATGACGATACACGTGAACAACTGTTACTTGAATTTACTGATAGCTATGAAGACATTGCCTTAGAGACAACCGTATTTTCTTCCGGTTTAGGTGGTGTGTTTCCTAAAGGGTTAGAAATTGGCTCAATTGAAGAAGTCACGACAGACCAGTACGGCTTGACGCAGATTGCTTATGTAAAGCTATCAGCGGATATTGAAGAATTAAACCATGTCATTGTCGTTGATCGTTTACTTACATCGATTGATGAAATAGAAGAAAGTGGTGATGAGTAATGTCACGCTTATTCCCACCGCTGATCTTGTTTATATTAATCATCTTACAAGGAATTAATTTCTTGTTTATTCCTAGTAGTTTTGAGGCGAGTGGTTTTATCGTCACGATTCATGGGGTGTTTGTTTTTCTTATCATGATTGCGTTATATTATGATGAAGAGACGTCATATTATAGTTTTTTATACGCGATTATTAGTGGTCTCGTTCTTGATATTGTCTATAGTCCTGTGATTGGTGTGTATATGTTTAGTTATGCTGTTGTGATGTACGTTGTCCATCACTTAAGAAAAGTGTTACATGTAAACTTTTATGTCTCGAGTTTTGTGTTCTTTTTATCGATGATTTTAGTCGATGTGATGATTTACTGGATTTATAAATTGATTGGTGTGACGGAACTTAATTTTCAAGACTACTTCGAACAGCGTCTATTGATGACACTCGCAATCAATTATATCGTTTTTCTGATTCAATTGGTCTTGTTTAAACGACTACTCGTACGTTATTCATTTGAACGATTTGAACAAAAGTAAAGATGGAGGTGGAGACATGTCTCAGAAACCATTAGTGATGATTAAAGGGACAAGAGACGGTTTAACATTATTTTTAAGTGATGATGCGCCGTTTCATGACGTGAAAGAACAACTGATTGATATGTTAAATCAAGATGATTTTGATGAAGTTGATTCACTTATTACAATTAAAGTCGAATTAGGAAACCGCCTATTACATACGGATGAAAGGGAAGAATTAAAAAACTTGATTCAATCCAAACGTCGTCTCGTTGTTCAAGATATCGTTTCAAACGTCATCTCAAAACAAGAAGCACTCGCTTTAAAAGAAGCGTCTGATGTTCATTTACACACGCGTCCGGTCCGTTCAGGCCAAGTGGTTGATATCGTTGGTGATGTGCTGGTGATTGGTGATGTGAATCCTGGTGGAACGGTGAAGGCGACGGGGAATGTCTTTGTTTTAGGGGCACTCAGAGGCATTGCCCATGCGGGATATGGGGGTAACGCTGACGTCGTGATTGCGGCATCGCTGATGAATCCTGTTCAATTAAGAATTGCCGAACTATATTCACGCGCACCTGATTACGAAACCGATGGTGTGTATATGGAATGCGCTTATATAGAAGAGGGTCAAATTGTGATGGATCGACTGCAGCAAGTGATGAAAAAGCGCCCAGTGATGAATGGGTTTGAAAGGAGTGTTTTAAATGTCTGAAGCGATTGTAATTACCTCGGGGAAAGGTGGCGTTGGTAAAACAACGACGACCGCTAACCTCGGAACAGCCTTGGCATTAATGGATAAAAAAGTGTGTTTAATGGATACAGATATTGGTCTGCGCAACTTAGATGTTGTGATGGGGCTGGAGAATCGAATTATTTATGACATTATCGATGTGGCTCAAGGGCGTTGTAAGTTAAAACAAGCGCTAATTAAAGATAAACGGTTCGATTATTTATTCCTCCTGCCTGCGGCGCAAACGAGTGATAAACACGATTTATCACCCGAAGCGATGATAGAGATGGTAAGTGAATTAAAACAAGAGTTTGATTATATTTTAATTGACTGCCCGGCTGGGATTGAACAAGGCTATAAAAATGCTGTTGCGGGTGCAGATCATGCGATTGTTGTAACCACACCAGAGAAATCAAGCGTACGTGATGCCGATCGTATTATTGGGCTCTTAGAACAAGAAGAGGTGACGGCACCAAAAATCATTATTAATCGAATTAGAAATCATATGATGGAAAATGGCGATATGATGACCATCGATGAAATTATTCAAGTGCTATCGATTGATTTACTCGGGATCGTCCAAGATGATGATGAAGTGATTAAAGCATCCAATCACGGAGAACCGGTGGCGCTAAATCCAAACATTAAGTCATCCATTAGCTACCGCAATATCGCGCGTCGTATTTTAGGGGAATCTGTTCCACTGCAATCTTTTGATCAGGAACAAACCTTTATGACAAAGGTGAAAAAATTCTTCGGTATGCGTGAAAAATAAAGAATAGAAGCATCAATCCGGCATGACTTTTTTAAAGGATTGATGCTTTTGTTGTGTCAAATGCTCTGATGAACGATTTTCCTGCTTTAGTTAGCTTAAGGGCAAATCAAAAAGAGCGACAACAATCCAATGTTTAACCATTGTTACATATAAATATGTGCCGAATAATAACCCTTAAACAATGGAAGGTTACATAGCTAACACTCATACTTTTTAGAAATAGGTGAGAATCATGACAACGATCTATCTTTTAACACAATTAACTGAAAAACTACATATGACTACTACAGAAGCGTCCATAACCGATCTTCAATTTATCCGACCAAATGAAGACGTGATGGTCGGGGCTATTTTTTATGGGCGGATCACTGATGTCGACCACCAATTACAAGCGAGCTTTGTGGATATCGGACTCGATACCCCAGCTTATTTAGACCATCGTGATTATAATAAAGCTGATGTAAAGTCCGGGTTAACCGAAGGACAATATATCATCGTTCAAGTAACAAAAGCACCCTATTTAACAAAGGGCGCACGATTAACGCGAAAAATCAATCTAACTGAAGGTGCACTTGTTTATTTACCTTATGACGCACATGTGAATATCTCACGTAAATTATCTGATGAAAGAAGAAACGCTCTTTATGCTTTATTAGATGGTCAACTGCCGAAAGGTGGTGTCGTCGTACGAACAAAGGCTGACACGATGTCTGATCAAACGTTGTTGTGCCTGTTGGAAACATTATACACAAAATTTCAGGGCTATCTAACACGGGCAAATGAACGAAAAAAGCCAGGACAGCTGTCTAGCGAAAGTGAGATCCACATGCGTTATTTAGAAAATAAAAATTTAGCCACAGTTGATTCTATCATCGTAGATGATGTGAAGCTGAAGCGGCAGATTGAAGCAACTTATAAAGACAAGGTTAAAGTTCAAGTGAAACAGTCAGTGATGCAGACACTTGCGCCCCAAATAACGGATTACATTGAACGGTTATCAACGCCCATGATAGATGCTGGACAAGGAGTGGAACTTGTTGTTGAACAAACAGAAGCGATGACAGTTATTGATGTAAATTCACACAGGTTCTCGTCCAATCAATCACGGGCGCGTTCAGTTGTCGCCATTAATAAACAAGCAGCTACCCAAGTAGCCGACGTGATCCAAAAGCGTAATCTATCGGGAATGATTGTGATTGATTTTATTCGAATGACCGCTAAGAAGGACCAGCAAGCCGTAATGGATACGCTGAAAAAAGCAACCGAACAAGACAAACAAACGGTCAAATTGTACGAGTTTACCCGGATGGGACTATTTGAATTGACCCGTAAACGCGAATCAACCAGTGTTATGTATACACTGTTTGACCAAAGTGTGTCGTCTCTGTCATACAAACTAGAGACGCTATGTTATGAGCTTGAACGCAGACTGGTATCACTGAAAAGTGATGCGGCAGTTGTCTCTGTCACACCGGCCTTTTATCAGGCCTTTCAACAATACGTTGATCAGAACGTATTATTAGAAAGAACTTCCGCCGCTGTTTACTTTATCCAAGATGCGTCAACATCCAGTTTTTCGCTGTTACGGAGCGGCAGTCAAGCTTTAATCGATACGTTTCTTTTAGAAAACCCATCAGAATCTATTGACAAGCTTTAGTTCACCGTGGTATGATTTGTACGTTATGCAAGTTATGTAGCACCCGTTGCTACAACCGCACTGACCAGGTTTTAAGCATGTAAATGCGCCTGTGATGGCGAGTCTGAGTCTTTAAGGAGGTGCAGTAGGATGTACGCAATTATCGAAACAGGTGGTAAACAAATCAAAGTAGAAGAAGGTCAAGAAATCTACATTGAAAAGTTAGCTGCTGAAGCTGGTGAAACAGTTACATTTGACAAAGTTCTTTTTGTAAGTGGTGACGACGTAAAAGTTGGCGCGCCATTAGTAGAAGGTGCTTCTGTTGAGGCGAAAGTTGAAAAACACGGTCGTCAAAAGAAAGTAACCATTTACAAGTTTAAGCCTAAGAAAAACTATCACCGTAAGCAAGGTCACCGTCAGCCATATACAAAAGTGGTTATCGAAAAGATCAACGCTTAAGGTTGGATGAAAAATGATTAAAGCAATTATTTATCGTTTGCCCGATCAAACCATTAATGGGTTTGAATTAAGTGGGCATGCGGACAGTGGCCCTCATGGTCACGATCTAGTTTGTGCTGCAGTATCAGCCGTTACTTTCGGTATGACCAACGCAGTCATGAAACATAGTGGAATTGAACCTATAATTGACCAAGGCAATGACGGCGGTTATTTAAAGGTGATCTTACCGAATGAAGCGAATGTAGAAGCACTCAGTGCAGCGCGTTTGTTGTTAGAAGGTATGGTGACAACTTTAGAAACAATCGAACATGACTATGGTCAGTATATAACTATCTTTGAAAAACAAGGAGGTTGAAACCGATGATGTTACGTTTAGACTTACAATTTTTCGCATCTAAAAAAGGTGTAGGTAGCTCAAAGAACGGTCGTGATTCAGAATCAAAACGTCTAGGCGCAAAGCGTGCTGATGGACAAATGGTTACTGGCGGATCTATTCTTTACCGTCAACGTGGTACTAAGATTTATCCTGGTACAAACGTTGGTCGTGGAGGAGATGATACTCTTTACGCTAAAACAGACGGTATCGTACGTTTCGAGCGCGTTGGCCGTAATCGCAAACGCGTAAGTGTGTATCCTGTCGCACAGGAAGCATAAGACGTTAGAATAACAAGCGTGTCTCTTTAGAGTTTTCTTAGGAGGCGCGCTTTTTTATTTGATTATTTTTTGGATTCAATGTACAGGGCACGTGATATTTGTTATAATTTTCTTACAATTATCGATACAGTCAAATATAGTTAAACGAAATTATTATCATATAACCTGTACAAATAAATACTAACGAGAATAGATTGAAAAAGAGGTGAGGTTATGTTTGTCGATCAGGTCAAAGTATACGTAAAAGCTGGTGATGGTGGGAATGGTTTAGCATCCTTCCGTCGCGAAAAATATGTCCCATTTGGTGGACCATCAGGTGGTGACGGAGGTAATGGTGCGGACGTTGTCTTTGAAGTAGATGAAGGGCTTAGTACGTTAATGGATTTCCGTTACCAACGTCATTTTAAAGCCAAGCGTGGTGAAAATGGGATGAGTAAAGGGCAGCATGGTAAAAATGCGGCGCCAATGGTATTAAAAGTACCGCCAGGTACAACAATTAAAGATGATGCGACTGGTGAAGTCTTAGCGGACTTAACGGAACATGAACAACAGGCGATTATTTGTAAAGGTGGCCGAGGAGGTCGCGGGAATATTCGCTTTGCGTCTGCCAAAAACCCAGCGCCTGAGATTGCTGAAAACGGCGAACCAGGTATTGAGCGCGATATCGTCATTGAATTAAAAGTCATGGCAGATGTCGGCCTCGTCGGATTTCCGAGTGTCGGAAAATCAACGCTTCTATCGGTTGTCAGTGCCGCAAGACCTAAGATTGCCGATTATCACTTTACAACGCTACAACCGAATTTAGGCATGGTAGAAACAGAAGACCACCGCAGTTTTGTGATGGCTGATTTACCAGGACTTATTGAAGGGGCAAGTGAAGGAGTTGGGCTCGGTCACCAATTCTTACGTCACATTGAACGAACACGTGTCATTGTTCATATTATTGATATGGCATCAACTGAAGGACGCGACCCTTATGAAGATTTTGTCACCATCAATGAAGAATTACGCGCGTATGATGAGACATTGCTCGAACGTCCACAAATTATCGTTGCGAATAAGATGGATATTCCAGAAGCAGAAGAGCAATTAGCTTTCTTTAAAGAACAGCTGACAGAAGATTATCCGATTTATCCGTTATCGACGGTGACACGTGAAGGGTTAAGAGAGTTATTATTTGCGATTGCGGATACACTTGATGCGACGCCACACCGAATTAAACCAGTTGAAGAAGCGCCGGAGCACATTGTGTATAAGCATCAGCCAGAAGAAATCCCGTTTGTTATTAGTCGTGACGATGATGGGGCGTATGTCTTATCTGGTGCCAAGATTGAAAAATTATTCAAGATGACAGATCTAACGCGAGATGAGTCGATTCAGCGCTTTTCAAGACAAATGCGTTCGATGGGTATTGATGAAGCCTTGCGTGAACGTGGAGCCAAAGATGGCGACGTCGTGCGCTTGATGAATTATGAATTTGAATTTATTGAATAAGTTGTGAGTGAGGGGGAAGCAGACGATGAAAAATGAAAAAGACACCTTTTATCTTGTGCGTGGTGATTTTTTGCCAGAAGCAATGAAAAAGACACTTCAAGTCAAGAAAGATTTGGAGCGTGGCAAAGCGACATCAATTTATGAAGCTGTTCAAAAAGTTGGGTTATCACGTAGTGCTTTTTATAAATACCGCGACGCTGTTTTCCCTTTCCAAGCGATTCAACAGACGAAAATCATTACGTTGTTTTTCCATTTAGAGGACCGGTCTGGTACGTTGTCACATTTACTTGATATGGTAGCTAAAGCAGGCGGGAATATTTTAACGATTCACCAATCGATTCCGTTAAATGGTAAAGCTAATGTGACTTTGTCACTGGATATCGAAAATCTAAAAATGGATTTAGATGAGTTATTACGAGGGCTTAAGCAACATCAATTTATTGAAAAGGTCGACGTTTTAGGTTCAGGCGCCTAAGACGTTAGAATGGAGGGTAAGGGATGAGTTATTCAGTAGGCTACTTAGGGCCGAAAGGCACGTTTACAAGCATGGCGGTAGATGCGTTATTTAGGGGTGAGAAACACATGCCTTATCAAACCATTCCTGACTGCTTTGATGCGGTGAAGTTTGGGCATGTGAAATACGTGGTTGTACCGTTAGAAAATACATTAGAGGGAACTGTGAACTTAACGCTTGACTATTTAATCGAATCAAAACAGCTTAAAATCGTCAGTGAAATTGTTGTCCCAATAAGACAACATTTCATGGTACATAAAGATAATGTCTCACGCTGGATGGAGACCGATGTGATTTATTCACATCCACATGCACTTGCGCAATGTCATCAGTTTTTAACTCAAGACATGCGACCGGCGAAGAAAGAAACATATAATTCAACAGGCGCTGCCGCTCAATTTGTCAGTGAACATCCAGAATTACTAATCGGCGCCATTGCGAATGAAAAAGCGGCTGAGACGTATGATTTAACGATTGTAAAACCTAATATTCATGATATCGAGAACAATCATACCCGTTTTGTCGTCTTGCATAAAAACGATACCGCACTCAGGTCAAAGAATTTGCCGGTCAAAGGGTTTAAAACAACCTTTATGATTGCTTTACCGACAGACCATGCTGGGGCTTTGCATCAAGTACTGTCAGCTTTTGCGTGGCGACGCATTAACTTATCTAAAATTGAATCGCGTCCAATGAAAACAGCCCTTGGTCAATATTATTTCTTTATTGATATTGAACAAAAGATGGATGATATTCTGATTCCAAATACGATTCAAGAGCTTGAGGCAATCGGCTGTCAAGTCGAGGTGCTCGGGAGTTATCCGTATTACCACGTAACAGAAGCACTCGATCAGTTATAAATATGTTAGGACGTAAAAAAGCCAAAACGCATGTGTTTTGGCCTTTTTTTCATGATAATATAATCTTATCCGCGTCACAGTAGCTGCGACGTTAACCTTCAGAATGGAAGATAAATCCGCGTGCTTCGAGCGCCTGGATACAGCTGTCAATCTTTTCTTCACGATCGCTTTCTAACGTGTGAATGTGAACCCCATCGGTTAACTCAGCTAAATAAGGCGCGTTTGTCGTTTTAATTTTCGTTAGAAATTCATTGACATCGTGCCGGTCTTTTAACATTAAAGTAGCTTCTAGGTCCCCGTAGACAGGGTGTTCAATCACAACATTTCTTACCATTACCCCTTGGTCTACCATCAAATACAGTTCCTCAGCCGTTTCCTCAGGCGTATGTTGACAAACAATCAGACGCTTAAAGGTCCGGTCGTTTTGTGTATGTTTGATTAATAAATATCCTTGGCTCGTCGCCATAATCTGTTCACCGGTGGCTTTAAGTAAAGAAATATCTTGGACAATGACTTGCCGGCTCACGCCGGTTTTTTTTGCGAGCGCATTACCAGTAAGGGGCTCTGTAGCTTGATTAAGTACCTTTAACAAATAGTCACGTCGATCGGTGCCTGACATTTTTTGTTCTGACATAGTTTCTCATCCTTCATTCGTTTTCGTTGTATTAATTTTAGTGTATGTGTTTACAGCTGAAAATGCAATGATTTCTCTTTGGGATTTTAATTCGATAAAGGCGATTATTAAAATATTCGCTTATAAGACCGCATGTTTTTATAAATAAAGGCATGTATGCATAGACTAACGGTAAAGGAGGCGTTAATTTATGCGTATTCATATTGTTCGTCCAAAAGAAACCTTTGTGACCATCGCGAATAAATATCACGTAACGTTGGATGATTTAAGACAATTTAACCCTGATTTTATTCAACTTTACTGTTTAGTCGCAGGTATGAAGGTATACATTCCTAATCTAAAAAAAGTCACCGAAGCTTTTCAAGACAGTGATCACCATCAAAATCTAACGAGCACTAACAAAATTAAGCAGGAAGAGACTAAAGAGGTGAGTTTGACATCGACTAAACATGTGATTTCAGCCGAACAAAATGAAGAGGTGTTACAAAATCATGCATCATTTACTTTTAATAAAGAAAATCAACAAAAACCCGTTATTAAGAAACAAGTATCAGCCAATACAATAGGAAAACAAAAAGAGACGAAAAAAACACAGAAAGCGTCGCAAACTTCTCATGCGACAGGTGTACAAACACCAAAGAGAAAATATTATGAACCGTGGCCACCGATTAAGCGTACCGCTCAACGTTGTCAGTATTACTGTGGGTATTGTGATTACTGCCGTTAACTGAGCTAGCGTATTATAAAGAGATGAAACTCATCGTGTGATTCGATTGAAACTTTCGCATTTTTAAGGAATAATAGAAACAGATAAACAAAAGGAGCGAAAGCACTCATGGAGAAAAAAGTCGATCATTTAGTATCGTGGTTACAACAGAAAGTAAAAGAAGCAAATGTTAAAGGATTAGTCGTTGGTGTTAGTGGCGGGATTGATTCAGCTGTCGTTGCTCATTTAATTAAACGTGCTATGCCGGAGAGTAGTTTAGGTGTCATGTTGCCGTGTAAAAGTCATCCAGGTGACTTTGATGACGCAACGCGCGTCATTGAATCTGCGGATTTAACAGCTATTACAGTTGATTTAACCGATACGCACAACACATTATTTAACACCATTACAGATGTACTAACAGAAGAACATATGCATCAACCAGAAAACGACCAGTTAGCAGATGCTAATTTGCGTGCCCGTTTACGTATGAGCACACTCTATACCATTGCGACCAATCATCAATATCTTGTGGTTGGAACCGACAATAAAGCCGAGTGGCATACCGGTTACTTTACCAAATACGGCGATGGTGGTGTCGACATTGCCCCACTTGTCCACTTAACAAAAGGGGAAGTAAAGGATATGGCACGTTTTTTAGGTGTACCGACAACGGTGATTGATAAAAAACCAAGTGCTGGTCTTTGGGAAGGTCAAACCGATGAAAATGAGATGGGTACGACTTATGATATGATTGATCGCTATCTAAAAGGCGAAACTATTCCTGTAAAAGACCAAGCCATTATTGATCGCTTACATGCACGGTCACATCATAAACGAGACGGGATTGCTTTCCCTCCACCGTTTGAAGAAGCATAGATAAGATTTTTCAAACAAGACACTTTCATGTTAGGATAAAGAAGATGAGTCGAACAATCACGATATGAAAGGGGTCAAATAGATGGCTGGACACTCTAAGTGGAAAAATATTCAGAAACGAAAAAATGCGCAAGACCAAAAACGCGGAAAAATCTTTATGAAATTAGCAAAAGATATTTATGTGGCTGCCAAAGAAGGCGGGGCAGACCCGGAGATGAATCCGAGTTTACGATTAGCGGTTGATAAAGCGAAAGCTAAGAATATGCCAAATGATAATATTGACCGTGCCATTAAAAAAGCAACGGGTAATTTGGACGGGGTCACATATGAAGATGGCTTTTATGAAGGCTACGGGCCAGCAGGTACCGCTATCATGGTTGAAATACTAACCGATAATAAAAATAGAACCGCAGCTGATGTCCGACACGCTTTCTCAAAGCACGGCGGTAACCTCGGAGAGAATGGTTGCGTAAGCTTTATGTTTAACCGCAAAGGTTATTTATTAATTGACCGCGAGACAACAGACGCGGATGAAGATACACTCATGTTGGCGTTAATTGAAGCGGGAGCGGAAGAGATGGAAACGACTGAGGAAGTTTTTGAGATCTATACCGAGCCTGAAGACTTTAAGTCAGTGAAAGAAGCACTAGAAGCTGAAGGGTATCAGTTCGAAGAAGCCGAAGTGACATTTATTCCAACAACAGTTAGTGACTTGTCAGATGAAGACCAACAACAATTTGATAAGTTAATTGATGCGTTAGAAGATTTAGAAGACGTTCAAGATGTGTATCATAATGCAACGTCATAAAAGATACCCAGTGAGATAAGTCGATCTTACTGGGTTTTTCTTATGGTAAAAGTTAAATTTGAGACCGATTTACATAGAAAGAAACAGAAAACGGTTGTCTTTTTTGTGATTCAACTATTTTTTAATGGATTTTGTATAAAAAGTCGAACAATCCTAACCAAAAGTGAATAGAAAAATGTTATAATGGTGTATTGTATGCGCCTACTGGTTAGGAGTAAAAGAACGGATGGAGTGACGTTATGTTTGATTATATAAAAGGGACACTCGTTGAAATGACGGAAGTGTCAGCGATCATTGATATAAATGGTATAGGGTATGATATCATTTGTGCTAATCCGTTTGATTTTGAACGATGGATTGGTGAGTCAGTAAAAATTTATACACATTTTCACGTCAGAGAGGATGCACAAATTCTCTATGGCTTTAAAAGTCGTGATGAAAAAACATTATTTAAGAAAATTTTAAATGTTTCAGGGATTGGACCCAAAGGGGCTTTATCCATTGTTGGACAAGGTGAGGTTGATTTATTTGTTCAAGCGATTGAAGAAGAGAACGAAAAATATCTCACGGGGTTCCCAGGTGTCGGTAAAAAAACGGCACGTCAAATGATTCTTGATCTAAAAGGGAAATTACCCTTTATGGTCACACAATCGTCACAAGCGAGTGAGCCAGCCGGTGAAGCAAATCCGAATGCACTTGTTGAAGCGAAAGAGGCACTGAAAGCGCTCGGTTATAAAGACCGCGAAATTAAAGCTATCGAACCGCAATTAAAACAAGCGAAGGAACAAACGACCGATGCCCTTATTCGTAAAGGTCTGGTGTATTTGACACAGTAAAGGAGGCAATCACGTGGAAGAGAGAGTTATTCAAGGTGAATCGTTAGTTGGCGAAGAAGAGGAATTAAGCCTTAGGCCACAAACGTTGAAGCAATATATCGGTCAAACAAAAGCGAAAGAAAACTTAGCTATTTTTATTGAAGCGGCAAAAATGCGAGAAGAACCGCTTGACCATGTGTTACTGTATGGCCCCCCGGGGCTAGGTAAAACAACGTTAGCGCATATTATCGCCAATGAAATGCAGGTCGAATTTCGAACAACATCTGGCCCAGCGATTGAAAAAGCAGGTGACTTGGCCGCTATTTTATCTTCACTTGAAGCGGGGGATGTGCTCTTTATTGATGAAATTCACCGGTTGCCGCGTGCTGTAGAAGAAATTC
>ERZ1673961.164-NODE-164-length-34237-cov-7.774618_pt1 | contig 34237 bp, 35 predicted proteins | sample MGYA00580189_ERZ1673961 | MGnify/ENA primary metagenome ERZ1673961 (study PRJEB41334, sample SAMN05608105) | rock metagenome | biome: terrestrial subsurface; feature: shale formation; material: shale | place: USA: Pennsylvania ... | reverse complement strand
TCCAACTCCTTTGCGATGGTTTCATGACCTGCAAACTCTCTCCCGTTATCTGTCGGTGCTAGCAATAAGGCTAAAGTCAACCAGTCTTTGATTTGATACAACCACTATCAATTGAAGCAAACCAAGCTTCATATACTACCAAAAGCTAGCACCTAATCTTCGATAAATCGACCCTACGGGTCGTATATTGCGGCGTTAACATCTGACGCCGCATTGTCCACTTCTGCAATATCCCCTTCGCATTCAAAAACACAGTGTCACTGCCAATCCTTTGATATAACGTGTCATAAACATTCATTAATTTTGGGATTACTCGGCGTCAGATTAAAAAGGTTGGGTTGCTCATGTAAAGTGCGCCACGTCTTGGTTTACTGCGATAATTAAATCTAATCCACGGTACAAGCGATTAACTTGCTTATGGTTAACTTCAAAACCTTATTGCACCAAAGGCGATCAATACGACGATTACCAAATCGACGTCGTTCAAATACCAGCTCCTCTATTCCTGCGAGAAACCCAACACCTTCCCCCAAATAGCATGATTCGTTAGTCATTGAATCGCTTTTTTATTTATCATCTCTTTGGTCGGATGAACATTACTAATTTGCAGACGGGAGTAGATCACGAATAAAAGCCGAGTTCTTGGCGACATTAGCCGACAGTTATTTGGACATTACCCTCGAAAGAGAGAATACCTGAACATTCTGTGTACTTATTTAAAGAGGTAACTCAAATCCAGCCTTAGCTTTAGACATAGCTACCAGGGTTTTGAAGCGTTTGACATTAGGCTTTTGGAAAAATAACTCTCGTGTCAATTCGTTATATTGATCCATACTTTGCACTGCAAAAATCAATACAAAATCCCATTCCCCCGTTACGTAGTAACACTGTTGCACGAAAGGGCAATTTTCAAAATCGCGGCGTGTTGCATCCAGTTCATGGATTTGTTCTGATTCCACTTCAATGTTTGCAATGATGGTCAAACCAAACCCTAAGGCCTCTTGATTGAGTAATGCGGTGTATTGCTTGATTACGCCGTTAGTCTTAAGTTTCTTTAAGCGTCGGTTCACGGCGGCGGTAGATAAATTCACCTCTTCACCTAATTCACTTTGGGCTACCCGCGCATCCTTTTGGATGGCTCGCAGTATCTTTAAATCAAATTCATCAACTTCAATCATAACTTTTTTCAATTAAATGGTTCAAGAACGCAATAAATTTGCGCTGGCTGGGTTCATTTAGAGAATTTATACAATTACGCGTCACTATACTAGTCATATCAAAAGTTACTATTCGCCCTGCAATATAGGATTGCTTATATGACAGCACTTACATTAGATGCAAACACACTGCTTGAACATATAGAGACCTTAGGAAACATTGGCTTAGACCGCTTAAATGGAGGCCGTTCACGTATTGCCTTAACGGATGCAGAGAAGTTAGGTCGAGACCAAGTTGTCTCTTGGATGAAGGCTCAGGATTTGGTTGTTCATATTGATGAAATTGGCAATATCTTTGGCATACTGCCAGATCAATCAGGCAACACAAAACACAAGGCTTTAATGATTGGCTCTCACATTGACAGTGTGTTCAATGCTGGTGCTTTGGATGGTTGCTATGGCGTAATCGCTGGATTAGCAGTGACTAAGGCATTTCGCGATGAAAAAATAATCCCTTCTCGACCAATTATCGTCGCGGCATTCACCAATGAGGAAGGTGTTCGCTATCAGCCAGATATGATGGGGTCACTTGCTCATGCAGGAGGCTTAAGCGCAGAACAAGTCCTAAATAGTGTCGGTACAGATGGCACGCGTTTGGGGGATGAACTACAACGTATTGGCTACAATGGCGATATGCCATTAGGCACTTTAGTTCCGAGCCAGTATCTTGAGTTACATATTGAACAGGGCCCAGTTCTAGACAAAGAAGGTATTAAGATTGGAGCTGTTTCTAATCTTCAGGGAATTTCCTGGCAAAAAATTCATATTAAAGGTAAAGCCAACCACGCTGGGACTACACCGATGTCCATGCGCCATGATGCGGGCTATGCCGCGGCATCTGTTATGACGTTTTTACGTGACGTAACTCGAAGTAAGCCTGGCACTTTAGCGACGGTGGGGAGTATTAAATTTGAGCCGAACGCAATTAATGTCATCCCCAGAGCAGCCGAGTTCACAGTCGATTTGCGCAACCCGGATAACTCGACCTTGTACGCCTCAGAGCAGGCGTTAACCGAGTACCTAGAAGTACTGAGTCAAAAGGAGGGTGTCACGATAGAAACGGAAGTATTGGCTAGATTTGATCCTGTTATCTTTGACGAAAATCTGGTTGATGCTATCGAGCAAGCTGCCAATGCACTAAATATCCCGCATCGCCGAATGACGTCAGGCGCTGGTCACGACGCACAAATGATAGCCCGCATTGCGCCATCAGCGATGATTTTTGTACCAAGTAAAGATGGCATTAGCCACAACCCTAAAGAGTTTACCGAAGCTGAAGATTTGGTCCAAGGCGCAAAGGTGCTTCTAGCTACAGTGGCAGCGTTACTAAGTCCGACCCAGCAATAATTCGTTTTGAGAGAAGTTACTATGTTATTTAAAAATCCAAAAGCTACACATGCCACTTATCCTGTCGAACTGGCTGGAGTGCTAAACAGTGAAACGGCTCAGAAAAGTAAGCAATGGCTTTCCAGTTGGCCTTTACTCAATGCCAACGCTACGCCACTCTGGTCGATGACGGGAACTGCCCATGCTTTAGGCATTGAAACGCTTTGGATAAAAGATGAATCCAAACGCTCCAAATTAGGAAGCTTTAAAGCGTTGGGCGCCCCCAATGCATTAATAAATTTAATCCTTAAACATTTCCCTTCACTCGACGCGGAAAAAATTCTACTGGGTGAATACAGAGAGCAACTTGCAGACTTTGCTGTGGTCAGTGCTACTGACGGTAACCACGGACGTGCTTTAGCAGCAGCGGCACAATCGAGTGGTTGTCCTTGCACCATTGTGATTCATGCACAAGTCAGCCAAGAAAGGGAAGACGCCATTGCTGAGTATGGAGCAACCATGGTTCGTATCACTGGAAACTATGATGAGTCGGTAGAAGAAGCTGACCGCATTTCGAAAGAAAATAACTGGATTGTCGTCTCGGATACTTCTTATGAAGGATACACGGAAATACCTCGAGATGTTATGCAAGGTTATGGTGTGATGGCTGCGGAAACGGCTGAACAACTCGAAGCGCAACAGCAGAAACCGACCCATATAATTCTTCAGGGTGGAGTCGGAGGATTAGCGGCTGGTGTGTTCAGTTATTTCTGGGAACAATACGGAGCTGAGCGTCCAACATTTATTGTGGTCGAACCCAGCCAGGCAGACTGTTTGTACCAGAGTGCTATCCAGGGTAAACCGTCATCGGCAACAGGGTCGGTAGATTCCGTAATGGCGGGACTAGCCTGTGGTGAAACTTCACAAATCGCCTGGAACTTTCTCCAACCGAGTGTGGATTATTTCGCCTTGATTGAAGATCAGGATGCGATCGACAGCATGGTGAATCTTGCTCATGGTAAACATCACGACACTCCAATTGTTGGCGGTGAATCTGGGGTGGCAGGTCTGGCACTACTAAGCAAGTTGGCAGAGCAGAGTCAGCTCAATGCGTTGGGTCTAAACGCGAACTCCAAAGTTTTAATCGTTAATACCGAAGGTGCCACAGCGCCAGATCTATTCAAAGAATTAACAGGCATTACGGCAGAAGAAATCATTGCAAAACAATAAGGAATGGAAATGTCATCTATTGAATCGTTTAAAAATCAGTTAATGAGCTGGCGTCACCATTTGCATCAGCATCCCGAGATCGGTTTTGAAGAGTATCAGACTGCTGAATTTGTTACCCAAATTTTATCGGATATGGGGCTAGAGGTAACCACAGGTATAGGAGGCACAGGATTAGTTGCCAGTATCAGTCGGGGAACTAGCCACAAAGCCGTTGCTATTCGTGCTGATATGGACGCCTTAAGCATTTGTGAGGCATCGAATGAGCGCAACTATGCTTCTCAACATCAGGGAAAGATGCATGCGTGCGGTCACGACGGCCATATGGCTATGGTACTCGGTGCAGCAAAATTACTTACCGATAATCCTGATTTTGATGGAACGGTGCGTTTTTTATTTCAGCCAGCGGAAGAACATGGTCGCGGTGCGAAGGCAATGATGGCTGATGGCGTGTTTGAGCGCTTCCCAGTAGACGCAATCTTTGGTGGCCATAATATGCCAGGAATGCCGTTAGGGACTATCGCTACTCGATCTGGTGGTATCATGGCTAGCGAGGATAACTTTGAAATAACCATTCAAGGCAGTGGTACACATGCTGCACGGCCGCACATGGGCAATGATCCGATGGTGATAGCGGCAAACATTATTTTAGCGCTGCAAACTATCGTGTCTCGGAACGTAGACCCAAGCCAACCGGCAGTTGTTTCCTGTACAGAGATCTTAACCGATGGATTACGTAACGCCATTCCTGGAAATGTGGTAATTAAAGGCGACACTCGTAGTTATTCCAAAGCGATTCAAACACAACTTGAGGAGCGTATGAGATGTCTTGTTAAAGGGATTTGTGAAGCGCACAACGCTAATGGCACCGTCACTTACACTCACGAATTTGCTCCTACAGTAAACACGGAGGAATACATCAGCTTAGCGGTAGAAACGGCAGTACAAGTGGTGGGAAAAGACAATGTTGAAGACAATATCCAACCCATGATGATTTCAGAAGACTTTGGCGCATTTCTACAAAAAATACCAGGCAACTTTGTCTTTTTCGGTAATGGTCATCAAATAGGCCAGGGCGGTACACCTCTACACAGCGCTCATTATGATTTCAATGACGAGTTACTTGTTACCGGAGCAAACTACTTTGCTACAGTGGCTAAGAATGCATTGCATAAATTAAATCAATCAAGCTAACTCGTAAACTTTGGCGCATCATCCTTTTTCGATGATGCGCCCAAATATCTTTGCTTTACTTCAATTATCATTCAGTTTATCGATGTAACTCAGCAACACTCATCGTGAAAACTAAATCAGAATCAGCTTGATTTGAGTAGGCGTGAGGAACGTCTGTTTTAGCAATAGCGGACTGACCTTCAAGCAGTTCTATCGTTTGCTCATCAATGTTCAAAGTAAGTGTTCCTGATTCGACATGAAAAAGTTCAAATGTACCTTGAGGGTGACCTGATGATTCAAAAATTTCTGATGGCTTCATATTCCAGCGCCACAACTCAATCATGTCTGGACCGCTTGTTCCAGCGAGAAGTTTGGCACTACCTCCTCGTTCCCCAGTCCAAAGCGTTGGAATATCCTCTTTGGAAATGACATTAATTGTTGGGTTACTTGCGACATTAACGATATCCGCAACAGAAATCCCAAGGGCAGCAGACAGTTTACACAACGTCGAAATGCTAGGATTTGCAGCACCTTTCTCTACCTCAACTAACATGCCCTTACTGATACCCGCTCTTTTTGATAAAGCATCCAGTGACAGCTTGAGACGTTTTCTATGTTCCTTGATTCGTGTTGCTACAGCTTGATTGACGAATGCGGCATCAGCACCACTATCGGTCGTTATATTGACTAATTTGGTCATTGTAATGTATCTTGCATGAAAATGAATCACTAAAGGAATTATCTAATGGTTGTTATAGTGCCGTCAATTGATGCTCGAATTTCTCATATTGCACCAAAATTTAGAGCACTGAGTATATCAGTCAAAGGAGCTGAAATTCAGAACCCAGAGTACGCAAAACAGGTTCTGCAAGAAGCATGTGCCTTTGTCATTGAGAATGACTATTCATGGGCAGAATCGCACATTAATGCGTGGGGAGACATTTTTCGACAATTTGGCTCTAAGCCTAATCGACCCCCCTGCTCAGCTGCGGCTTTGCGAAAACGAGTCTTAAAAGATGGGGTAATGCAGAGCATTGACCCTATTGTCGATATTTATAATGCCATCAGTATTCGATATGCCATCCCTGTTGGTGGTGAAAATATAGACGCTTACCAAGGTACACCAACACTGACTATTGCAGATGGGACAGAGGCATTTGACACAATGAAGGATGGTACGCCTGCAATCGAAAGTCCAGACGCTGGAGAAGTGATATGGCGAGATGAGATAGGTGTAACTTGTCGCCGTTGGAATTGGCGACAAGGGATCAGAACTCGTATTGAGTCTGACACACGGAACATGTGGTTTATTCTGGAAAGTTTACCTGAAATGCCTTTAGAAAGCTTACATCAAGCTGGGCTGGATATGGTTAAGCATCTACAGATACTAATGCCTGATGCCCTGATAGAACAAAGTACCGTGTTTGCAGAAGAATAGGTTGGAGTCATACGTGGTTAATACAATACTCACTGGTGCAGTGGTCTCTGGTAGCCTGATTGTCGCTATAGGTAGCCAGAATGCTTTTCTTTTGAAGTGCGGGTTAAAGAAACAATACGCTCTCTCTGTGGCAACCGTTTGTTTCATTGGCGATATATTGCTCATTAGTACGGGTGTTTTAGGTGTGGGAACACTTCTCTATAGTGAACCGCTATGGAAAGATGCTCTGACATTGTTCGGTGTCTTATTTTTACTTTGGTATGGGTATCAGTCGGCAAAATCCGCTTGGGCGGGAGCGAGTCATTTAGAACTGGAAGATTCTTCGATAAATCATAGCTGGATCCAAGTTGTGCTTATGGCGATGGCAATGACATTTTTAAACCCACATGTCTATCTAGATACCGTTGTGATACTTGGCGGCGTAACGGCATCGATGCCATCTAGTGAAAAATTGTGGTTTTTGGTTGGAGCATTAGCGGCTTCGGCGGCGTGGTTTTATGGTCTGGTTTTTCTAGCAAAGAAACTGATACCAGTGTTTAGTAAACAGAAGACCTGGATCATTTTAGACTCCGTGATCGCATGTATTATGTTTGGCATTGCTATAAGTTTGGCTCACCCAATGATAGTTCTATATCTATAGGCTAATCTGTTGGAAAGAGACAGATATCTACTTTGTTTTCCCAATAAATGTCTTTTCGTGAATTAGAGACAATAAATCTCGCTCTTTTTGCTGTCCGATGAGACGTCAGTATGAGGGAGAATGACTGACCTTGTATCTTTTCTGTTTTTAAAAGGTCAGTCTTGAGATATCCGTCTTTCTGCGTTGGTTCTGTATACTTAAAACTAAAGGCATACTCTTTAGTATGCCAAAATCAATCAATTCAGTTGCATTCTTTAGCTTGTTGCAAGCGGTGAATTCTTCTTAACACCCAGCTAGAGCTTGAACTTGGTTATTCAAGTTCGTCTGCGTTTATCGCTATGTTGAAACGAATCATAGGAGTGACACCAAAAGAATACGTTAAGATGAACGTATAATGTTTTGCGCAATATGGTTCCACATACTGACAGGGTTTGAGTACATAGGAAAATGCCCGCAGTGCGGTATTTCTGCCAGTTTTACGCCTTGGCTCTCAATATGAGATAAGTAGGACAGATGTTGATTCTGCTCCCCATACATGAACATCTTAGGACAAGGTAAGTTAAGAAACTTATCCATCAGATCACCATCATCTGACAGTTTCACCATAGACGTAAAGATAGGTTTAACCGCATCTGCTCGTACTTTGTGACGCAAACTAGCGGAATACAAGGCACTTGCGTAGTGTGGTGCATGGCGCGTTCGCATAATAAATTCATCAAAAAAATCTGCTGCGTTGTCCGATGGATAATTGATAATTTGGCGGCTAAGAAAACAATCTTCTGGTGCTATGTTCCCTTCAATATCGGTGAAGCTGAGAACACGGTTTGGGTACTGATGTGCCAGTATTAACGCGGTTAATCCTCCCATGGAATGTCCCACAAGGTGAAACTGTTTGAACCCAACTTGATCCAGTATCGCAATGGCTGTTTTCAGCAGAAAAGGGATCGTAACGGATGTGGGGTCGCTGCATTGTGTTTCGCCGCATCCCGGTGCGTCGTAGGCAAGAATAGGATGACCGTTAAACTCTGCATAGTGAACGATGTCGGCGTAATCTTCTTTGGTGGAACCAAATCCATGGAGAAAGACAATCGGAGCTTTTTCGCCCGATCTGGTTATCGCGGAAACGCTAAGGTGTATACCTTCGATTAATAAAGGGAAACGTTGGCTTGAAAATAGTTCCATACAATACTCACATCTGTTGTTGATGTTGCCAATGTACAGCTTTTGATTGATAGTTAAATTCTAATGTTAGTATCTCTGTGATACGAAAATAGAATTAGCAGTATAGCATTGGGCATTTTAACGTACTTCATTATTGCGTCGTTAGGGACTATTGATGAGTAAAATCGATTACAGGTTGATAAAACAGCTTTATCTTTTTCTGGCGGTTGCCGAAGAAGAGAACTTTGGTCGTGCGGCAAAGCGACTGGGAATGTCTCAGCCTCCTTTAACGGAGCAAATCAAAATACTTGAGCAGTCGTTGAAGCTCACTTTGTTTGAACGCTCTCGACGCGGTACTAAACTGAGCGCGTCGGGAAAAGCTATTCTTCCTCATGTGCAAAAGTTTGTTGTTCAAATGTCATCTCTGGAAAAGATCGTTCGAGAGGTGGCGTATGGACAATCTGGTGTCATTCATATTGGTGCCATCACGTCTGCTATGTTTGAAGTTGTGCCAGTCTTTCTAGAACATTTCAAACAACGTTACCCAAATGTCACGGTTTTTGTGGATGAAATTGACAGCGCTGAAGCCATCACATCGTTATCTTCTGGTGAATTGGATCTGGCGTTTGTTCGGGTGGAAGGTGAGGTCGGTATGGGGTTAAGCACGTTTCCTTTAACAGAAGATAAACTCGGCGTTGCGTTACCACTGAATCATCCAATGGGGGAAGCGATGTGTATCTCGTTGAGAGATCTCAAAGAGGAAGCATTTGTTATGTCTTCCAGGCGGGTCAATCCAACGTATTTCGATCTATTAACTTCAGCCTGTAGAAACCATGGGTTTAACCCACGCATACTCTACGAAGTTCGTTCGGTTACTGCTCAGATTGCCTATGTGTGTTGTGGCCAGGGGGTTGCTTTAGTACCTATGAGCATGGTCAGCATGATCCCCAGTAATGTAAAGCTTGTCCCGCTTGAAGAGCTGATATCCATCGTGACCGCCGCGTTAGTATGGGATCCTAAGCGAGGGCATCCTTTAGTCGAATACGGTGTTAAGTGGTTGGAAGAACATGTCACTGATAAGAAAAACGTATCAAACTATTAGTTAAATAGTATTTTTCACCCATTCAAGAACGACTGACAATAGTACTTCTTTCTTTACTATAACGAGTGTCATCTTGGATACCTATTTCAGTTTTGCTGCTATTGCATTAGCCGTCGTATATATGCCTGGCCCAGGCACCTTAAAATCCATTACGAACGCGATTAACTTTGGTTTTCAAGGTTCGGTCGTTGGGATATCAGGTTTAACGCTGGGTGTTTGCTCTGTCGCTCTGTTCTCTGCTACAAGTCTTGGGCTGCTGTTAGTGTCCTCGCCGATCGCTTTTAAAGTGGTTTCTTATTGCGGTTCCGCCTACTTATTTTATTTGGGACTTAAACTGTGGTTTAGCAGCCGCAAGACTCAGGTTATTTCTACGGGCGTGGTTTTCAAAAAGAGGCAGGTATTCGGGGAAGGTGTACTGTTACAATTTAGCAACCCGAATGCTATCCTGTTTTTCTTTTCTGTTTTCCCTCATTTTATCAAGCCAGATGAAAGCTATGTTATGCAGTTTTCAGTGTTGGTGGGGATTTTCAGTCTGGCGTTTATCTGTGCGCATTCAACCTATGCGTTACTCGCCTATAAGGCCAAAACACTCTTCCTGGGCGCACATCGACACTGGTTGAATAAGGTCAATGCTATCTTGTTTATATTGTTGGCTGTCTACTTAGTATGGAGTTCATCCGTTTAATCACGTCATAACTTCAAAGGAGAAAGGAATTTGAACATTAAGCGCATTGACCATTTTGTTTTAACCGTGGCCGATATTCCAACATCGGTGGCTTTCTTTCAATCGGTTATGGGTATGAATGCTGTCACCTTCGGAGAAGGGCGAGTTGCTTTGGAATATGGTCAGCAAAAGATCAATTTGCACCAGCTAGGCAGTGAGTTTGAGCCTAAGGCACGACATGTACAAGCTGGTAGTGCAGATCTCTGTTTTATCATTGACGGCGAACTAGAAAGCGCAATGCAACATGTTCAGGCTCAAAACGTCTCTATTATAGAAGGCCCTGTCAATCGTACTGGAGCGCTGGGGCCGATCACTTCCTTCTACTTTCGAGATCCAGATGGAAATCTGATTGAGTGCTCAGTCTATGAGCCTTAACACTGTGAAGAGCCACAATGGTACGTCAAGAAACCACGATTCAAACCAATTTTTACTCAATCAAAGAGCAACGTTGAATCCCACCGATTATGGTTTTTCTACCTATCATCACAGAGTTAAAGGGATAGTGTACTACTACATTACGGATAGCTAATAGTACGGCAGCAAAAGTGTGTATACTCTTCGACCACTTAACACTGCTCACGCAGTGCATTACCAATAGTTCACAAATCTATCTTTATAATCAACTAAGGCTCTACAATGGGATTTACCCCCTCTAGAGGGTAAGTCGGCTTTTACCCCCGATAGGGGGTAAATAGGTTTCCTCCCGCTAGTTCATGTTTCTTATTAGATATAAACAAGCTTAAAAGTAAATATAAGTCATTGTTTTTAATGTAAATGGTGGTTGACTGGGCAGTTTTTATTGGTTTTAATATACCTGAAAACTCTCTATCTCTACTTGCGTAAAGATTGAGTTAAATAAATGAAACAATATCAAAAATATTCGTCACCCTAGCGGTGAGAGGAGGGTATCACTAGTAAATAAATGGAGTAAATATTATGAATTTCAATGTAATTAAAAAGAACAGAAAGTACTTTGCTGCGACAACAGACAATAATAAATCTTGTAAGATTTTGATCGACGATTACTCAAAAGATTTAGCGTTAGGTGAGCATTTTCTTGCTGTTAAAGATATCTCTGTACGCTCGAAGTATGGAACTGACCTGATTTACAAGTTAGCAGCAAATGTAGAAGAACAAACTAAATTAGGCATTTGTTCTTTAAAATCAGAATATAACACACTGTTGATTGAAAAATGCCGTAAACTTGGCGGGACTTGGGATAAATCTCAGGGCGCTTGGATATTTTCAAGTATTGTAGAAAAAGAAGTTGAAGAACTCGATGAGATCTTTAACAGCGCTCCCGTTATTGTTGAAATTGAAGCTATCGAGGAAATACAAGAGCAGGGCAAGGCGATAGAGTTTCTTGGGTATCCTGTTTGTAAAGCATTTAGTCGTGATTCAGGTGCTCGAATTGAAACTGGGATTGCATTGCTATCGGGCTATGCCACTTCAGGTGGCTCAAAAAACCGATGGACAACCGTCTTGAGTGAAGGCGCGACTTTAAGGCTAAAGATCCCAGAGGATTTACTCAATATTTATGAAGACAAAAAATTTCAAGTTAAAACCATATAAATAATTCATAAATAAGAGTAAAAATAATGTCAAGTCGCATAATAAATATTATCGAATTTAAAACTGAAGATATTGCTCATGCAAATTCCATTATTGAGTGCATTAGTAATGGTAATAATGAGCTAGATTTTAATAAGTTAATTCCTAGCCCTGAGTATCTGAAGGTTTTGGAAGAAAAGAATAGTTCTTGTCATGTTGAGCAAGACAGTGATTGGAATTATAAAAATTGGTACTCAAAATGGAACGCTTGGCACAGTGAATTCAAGCTTGAGGAAAAATATGAATATGTTTACGGTAGAATTAGCTTTATTTCCTTTAATAATATTCCATACCCAATATTCATTGCATTATCAGAGAAGTTTCATCAGATCCGCTTTAAGGTAAGGTTTGCTGATCAATGTGATTTTGGTTGTGATTGTGGTTTCCTAGTCTTCCAGAATGGACAAGAAATTGACCGTCATACCTCACCAAATGCATTTGAATCAGATGAGCACTACTACTACTGGTTAGATATCGCAATGAGTGTTTGCTAATTACTCAGCTTAATAGTTAGAATGCAAGCAACCCCCCTTAAAATCTAGACGTTGCTTGCATTTTTAGTTAGATCAAAGTTTTACCTTGTGCAATCCAGCCTTTCCTTGACCACCAAAAATTAACCCACCATCATTTGTGATATAAAATGTGCCTTTCTCCCTTTTGCTCATTTGTATGGCTGTGTTGCCTTCAACGCTATGATTCAATATATTCGATTTCTCATGAGTTGCGGTCAGTTTAATCACATCAAAGCCGAATTAGTATGAAGTAAATATATCGTATCGTGATGACAATATCTTCTTTTCAAGAACACACCTCAGTACCAAGATAATTACGGTCATTCAATATTAAGTGGCAGGCAAACGAGTGGAGGTGTGTATCATAGTTGCTATTTATTGTGCGCAAATTTGTGTCGATAAGCTCAGGGTTTTACCTCGGCTTTCTAATGCTGGCCTATACTTTCTGAGTAGAACTCGCAAAGTTTGGACTTAATTAAGAACTCACTCTCGCAAAAGGTATTTTATGGACAAAGTATTCTTTCTTGCCTACCTATGTAAAGTTCCTTCGTTAAAAATCTTATCCAAAGTGGTCAATTTGGCGAGGGGTCGTAAGGTGGTCATCTTTATAGAAGATTATCGGCGCGGTGATGAACACGTTTTTACTAACTTTTTACGCTCTGATCCCAAGCATATTGAAGACCGCATAGTAGAACTCCAAAACTGGACTGAAGAAGTGGCCAGAAAAATATCAGAGTATTGTACAAACGAAGAGATTGAAATTCCCGCTATCGAATTTGCACCACTGGAGGGATCGCATTGGATAAAGTCCCTTGCTTCTAATTTAGAGAAGGGCGCTGCGGAGTTACTGCTAGTCGATCATATTGCCAAACCGATAGATGAAAGATTGTTAGAAAAATTGGCCACACTGGATGTTGATGTTCTCATGCTACAGAAATCTTTTTGGTCGGTTCCGCTTAACGTTGTTTGCGCTATTGATCCATTACATCAGGGAGACAAACAGGCATCGGTTGATTTGTCTATTGTGGAGAGAGGTAAGCGATGGCAGGATAACTTGGGTGCTCGTGTCACTTTGGTGTATTGTCGTCATGTTGCCCCCTACCTAGTAAAATACAAGTCACAAATCCTGCAAGAGCAAAAACTTCACATACAGGAATTTATGTATGAACATCACTTAAATCATTTTTCTCTACGGCTCTTTGATGGAAACCCTGAAGTAAGCTTGCCTAAGGCAGTACGAACACTAAAAGCCAATGTATTGGTTATTGGCGCGTGTAAGCGCAGCGCCGTATCTCGATTTTGGTCTGGTAGCACTGTGGATATTTTGTTAAAACAGCCCCCATGTGATTTATTGTTAGTCAATGGAACTAGCTTTTTGACTTAAATGGATGTCACGGTTCGCAGTGGAGCGTGAATTTGTTTATCATCAGCAATACTGAACGCCATTATGTCGTTGCCCAATCGTTGCTAGAGCCAAATATCAGTAGCTAGTTAATCATATTAGGAAAGGTGGACTTGTTGTCAAAGTATAACTAAATCGGGACAAGTAACGCTGATGAATAAATAAGCAAATGATAAGAACACTCTTGAAAAATTCGACTCTACACCTTTAATTAAAGTCAATCGAGTCGCATAGTTATAACACTTCTACATATTAATGTTGCAAAAAGCAGTGGCCTTGTAAGCCATAGACTCATTGAGGGAGAACATATGCAACCCCCAAAGATACCTGACAACGAAGCAGAACGCTTACATGCATTAAGAGCGCTTGAGATATTAGATACCACGTATGAAGAACGCTTCGATCGCGTTACTAGAATGGCCAAACGTATGTTTGGTGTTCCAATCTCATTGGTTAGTCTTATAGATGAAAACCGTCAGTGGTTTTGGAGGTAACTGAAACTCCAAGAGCAATTTCTTTTTGTGGGCATGCAATAAATAATGACGGACTATTTATCATTCCCAATGCGATTGACGATAAAAGGTTCTGTGACAATCCTCTGGTGACTGACGATCCTAATATTCGTTTTTACGCAGGATACCCGCTTAAACTGAGACAAGGGATCAATATTGGTACTCTATGTTTAATTGATAGTGTGCCAAGAGAGATGGACGAAGAAGATCGTTTACTTCTGCAAGATTTGGGGGCAATGATTGAGCAAGAAATACAGTCGGTTCAAATGGCAACCTTAGATGAACTCACTATGATTTCAAATCGTCGTGGCTTTTTGTTATTGGCAGACCATACCCTAAAGATGTGTAAGCGCAAAAGGCTCAAAAGCTCTATCCTCGTGTTCGATTTGAACAAGTTTAAGCCGATCAATGATACCTACGGTCACCATGAAGGCGACTATGTACTAAAAGAATTCGCGATGGCGCTTCTTGAAACATTCAGAGAGTGTGATGTCATAGGCCGATGGGGAGGTGATGAATTTGTGGTATCTCTTACTGATACAGAAGCAGACTCAGTAAAGCGCATTCTGGTCAGATTTAGCGATAAGATATTAAAATTAAACCAAGAAATTAATAAACCTTATCGTATTGAATATAGCTGTGGTGTCAGTCATTACAGCTATGATAGCCCGCTATCTATAGAAAAAAGAATAGAAGAAGCTGATAATGAAATGTATAAGGAAAAGCGCACGCGATAAATTACAAAGATAGTGCAGCGACAATGTCGCAATCATATCGATGTAGGTACGTTGGATTCCAAACAGAGATGGTAATGTTGTTGATAAGTTACTGGTGCTTCGCACCTCTAATCCTGTATTTTTAGTCCATTTTTATCAAGTTTTAACCAAACCGCATTGGTAATTGGTGCTCTCAAATCATCACGATGTTGGCAAAGTATGACTACTGTTCCACCTGCTTCAACCAGTCGATTGATTGCAGTTATGCTATTCACGCTAATATTGTTAACATCGTCAATCACATAAGTACAGATTGTGTCAGTTATCTGATCTGAAATATCTACGGGTTCGGGATTGGTAGGGGCAACCATTTGGGAGCAATTAATAACCACAACATTTATACCATCAGCTTCTAATACGGAAGCCAACCCCGACTTTCCAGTCCCAGTTTCCCCTTCGATTGCAATCAGCTTGGGTTTATGGTTGTAAATCATGTCAGCCAGAACATGGCTCAATACCTTTACGTGATCGGCAAAATCAATAATTTCTTCCGTTGGGTTTAAGGGACATACATGGTAAATGGCACTAGTGCTACTGGCAGTTATCTTTCTTTCTGACATCTGATTACCTATTGGTTTTATTATTGGATAGAGTCGTGCCTGACAATTTTCACTACATTATTAGTTTAGTAAAATTTGGGAGGACCACGTGTATTGATCTACTACAGCTAAACTAAACACTGAACGAAGTGATGCTACAGTACTCAGTTTAATTCATGGATAGTTTCCTTGATTAAAAGTTCTTAGTAGTTTTTGCTCGACTTCTTCTCAGTCTCACCTAGCCGAAGCGTTTATGCCCCAAAGCTGCTTAGTCCTTTTACTCATTCACATCCTGTTTATTGGATTTCCCTTACAAAATCTGGCTCTTCTCCGCTTTGTTGAGTCTAACTCTGGTATTAACTCTCTCTACCATACTGATTAGTAACTTCTTTTTGATCACTATGGACGATTTGTACTTTGACTCAACTCCTTTCCCAACTTGTCAGTATTCAAGGACAGAAAATTCACTCCGTTGAAGTGGATGAATCCACACAGATTATCGATGTGTATTGCCGAAGAGATCGTCGATTTAAAGTGGTTGACCCGGAGTCGCAAGAGCCTTGTACCGTTAACACTTATGTTTCCCGAACCGTTTATGACTTACCGATAAGTGGGAAATGCTGCCGTATCCATATACAGCTTGCTCAAGTGCGAACAACACAAGGTGAACGACGTATTGAGTCATGTGAATTTGTAGAGAAAGGTGTTCGTTATTCCAGGCGATTTTGCGAGCAGATTAGTGGCTTGTGTCGGCATATGCCTATTAGTGTCATCGCCCGACATTATGGACTGCGCTGGGAAACGATTAAAAACATAGATAAAGCTTCACTCAATAGATTGTTGCCGCCTTCAGAGCCCTCAAAGCTTCGTGGATTAAAACGTATTGGTGTTGATGAAGTTGCAAAAGCCAAGGGACACGACTACATGACCGTGGTTTATGACATGGATAACGGTCAGCTTATCTGGGTTGAGCATGGACGCACACATCATGTGTTGGAGTCATTTCTTACCCAATTGTCTGAAGAAACAGCAAAAGGTATTCAAGCGGTAGCGATGGATATGGGTAAGGCTTATCAAAAGGCCGTTCGGGAAAATCTGCCAAATGCTGATATCGTTTTTGACCGCTTTCATGTCGTTCAGCAATACAGTCAACTTATTCGTCGTGAACGGTCTTACGAATTCAAGAAAGCGCTCCATAGAAACGATAAAGCACTCATCAAAGGCTCTCTTTATCTACTTTTGAAGAACCCAGAAAAACTGTCAGAAAACCAAACAGATAAACTAAAACGTTTACTTCATGCTAATCGGCACTTAAACGAAATCTATGTGCTTAAAGAGCAGTTAAAAAGCATCTGGAAAGCAGCAACCTATCGAAGAATGTTGTACCGACTAGATGCTTGGTGCCAACTGGCAAACGCGACAAGAATACTCAGTGTTCAAAGTTTTGCGTCCATGCTTCAGGAACACAAAGAAGGCATCTGTAACTTCGCTAAATATGACAAGTTAACCAGTGCCATCATCGAAGCAGGTAACGTATCTATTGGTTTATTACGTCGAAGAGCAAGGGGAATAAGAGACACCGAGTACTTCAAACTGAAGATAAAGCAACTATCCGTTCCAGAGGTATATTCAACCTTTTATCCTTCTGTCAAGCTCATGTAAGCGGAGAAGAGCCCAAAATCTAATCCCTTAACTCTTTAAGATAAGTGCACAAAAGTAACTGTTCACCAAGTGCTTAAAGAGTTTTCAGCTTTGTATAGCTTTACAGAGGCGAGTATAGCGGTTGCAGTCTGAGGGCGAATCCCGCGAATATGCTATTCAACTTCATTTGTTTTACTTTGTTTACACACTTATAGGAAGTATGCAACTTAGGATATATAATCCCGTATATTGGCTAGCAAGATAATGATAGAGGTAAAATGTTAAGCAAACATATGTTTCACTTTGCTCTAGTTCATGAGCAATTCGCTGAAACTGGCGATTTAGTTAGAGGTCTTTTGCCTCTTTTTACTCCACTTTTATCTGACTTGGAAGGGAAAGAGTTTGTCCCAGAAAAGTTTTGTAAAGAGATAAATTCTACATATGGACTAGAAATGCATCCATATGTAGCCGAAGATCTTGCACCAAAACTAGTGGAGGCGGGGGTCTTAACTATCATAAACGAGAGGAACAAGGGTAAAAGATATTATATTGACTCAATTCCAAAAATAGACAATGCAAAGCTTCAGTCTGATATACAAAAGATATTCAATGAGTATGAAAGGCATGCTAAAAAGAATATGAAGCGTGCCAAGGTCGCTAACCCTGACGTAGACTATTCAAGTGAATTTATCTCAAGGTTGCTTCAGATAGATACTATTGTTGAAAAATATGATCCTAGAAATGTTAAACAATATAAATACGGCGACATTCTAGATTATACTTTTGTCTGGTTTGTAAATGCAATTGAAGAGAAAGGAGGCGAACTAAAAGAAGTGCTTAATAAAGCCTATTCAGGCTGTATTTTGTCAGAAGTTGTTCTAAGTATTAAAGAACCATCCATTACAAATGGTTCGATTAATGGGAAAAACTTCTATATAGACGCCCCGATTCTACTCAATGTTCTAGGCTTTAATGATGACTATTCCGTCCAATGTTCAAGGTTGTTGATTAATAAAATTCTCGATGAAGGTGGTATTGTTACTACAACCGAAAGCTATATTGAAGAGGCTCAGACATCAATTAGAATCGCACTTTCAAATAGAGATAGAAAACAACCTAGAGTTAGCTCTTTAGATCATTATATATTCAAAAACCCAAGTAAGATAATTGATGTCAGAACGGCTCAAAATAGTGTAAAAGACATATTGTCTCAACAATACAATTTCAACGTTAATAATAGATATATCAACATATCCTCACATGCGATTAATCGTCATGGAGCAGATCTGAAAGAAAAATTATCAACAGAGCTATCTTGGTATAGTAATGAGGTTGCATTGTACAATGATGTAGAGTCTATTACATATGTTGTAGCTAACCATGGATACTCTTCGATTAAGAATATCGCTGAATCCAAATCTTTTCTAATTTCACCGAATGAGAGCTTGATTAAATCAGCTAATAAAGTTCTGTATACACTCAGAACATTTACTAAACCAGATATGACTCCATTACTTAGTGAAAAAAAATTAGCCGTACTCTTGTGGGTTATTAGTGGCGGAGTTGGCCAAGACATAACTTCACTCACGCTTGTTAGCTCTTGTGCTCGTGCTTTTGAGATGCACAAGGAGGTTTTCTATAAGGTTAAAGAATTCTTAAAGAACTTACCAGAAGAAAAAGTTAAAGACTATGAACGCATAGTTTGCAATGATCGTGTCTTTAACTATCTAATTGATGAAGTCGGCTCAAACTATAACCAGATAGATGAAGATAATTTCGAAGAACTACTTGTTCAATCTAAAATTAGGCTTGACGAAGAAGAAAGATTAAAAGAAGAACTCCATAATTCCGAAAAGTCTAATTTGGAAGAAAAGTTTAGAAAGGTTGAGTTGGAAAGAAATAAAGCTCGTGAAGCTATTGTTTCCAAATCAAAAGACCAACTTATTAAGGAAAAGCAAAACTCTGAACTTAATGACAAAGTTGGAAAGCTACAAGAAAAAGTAGAGTTTTTGGAACGCCAAACAACTGAATCAAAGAATAGTTACTTTAATGAAATTGAAAAAGTCAAATCGGAATCATCTCGAGAAATTGAAGATAGCGTCCAAGCTGCCCGAAAGGAAGTAAGTATGGCTAACTTTTCTCGTTTATCGTCATTTTTTGAAAAAATTCTTAGATTAGTTGTGTCGTTAACGTTGGCTTATATTTGTTATCAATTGAGTGCTCTGTCGCTTCCGGACACTATTGTTTTTTATGATATTACTATAGCTGGTGAATCGGCGGATTTCGTTAAATATCTTATTTCGGCAATGCCATTTATTGCAACTTGGGCATTACCAGACTTAATTTTTGGTGAAACTATTAAAAAGCTAAGCGATAAAACGGCTAGTAGAATTTTGACTGCGTCTTAGGTAATACAATGTTAGTTACGTTCGCTAGAGTGATAAATGACAACAATATAATAAGAAGTCGGAGATAAAATGAGAAAACCTAGAGTATTTATCGGGTCATCAGTCGAAAGTTTGCCTATTGCAGATGCGATCGCTGAAAATCTAGAGTTTGATGCAGAAGTTACGATATGGCGGAATGGAACGTTCAACTTATCAAGTAATGCTTTAGATGACTTGATAGCTAAAGCAAAATCAGTAGATTTCTCAATTTTCATATTTTCTCCAGATGACTTAACAACCATGAGATCTCGAGAAAAATACGTTGTGCGAGACAACGTCGTTTTTGAGCTTGGTTTATTTATTGGTGCTATCGGGAAAAATAGATGTTTTATCGTGAAGCCCCGTGATGTTGAACTTCACTTCCCGAGCGACCTTCTTGGAATTACACCAACCGATTTCGATGCAAGCAGAAGCGATGATGATTTAGCATCATCACTCAATTATTCAGCTACACAAATCAAGCGTGCCTTTAAAGGGCAAGGCTTGCTTGAACTTGATTCCGTACAAGAAAAACCACGCATAGATGTTAATGCACAATTAGCTAGCCTTAGTGACACCGATATGATTGTGTTGTCAGTGTTACTTGAGTCGGTTAACTCAGATGTAGATGGTTGTGCTAGCTGGGATTTATACAATCGCTTCGATAAATATGACCGTAGTTCAGCACAAATCAACTTAGCAATAATCAAACTTATTCGCTCAGGCATGATTGAAAAATTGAATGCTTCAGACTTCAACGGCAATGAGTATTTTAGCTATAACTTAACTGAATACGGAATTGATGTTTGCTTATCAAACCAAGAGCGTATTGAAACGTTGACAGCTCCGAAGAAACGACAATCTGGTTGGGGAATACCGCAACAACAGCCAGTACGCAGCTAACAAACGTTTAAGGTTCCAAGATACTTTTTCTAATCTTGTATCGACGATCTAGAGTTATAGGTCTAAATCGTCTTTGTCCATAAGTTAGCTCTGTGGTTTCGAGTTGCAATTGTTTCAAATTGCAATTTTACGATTAGGTCACACCATTGCCTGTTTAATTCGGATACTTAAACTAAATAGCTACTACACTGAGTTAACTTCGCACTCAAACTATTGGCTGAAAACAGTCACAGACTTAGTCTGTTGCCTGATTGCTCCATATTTACGAGTTTTTCTTTCAACTTCGAGATAGGAACAGGGCGACTTAGAAAAAAACCTTGAGCTTGTCCGCACTCTAACTCTTCTAGAATACGTAGCTGTTGAGGCGTTTCTATACCCTCGGCAACGACTTGAATACCGAATCCTTTCGCTATATCAATAATGCCTGAGGTAATCGCTCTTGAACGATAGTTAACCGTAATGTCTTTGATGAAGCTTTGATCTATCTTGATTTCATCTATTTCTAACTTATTAAATATTTCGAAGGAGGTATAGCCAACCCCAAAGTCGTCAATCGAGAATGCTACGCCAGACTGCTTAAACTTTTTCACTAGATTTGCACATTGTTCAATATTGTTTAGCATGGCCGTTTCTGTAATTTCGAAACAAAGATATCTAGTAAACTCAGTATCTTGCCTTAGATAAGCTTCGATTTTCTCCATGTCTTCTACACTATTTATCTCGGTAGCAGAAATGTTTACTGATACGCTCTGAACTGCAGACCCTAGGAGCTGAGCTTCTTTAAGTTGTTTTGATGCTTTCCTCATAACCAGTTCTGTCAAAGCACTACACAGATTATTTTCTTCAGCTAACTTGATAAATAGTGCTGGTGAAATATCTCCGTATTGATGATGTTTCCATCGTGAGAGCACTTCCACTCCCGTAACCCTTTTGTCTTTAAGCGCATACTTAGGTTGAAAAACGATCTGTATTTGGTCCTCTTGTATTGCATTGCGAAGGTCATTAATCATTTCTTGTTTTTGGAAATCCTGCTCGGCGAGTTTTTTATCGTGGTAGCGAATCGTATTTTTGGTCTTTTTCGCTTGGGTTAGGGCATATTTGGCCGAAGACATGAGCTTTTTAACACTTCTTCCATCAACGGGATAGAGTGCAACGCCAATAGAACATGTGACATCAATAGCATGATGTTGTGAGTGTTCGTTGAATTGTCTTTGAACACGAGCTAAATGTGTATCAATCTGGTTTTTGTCACGCATGCGAATCAAACAAGCGAACCCATCAGTGTGAATACGCGATGACAAAAGTGGGAAGGCGCTCGGAGAGTCGATAGTTTGTGCGATGTCTTTTAAAAACTGACTGCTTTTTTCAAAGCCCAGTTGATCGGCAACAGGCTTGAAGTTGTCAATATCAAGAAGAAAGAGTACATAATGCTCGCGCTCACTCACACTACTGATTTTTTGCTCTAAATAGCGAAAAAAGACGAGTGGGCTATGAAGACCAGTCACATAATCGACATCATACGCCTGCTGTAGCTCTCGGTTGTTCCGTTTTATTAGCACCCACAGCAATAGAGAGGTTACAACGATAAATAGTATTCCCTTTAGTGATTGAACTAACGAATACACACCTAGACTTCCTGGTAACAGTTCTATCGCTTTATCGGAGAATAAAATCCAGAGTGAGGCAAATACAAAGTAGTGAAGAACTAATTTTTCGGAAGAGTGTGAGTTTTTTTTCATATCTATCACGGTAGTATCAAGTCGGTAGTTATTGCGTGAAATGACAAATAACTATTATTCATAAACTCTTACCATGAAGGATAATATTTATCAATGTAAAGGGTAATTTTTTCATAATGTTAGCTCTTAGGGGGGGGGCGTAAAACATTGGTTGAGGTCTAACGTGTTGGTGCTTTGCAATGGTAAGTAGCGATAGTAAGTCATACTGCCAATGGTTATAGTCTGCTCTTGGCCGCTACCATACATGATGAATCATCATGGCTTGACATATTAAGAGTGCGCTAGGACAAATTGATATTTACTAGCGGAGTTATCCAAGTATCTGACGATATGAGAGATATTGTGGATAATGGGTCTTACTCATGCCTTTATTAATCTAGTAGAGAAACACAGCCAGCGTTTTCACGCTGGCATTAGTCAATCTGGGGAAAGATTAACGTAGAGAGAAAGCCTGAACTTTATGAGCGTCATTTTACTTGCACGTGATGTAGCCAGTCGTGAAGCGAAAAAGAACACCAAAACGCATTCTCTTTGGAATCGTTAACGCCATCATCAAAAAGATAAAGCATTAACGGTACGTCTTCAGTAACCGTCTTAAAGCTAGACTTATGTACAGCAAAAACGACATTTAGAATATCGTCATCGCTTTCAATTTGACTTACGAACATTTTTGAAAAAGTTGCTTTGATTGCGAAACCATCACTCAGTTTTTGATGCGATAGAAGTACAAGGTTCATAGACTGAGCGAACGCAAGACAAAGATCGAGTGGGGTATTCACATGTAAATTTCTTCCGTTTAAACGGAGGTTTGGCGTATTTGAGCCTGCATGATTGAATGAATAGAAATGAGAGCTAAACTGTGTTTGATTGGTTTTAATGCTTTCCATGATAAATCCTCAATAAACTTACCCCATCGAACTCGTTTATTGTAGATTTATTTTATGACACGTCGGGGTGTTTAACGTGTCTGCAATTAAATTATAATTGACAGTTTTAAAAGTCAATGGATTTTTTGAAAAAAAGAAAAATGATAGCGTTTTAATTATTTAATCATCCGCATCGAGTTCTTCATAATCGACAAGATGCATGTTTCTATCAATCCGTTTTAAATCTTCAAAAGCAAAAAGCTTTTTAGCAAGCCTAAGCGTATCGTAAGGTTCGCTGGTATTTGCCAAGATGGTGTCTTTGCTGTGAGGAACGTGGACAAATTCAATGCTTCCAAATCTCGTTTTATAAAAGCCTGATGTACCTGTTGTTGCCAGAATCAAAACCATTGGCACCTGAGAGATCACACTCCACCTGGATAGGGCATCTTCGAACGAGATGTAACACAGCTCACCTTCACGTAAGGATAAGGCCAGTTGATCAAAAAACTCAGGAGGCAGCGTCGAACGTATGTAAACAAATCGCTCAAAATTGATGTTGACGATATAGTCATGCTTTGCGATGATCTGCTCGATATCATTACTTCTAAAGATTGAGCAGATCTCTTCACGTTTATAGATAAACTTTTCAGTACGTCGATACTGCATTTCGAAAATCATTTTCATGGATTAAAAGTCAGAATGATTTAAACAGAGCTGAATGATTACATATTAGTTTGCAGTGAATCAAGTGAAGTAACATCACGATGATAAACATAAAGTACAGATGGATACGCATTTGTGTTTAGACTGATGTTATACCTCCTATATTTATTGTTTGTTTTATAATCTCTCTGGTAATCAAAACCAAGTTTATACAGAAAGTCATTTATCGCTCGTGTTCGATAACTTTTAGACTGTGATTCGGGAGTGATGGGTTTTAACATTGTTTTCATGTTACTTAGTTTTTTACAGAGTTTAGAATTGTTATTTAATATCTGGTTGATGATATCATAAGCATGATAATAACTTGACTTGGATATCGATTGATTCTGGTTGATATTATCAATAGAAATTTCTAACGTTTTAAAAATAGTATCCATCAGTTCATAAAGGTCGTTACATGGTGTTTTCTTCGTGCGCCATTCCATATATTTCTGTAAATGTTCGAGTAAAGAGGCTTGGTCTCTAGAAAATGAAATCGCCTCGTTGGTTAGAGAATCAATTGGGATGCGCAGCCTTTCAGAAATCACTCTTTTTTCTGCTGCACAGAGTTGTAAGTTATTCGCTTGGCCTGAATGGATGACTTGATTTGCTTCATTCAGGTCACTAACGTGCTCGGGTGCCTTGTAGATAGATTCGTTGACAGAGGCTTTGTAAGCTTCTGTAATTTGCTTTTGCAACAAGGATTCACGGTAACGTTGTGCTGCAGAACACTCTTTGATTTTAACTCGAAAACCTAAACCTTCAGCCGTACGTTGTAGAGATAACGGCATATTGTGACGCGTATGTGTGGAAATATGATGGATAAGGTGCTGCATATACTCAAAAGAAAAGGACTTGTTGAGTGGCTCACCATTGGTATTCATGTTTTTGTTCTGATAGCAAGTCACATGGTCTTTCTGTACAGCGAAAATAATTTCTTTGGCTTGGCGAAACCTGCGTCCCATTTGTATCAGTTCTTTGGGCATGAGTATGCTATGTGATACCACCAAAACCTTGTCGGTGTAATTCGCCTCGATACTGACTGCTGAATCAATATAAGGTGAGTACAAGATTTTTTTGTACAAGAAGCACGAATCGTTTGGGTTGGCTAAAAATTTCTTCACGGCATCTTTGTTACGGGTATCAGCCGTAATCACGAGGTATCCAGCTTCTAGCGCTTTTTCAGCGCAGCCTTTACCCGAAGATTGAAAACCCATCGAAAACAAATATTGGTACAACGCCTCTTTCTTATCGAAAGCCATCACTTTATAAGGATTGTGTCCACCCCCGATTTCGTTCAGTACTTCGTCTCTATTCGTGATTGTGATATTGATGTCGGAGTATCTTCCGCCTTCTACTTTATACAGCTGATAATCTTTAATTCCTGTAGATGCAATCAATTGGCCTGTGATGCAGTTTGTGCTGTCTGCATCCATCATGATGACATGTTTAGCATCAGTAATGACCGTTCTTATTGCATCAAAGGAGTTTGCTTTCAGTAAATCACTATTGTAATGACTGCCATCAATGGATATAAATCCTTTTTCACTTTCATCGAAGATAACTAAATCGCAGCGGAGTACATACTGAAGCATCTTGGGCAGCGAGTTAGTCGTTGAAACGATGAGCTGTGCATTCTCAAGCTTCTCTAGCGATTGGGTATTGTGGCTTGCTTGCTTCGCATGTGGTAAAAGCTTTGAAATCTTATTGTTCATGTTACTATTGATGGCATCCTTATGGGAAATGGTAGCAATTTTTAAGTTTGGATTGGTCTTAAGTCGTTGGCGAAGATAATGGTCAATGACATAGGTCGTTTTTCCAACACCAGTTTCAGCAGAGATAACATTAACGCGGTTTAACGCTAAATTGATTTGGTTTAAACAGGAAACTTGCTTAGCGCTTGAAAAATCCAGGGAAAGTTTGATTGCTTCCACCTCTTGTTCACTGATGGACGTTAACTGACGGACAATTTCATGACTACTGATGTTGAAGAGTGTTGAAGCGAAGAATATTACGAATTCAATCGATACAAATGCGCTGTGAACTGCCTGTCTGAGTTGTTTTAGAGCATGTTCTATTAACTCACTATTATTATCGGTTAATCGGCATGCATGAGAAATAAGGTACACCTCTTGAAGCAAAGGTATCATGTTAAGTGAATCGATGGAATGACCTGAAATTAACAATTCCTTTTTAAAATGAATGGAAGTAGCGATGGCATCAACCATGTCTTGTACGCTAGTAGACGCATAAATCGCTATCGAACTGACCCAGTTTTGGTAAACAGGGATAGTAGAGAGTACTTCACTCGGAAGTTTCATGGCTAAATCATCACGGGTATTAGTACTTGTTATAATATCATTTTCATTCTTAGTGACATGTAGTTTGATGTTTTTAAATGCCGTTGCGCCACTAATATTTTTATAAAAATATTCCACTGTTTTATTCTCATTTAATTAGTTTTATAAAATTCTAATTAATAAATAATGATAAGATCAATCAATTTTTTAAGTTTTTTGTCGATATTGATTTATGGTTTATATTTCAGTTGTTTAAATGGTTTGGTTTTTATATTTAATTTTTAATATCTCAGAGTATTTAAATGTAAATAGAAAATGAAAGTAATTTAGATGTGTTTAAGATATTTATTTTGAAATATCCATCTCATGGGTAATAAGACTGAACCTGTAGCTAAGTTCGCTTCAAGAAGGAGAGGTGACTTAAGTGGTATGGGGTTATAAAAATGGGTCTACTTCTCATTTAGTATGTAAAATAAATGAATGTGTGGGCACTGAGTCAACAGTCCTAACCTAAGAGTCTAACGTAACATCTCAACATCGAATGCTGCATGCGTTAGCATGCTAAACGTATTAGTGATTCAATTGAACGTCAATTCACCGTTACAAGGTAAACCGCGAATGTGTCCACTTCTCTAAGGTATATATAATAATATAAAGGGAGAAGTGGACACTGAGTGACAAGTCCTAACTAAAGAGTCTGAAGCGGAACCTCAACATCGAATGCTGCATGCGTTAGCATGCTAAACGTATTAGTGATTCAATTGAACGTCAATTCACCGTTACAAGGTAAACCGCGAATGTGTCCACTTCTCTTAAGTATATAATAATATAAAGGGAGAAGTGGACACTCAACATCAAGCGTTCAATTGATATCCCACCTCAAAGCCACCATACTCTTGTCGATATACTCGCTCTTCGAGCGAGAAGTTCAATTGGATGGTTACTTGCCAATAAACAGATAGTAATTGTTCCAACAATGAACTCGTGGTCAACTAAATTCGGTTAAAAGAGTTGTGCTAGTCAACGCCGATGAAGTATTAATGGTATTTAACCTTAGGCTAAAGGTTACTACCCTCAATAACTTCATCCGTTTTAAAATCTTTCTTAGTAAGACTGGTACCATTGTCACTATTGTACTTTTCTATTGCTGCCGCCAGCTCGCGTGACGCTTTACCTTGAGACCTTTCTTTAAAAATCTCGTCTCCTACTTTAAATTTGACGAGTGGCGCTCGCTTACGCTGAGTGGTGGCAGAAGATTTCGAGCCAGACAAACTCTTTTGCTTGTGGGAGAGTTCCTCAGGGATCTCAATACCAACGGCTTTCAACGCTTGTATGGCCGTCTCAACTTTTTTAATCTCTTCAGCAGATTTTAGTTCTTCAATGATGTATCCAACTCTATCACAGATAGCTTCTAGTTCGCCAAGAGATAGCTGCAAACCTCTGATATTATTGCGATTACTAAATATCTCTATGGCTGCTTCTTGCTTTTCAGTAAGTGTCATTAGGTTTTTATTCCTATTAAATTTGCAATGGATAGAAACCTAATTTTAAACGAAACTAAAAAAGTGTGTTAGTTTTTAATAATTAAAAATTTTTCTTGATTTATATTTTTAATTTTATATTTACAATGGGTTTTTAATGTGGTTTATTAAAATCATATTAAAACACTACCTGGAGTTTAAAAGTTATGAATTTAAAAAGATGTAAATACGTATATAATAATCCTAATTTGAAAGTTATTAAAAAACCTTTAAACGATGATTTAAATCTCGTTGAGGATTTAAGAGGAGAGAGCCTTCTAATCTCAGATAGCGAAGCTTTACTAAAAGCAAACAGTTTAACTGTAGAAGATCAACGTCAGATTTTTAAATCAAGATCATCAAACCCCAGCAACTGTTTTTCTGGCCACAGGTCTTTTGGTCAACGTAACGCTAGAACCAGCGAGTATCAATCAACTTTCCCAAAACAAACTGATAAAGAGTCTCGGGTTCCTGGTCTCTTTGGTTGTAATCGCTATAAATCAAAGAGAATCCAACAAGTAAAAGACACTGAAAGTTTTTGCTTTTTTTAAAATGAAGTAAGGAGAGGGGATGAATAAACAGCATCAATGCGAGCATATGCCGCAAGAAGTTCAAGTGTATCGCACAGATCATTACACAGCGGATAAGAAATGGTTTTTGTTTATTTCTGAGACAGCAAAAGAGATGGACCTTGAACTAAGCCATGAAATTAATGAAGTCGGTGAATTGCTTTGGCAAACCGCGTTTAACATCGTTCATTGTCCTTATTGTGGCTTAAAGCTAGAAACCACACAACAGACCATAGTTCACTTTCACAAGGCCGTTAACTATAAGCTTCTTTAGCCTATTAGCAATTGATGTTGTCCTGCTTATAAGCAGGACTGGGTGCCTATTATTGAGCGTGGAGTATGCGAAAAATCAGAAAACGTTAAAAATCAAAATTATCGCGAATGTATCAAATCGCAAATTCATATGACAGTAACAAAAACCATCGAGTTAAAGCATCGGGATTCTCACATAGACACAGCGAATCGTATAGCAGCCAAGTCTAAGCTGCTAGTTGATTGGTATAATTTTAGTTCCAACTGCTCTGCAATTACCGTCCCACTATGACTAGGTCACGGTCAATCTGTTTATTGCCTGTTCTCTTGAGCGACTTCCAGTAAAGTACGGTAATTGCCCTGGTGATATTGTTAAGGCTCAATTTACGATGGCTCTCGTGGAGGAGAGCTAATAACATACCAAAATTGCATTTTGTCGCCATTGTTGCTAAATGTTTCTATATGTTTCTATATGTTTCTGGAATGTTGTAATCTGATTGCGCTGACATGTTCAGTTTTGCGATAATTTAATTCAAAAAGGAAGGCCTACATGAATATACAATTGGAGGTCGTGTTTGTCTTGCTCTTGTTTATGCTAATCGTTTGGCTAATTCCGATGATATTAGTTTTAAAATCAACTAGAACACATGGGAAAGAAAAACTAGGTTGGCTAATAGCGATGGTTTTCATCTCTTGGTTAGCTTGGGCATTATATTTAGTTTTTGCTCCACTAAAGCCAAATGTTAAACGCTTTAGAGAGTAACACTGACCCCCAGTGGGATATTTTCAGGCGCGTAGAGTATTTTTGGCTTGTTTCACGTTGTCTTTGGACTATCCAGAACCAGTTTAATGATGTCTGCTGGAGAACGCCGCTATTTATCAAAAGCTTTTATTGAGCAGTTCGGCTGATACATTTTGGAACATTATATGTACTCAATATTTTTATGGATTTATTATGTCACGCAGTCAACGCCTACTAGAATTACACCAACTACTTCGACGCTATAGATATCCAGTCTCTGCTGAGGAATTAGCTAATCGGTTTAATGTCAGTGTGAGAACTATCTATCGAGATATTGCAACTTTGCAAGCACAAGAGGCAGATGTCGAAGGGGACGCTGGGCTTGGGTTTGTTTTAAAACAGAGCTTTGATTTACCCCCGATGATGTTCAGCGTAGAAGAGCTTGAAGCCCTAAGATTAGGAGCTGAATGGGTAGCAAAGCAGGCAAACGGAGAATTTAGTGAAGCTGCTATTAATGCACTTGCTAAGATTTCATCAGTTTTGCCTTCAGAGCATGAAGCTAAGCATACTGAGAGTATCGTTAGAATTGCTTCAGCCTTCAAAGCACCATAACTTTTAATTAAGCTAACTGATCTAAAAAACGATACAGAAAGGGCATAAAGCCGAAATATTTTACGAAGATGCAAAAGGAACTATAAACAAAAAGATTGTGTGGCCAATTATCATAGGTATGTTTGAGCAACACAATATTTTAGTTGCATGGTGCGAAACACGAAACGAGTACCGTAACTTCCGTCTTGATAGAGTTCAGTCTTTCTTGCCGCTTGAAGCTAAATATGAGCGTTCTCGTCAGGCTTTACTTTCAGAGTGGGAAACTCTGGAGGAAATTGATCACAAGCGTTTTCTCTACTGACAAAAATTGTCACTGCCTTCCGTTACATTTATTTCATCAATTCAAAAAGTGAAGGCTTATAACTATGTTATCCATTGACTCCATTGTTTTATATGTAGAGAACGTTCAACTCAGCATGAGTTTTTATGCGCAAGCATTTGAGTGTGAGTCAAAGCTTTTATCGCCTATCACCACAGCGAGTCAGTATGACTATTGGCTGGCTAACGCAATCTTTGACTGTCGAACCGTTGGGTAAAATTAATGCTCAATCTAAATATGCTACTGGGTTCAATAAGCCAGAGCAACGGTAGGTTCATACGATTTCATAACGACATAAATATTGGGAATTGGATTGGAGTTGGTGACTTTTTCATGAATATTTGAGCGGTATAACTTTAAAAAAACTAGACTTCGCTCATTATTTAATTCACGCTTTGAAATTATATTTACGCTTCTTTTCGCTTGTTCCAATTGGAACTGAACATGACACTATAAAAAGGTTTCCAATGTTTAAGAAACTGTCACTTAAAAACAAACTCGCGATTTCAGCGAGTACTGCCATTATAGTCGGGGGATTACTGGTAGAAGCACTTTCATTTAACGCTTCGCTAAGTCGCATGGATGAAGAGGTTGAGCAGCGCCTTGAGAGTACAACAGCATCTTATAATCAATACGTGGCTGACTGGTTACTATCAAAAGAGCGTGCGTTGACTTCTCTGTCTCAAGAGGTAGATAAAGCCGCAATCGTTACGCACCTAAAACAAATTAGTCACTCGGCTGCTTTCGACAACGTATTCTTGGCATATCCAGACGGTAGTCAAGTAAATGCGAATGGCGTTGTACTACCGCCAGGGAATAATGATCCGCGTAATTGGGGTTGGTACATCAATGCTGTCGCAGACCCAAACAAAGTCTTTATGGATAACCCAACAGTTGCCGCTGCTACTGGCGCAAACGTAGTTTCACTGGGTAAGGCGCTCAATCTACATGGTCAGCAAGTGGTGCTGGGTGCGGATGTAGAGATCACCGATATTCTTAACAACATGGACAAAGTGATCCTTCCAGGTGACGGCTACATGTTCATTGCTAATGAGAAGGGCAATATTTTTACCCATAAAGACACTAAGCTTCTTAACCAACCCGTTAGTCAGCTAGGGTTGGAATTCAAGACCATACAAAGCGCTTCACGCAGTGGTAATGATGAGTCTATTTCAATCGCAGGTGAAGAGTATGTTCTGTACGCTCAAAAAATTGATGGAACAGCACTAACAACAGTAACCATTCTCAACTATGGTTCTTTGGTTGCTCCGCTATTTGATGCGGTATGGAGCCAAGTGTTCGCAACAGCAATCGTGGTTGTTATTTGTACTCTGCTGTTCAACCTGCTGTGTAGCATCCTGTTTAGACCGTTAAACAACGTTTCTCAAGCGCTGGAGCAGATCGCCAATGGTAGCGGTGATCTTACTCAGCGTATTGAGGTGGAGAGTAGTGATGAAGTAGGGCGCCTGGCGAATAACTTCAATACCTTTGTGGGTAGTCTGCAAAAATTGATTGGTCATATTCGTGAGCAAGCACACCTCATTAATGAGCAGTCAGACAATAACACGCATCGTTCGAACAACGCCGTTTCTGAGATCCATCATCAGCAGCAGGAGATCACAATGGTCGCAACAGCGGTAACAGAGTTAGCGAGTGCTACCCGTGAAATCGCCTCTCATGCTGAACAAACTGCCAACGCGGCGCAGGATTCAACCGTGAGTACGAACAACGGTCAGTCTTTGGTTCAACGCACTATGGGTTCTATCAACAGTCTTGCGACGGAGCTTGGCGAAGCAAGTTCCGTTATCAGTGAGTTGGACCGCCACGCGCAAGAGATTTCTACCGTCCTTTCGACCATTCAAGGCATTGCAGAGCAAACAAACCTACTGGCCCTTAATGCGGCAATCGAAGCAGCACGCGCTGGTGAGCAAGGCCGCGGTTTTGCCGTGGTAGCGGATGAAGTTCGAGTACTGTCACAACGTACTCATGCGTCCACCGAAGAGATCAAAGCGACGATTGATACGCTTCAGCAAACTACCACACGAGCGGTTAGCTTAATGGATAGCAGCTCTAACTTGGCAAACACGTCGGTATCAGACGCAGACCAAGCAACGAATGCGTTGAGTGAAATTCATGAAGCGGTTTCGTTGATCAGTGATATGGCAACACAAATTGCGACAGCAGCGGAAGAGCAGACACACGTAACGGGTGAGATCACGCAAAATATCACTTCTATTAAAGATGTGGCCGATGAGCTTGTCATCAGTACTCAAGAAAGCTCGCAAGAGTCAACCAAGCTGAAACTACAAGCGCAAGAACTAACGGACAAGGTGGCAACGTTTAAACTTTCGTAGTGATAGTCAGTGTTAAAAATTAAAAACGGCGAGGCATAGAGCCTCGCCGATTTTTTAACGGAGGTATTGCTCCTGATGCGTATGAACAAGCCCGTAACAGAACAATCATGCAAAACTTGGGTTTGATAGTTGAAAAGTTTAGCAGCAGTTTCAAACAAATTTTGTTCAGAGATTTTTCTGCGCGGTCCTAGCTACGTGTTCCTGCCCGTTTCAAGCTAAACGTTGCATCACTATAAATGATCAATGTTAGCCGTATTGCCGTTATTCAGAAGACTTGCAATTTTGTTATAGATAGCTCTATCCGAGAAGACTTCTCCGATATTTAGTCTGAATGTGTATCGTAGTCCATCCTCACTTAGAACTTCTTCAGCATTCCAATCGAGAAGGTCCAATTCATATACCGTTAAGCCTAATTTATATGCAACTTCCTCACGCAATAAGCTTTCTAATAACCTATTATTCGAGATATCCATAAAACTGCCTTTTAGACCTGTTTTAACGTCTCAATATAATAGCCCTATTTGAAGTTTATTGTAGTGAACCTAGCAAATTGTCGGGCAACACTGAAGTAAGTCTCTGGCATTCTAGTGGGGGAATCCAGCCTGTTCAAAAGAGGAAAGTGATGAGTTTTCCTGACCAGATCAGTTCTTCTTCACACTTACATTTCTTCCGTTTGACTTTGAATCATCAGGTAAAGTTAACTTAATGACAAGGATTGTATTTAGCAAACCTTCCGATGTTGTAGTCTCGACCTTTAGCTATTCGAAAGGAATAATTTGATAAATTTACGGAATTTTTTGATGGATAAGTGGTTAACTGAGGTTAATGAAGTAATGGAAGAAGCTTTAGACTTGGTTTCAAGTGGAGGGCTGAAGCATGTAAGTATGTATAAACTTGCTCCTCGTCTGTATGTAAGTCGCTACAAAGTTCGTAGCGACTTGATGCTTAAAAAAATACTCGATGAAGTAGATGAACAGATAAAAACAGAATGGTACTCTTGACCCAAGCTCTAAACAGCAGTTCAAATTTCATTTTGTATCAGCATATCTATTGTGTTTTTTAGTTGCTGGTAAAGTGACTAGCAAAGAATTCGATCAAGTAATGAATTACCTCAATAAAGAAATGGATCTGTTCGAAGAATAACCAAGCGACATAGAAAAAGAGAGTACCAGTTATTTGGTACTCTCTTTGCCCCATGCCACCCCGAAGCATGTGTATGTTAGGTAAGATTAGCGTAAGAAATCCCAACTTCAACCTAAGATTAAAGGACTTCCTGTCACCTTAGTCCAAAACAGTGTACATTTGTGGTCGTAAGAGTTTGATTTAATTAACTTGATTTCGAAATTAAAGCCTTGTTGGATTTCTAACGCAATTAACTTTGAAAGAAAAGTGCTTAATGGAGTGTCAGTTCAGGCTGGAGCAGATCAAACCACATAACGGTGTATACAATAAAACGACAAACTGGTGTAGAAAATACGGCTAACAAAACGTTCACGAGCGATTTGTAACACGTGGCAATCAAGAATAGTGGTGGGCAGTAGTTGCTAACATTTTTATGGATACTTAAACTGCCATTGGCTAATTTTGTTTCTAATAGAAAGACTTGGCAAGTCCAGCTTCATTGAAAACAACACCGTTATATAACCATATAGTGAATTACTCTCACTATTAACATATCAGCCGTTTCTTGGAAAATCGTCCAAAACCAATCCACAGTTTTCATTTTTAGACAACGAAATGTAATGATACAATATTATCCTCTTTTACAGTGATAGAGCGATATGGACTTTCAAATTGGTTTCAATCAAATCGAGATTGATGCGCTAGAAAACGAAAACGTCGAAGCCGTTTGGACTTATTACAATGAATAGCCACCAACTTGATAGACACCTTTTAGTTAGACAAAATGACTAACAGAGAGGTGCTTATGAG
>ERZ1673961.162-NODE-162-length-34426-cov-38.284048_pt1 | contig 34426 bp, 31 predicted proteins | sample MGYA00580189_ERZ1673961 | MGnify/ENA primary metagenome ERZ1673961 (study PRJEB41334, sample SAMN05608105) | rock metagenome | biome: terrestrial subsurface; feature: shale formation; material: shale | place: USA: Pennsylvania ... | reverse complement strand
GCGGGGCTTTTTTGTTTCAATACTCGATGACTTTTAGATCATTCAATATTTTGGAACTGTCTTTTTGAGCGTGTGTTTTTATTAAAAAAAATAAAACATTAAGCTTTTTATTCATATTTGAAGACTTTTTGAATCAGTTTGGACACTAGAAAACTGCTTGTTAATGCTGGTGGCCTGTTCATGGATAGATAAAAATGGGCAATGCCCATGAGGTGTCTAAGACTAAAAATAGAAGTCGACGATGAGTTTAGCGTCAAAACCCCAGAAGGTTACAAAGAGTGGTTTGTGAACGCCATTCGCTACTCATAAATGAGGTTGCTCAGCCTATGGCGTACTGCGTTTAGCGCGACTTTCGGCGTACGTCACTAGGCGAATGCTGAAAGCTGCGTTTGTAGGCACGAGAAAAACTCGACAGCTGCGCAAACCCGACTTCGGCGGCGAGCTCTGTCATAGGCATATGGCTGTTACGCAGCAAAAATTGTGCTTTTTGCATGCGTCGCTGCATCACGTATTTTTGTGGTGTCACTCCAAACTGCCTTTGGCATAAGCAGTAAAAATGGCTTTCACTGAGGTGCATGGCCTGAGCTAGCTGAGCATTGGTTAACGCCGTTGAGATGTTTTGATCGATATACGTATTCAAATGGCTGGCTTCTAAGCGACGATGCGGGGCTGGTGAGGTGACACTGGATGACATTTGCCCAAGCTGCGTTAAAAATAATGACACGAGCTGGCAGTTTATCTGTGGTGACATTTGCCCCTGACTGACTTTCTGCGCAGCAAAATCCAGCAATATCTGACTTTCTGTACCTAAGTCTAGGAAGTAAGGCTGCTGAAATACCGATTCCTTTAATGACAAGTTACACGCTTGTTCCAGCGCTTGGATGTAAGGGTCAGCCGGTGCTAAGTCGATGACTAATAACTCACTATCTTCACTTAAGCCATTATAAAAATGGGGGGCATTATCGGGCACTATCGCCACTGTGCCATGGCCTATATTTCCACTTTCGCGTTCAAACTCGCACGCCATTGTGCCTCGCCAGCCTAACAATACCTGAGCGTAGCTGTGCAGGTGTTGGCCCTGGCGTCTGGCAATAACATTTCTTCTTATCTGAGTTTGATTCACAGTGAGTTTCCTACTTGTATCCGCGCGCTTAGTTTGCCCAATGTAGCTTTTCCTTTCCCAAAGTTTTTCAGTTCCGGAGTCTGGGTTAAATACCGCAGAGTCTCGGGCAAATGAATGGCGCTATTAATAGATAAAATAACAATATATTAACAAGGAAGGAAGAATGACATGCAACTTAACCAGCAACAGGTTCGCGATGCACTAGCTTGGCTACCATTGGTCGACGCTTTAAAAGATATTTTTACCCGTGATGTAACGGCGCCTATTCGTCACCATCACACGATGAATGTGCCGCAAGACCCTAGCGCGACCTTGTTATTAATGCCGGCATGGATTGAAGGCGAGTACTTGGGCGTAAAACAGGTGAATGTCTTTCCGGGGAATTCTGCGCGTAATCAACCTGGACTCAGCAGTCACTATTTACTGAGTTGTGGTCAGACAGGGCAAATGCTGGCTCAGATCGATGGCAATGAGCTCACCGCGCGCAGAACTGCGGCGGCCTCGGCACTGGCTTCTCGTTACCTCTCGCGTGAAACGGCCAGCAAAATGTTGATGGTTGGTGCAGGACGCGTTGCACGACGCCTAGTACCAGCTCATATGAGTGTACGTCCAATTGAAACTGTTCATGTGTGGGATATTAATCCGGCTGCGGCAGAGCAATTGGCTACAGAATTGCGTGATGAGGGCGTTGATGCCATTGCATGCTCCGATGAGCAACTAGAAACGGTCGCGCGCGAAGCCGATCTCATTAGCTGTGCCACGCTTTCAACCGAGCCCCTCATTAAAGGTGAGTGGCTGAAGCCGGGCGCGCACTTAGATTTGGTGGGGAGCTTTACGCCGACAATGCGCGAGACCAACAACGAAGCGTTACAGAGAGCGAATGTATTCGTGGATGTGAAGGCGGCGGCACTGGTTGAAACGGGCGAGTTGATTATGCCTATCCGTGACGGAGCGATTACCGAAGAGAAGATTTTAGCGGACTTTTCGGTGTTGTGTAGTGGCCAACATGCAGGACGTGCAGAGCTCGACGAACCAGAAACGGCGATCACGTTGTTTAAATCGGTTGGCGACTCTCGTGAAGATCTGGCGGGCGCGATTCTGGCTTATCAGTCAGTGCGGGGTGCGTAAATCGTAATCAGGCCGACGCATATCTTGGCTTTTCTTTTGCCCTGCTTGCGGCTTTGTTATCCGCTATCAGGCTTTCCATGCGCTCCGCACCTTTTCAGGTGCGGTCCCTCGCGACGTGATTTGGAAAAAGACCTATGACTAAAAAGAACTCAGATTATACGGCGCCACCACCACTAGGCCTGGCGGTCGTACCGATTATCCTCACCATTGGCTTGTTAGCGACACAGATTTTTTATTATGACGACTTTACTCCACATATCGCGTTAGCGATTGGTTTTGCTATTACCGCGTTAGTTGGCTGGTACCAAGGGCTGCGTTGGCAGGACATCGAATCCGGTGCATTCCGTGTCTTACACGTGGCGATGCCCTCCATTGCAACCCTTATTGTGGTAGGGATGCTGGTAAGTACGTGGATAGCCAGTGGCACAGTACCGACTCTTATCTATTACGGTTTAGTCTTGATTGAACCAGAGTGGTTTTTGGCAGCCACCATGCTGTTGTGCTCTTTGGTATCTCTTTCGATTGGTTCGAGTTGGACAACCGTGGGCACGGTCGGGCTGGCGTTGGTTGGAATCGGTTTTGCGTTTGGTATTCCAGCATATTGGACGGCGGGTGCCGTTGTCTCAGGCGCTTTTTTCGGCGACAAGATCTCACCGTTATCGGATACCACTAACCTTGCTGCCGCCGTAACCGAAACCAATGTATTCGCTCATATTCGTAATATGATGCCGACAACCATTCCAGCTATGCTGATCGCTTTGACGCTGTACTCGATTCTTGGTGGTGTGGTGATGGGGGATGCGACCTCTGACGCTCAACAACAGCTACAACAAATCATCGCGATTCAATCGGGCATGGAGAGTCATTTCTTACTCGGTTTGTTGCCTTTACTGCCGCTCTTGGTGGTGATGCTATTGGCGTTTTACAAAATAGCACCGATCCCAGCCCTGTTTATTGGCTTTGTTCTCGGCGCTGGTGTCGCGGTTCATAATTACGATTACAATCTGAATGACATTCTCACGTTTGCCCACAGTGGGTACAAGATAGAGACCGGATCGGCCGCGTTGGATAACTTACTAAATCGCGGTGGCGTTACCTCAATGACTTGGGTGATCACTTTGATGATGTTTGCGTTGGCATTTGGTGGTGCACTGGAGCGGACTGGGTGTTTAGAGTCGGTCGTGAATGCCGTGATGAAGTCGACACGAGGCTTCAAAGGGTTACAAACGAATGCCATTCTTACTTCCGTTGCGACCAACGCCGTATCGGGTGATGTGTACCTCTCGATTGCTTTACCTGGGCGTATGTTTGGGCCGCAATATGACAAGTTGGGCTATAGCCGACTCAATCTTTCCAGGGCGATTGAAGAAGGGGGCACCTTAGTCTCGCCATTGATCCCTTGGAATGCAGGTGGTGCATTTGTGATGGGAACTTTGGGGCTGATTGTCGCACCAGGCGATTACAGTGCTTTGTTGTATGCACCGTTGGCGTTTGCTTGTTGGTTATCACCTGCGATTGGCATTTTATACGCCCAGACAGGGTGGTTCTCAAAGCGTGTGGAGCAAGAGGCGCCGGCAAGCACAGAGCCTGTCTCACCAGCGAGTAGCAGTACCCATTAAACCGTAGCCAATACATTCTTTAGCTAAGCCAGTAGGTAGAACATGACACAATCCGCGAAACATACCCCTTTTAACGACGAGCCCACCGTTGCGGTAGTAGGGGCTGGAGTGGTGGGGCTTTGTACCGCCCTAGAAGCACAGCGTCATGGCTTTCAAGTCACTTTGTTTGACAAGAGTTTGCCGGGTGAAGGCGCTTCGTTTGGTAATGCTGGCTATTTAGCTACAGAACTGATTGATCCTCTGGCAACGAAAAAGACACTGGCTGCCGCGCCAAGGATGTGGATGGATCCCAAGGGGCCGTTGGCCCTTCCTTGGAAGTATTTACCTCAAGCCCTGCCTTGGTTGGCGCGTTTTGTTCGCTCGGCTTCTTCTGCACGAGTGGAGGCAAGCCGACAAGCGCTCTACCAGCTCAATCAAGCGGCCGTTCCTGCTTGGCAACGCTGCTTGGCTGATATAGGGGCCGAAGAATATCTTGTTCCGTCAGGTTACCTGTTGGTATGGGAGTCAGAAAATAAGTTAGACGAGGCCAAAACGCATGCTGCTTACCTTGCTCAATGGGACATAGAAAGTGTCCTACTGCAGGGCGCACAACTGAGGGAAAAAGAGCCAGAGCTGGCTGAGACTGTCAGTCACGCTCTGTTTTTCCCTAATGCGTGTCGAGTGAAAGATCCTTATTTACTATCGAAGCAACTGTTTGCGGTTTTTCAAGCGCGCGGTGGGTGTTTTGAACAAACAGAAGTGAGTGAAATTCTTCTGCAAGAGAACGCCGTTGGGGTGGTCACAGCGACGAGTCAAAATAAGTTCGAGCACGTGGTGCTTTGCACCGGCGCTTGGGGTAAGCCTCTGTTAGAACAAACAGGGATATCTGTCCCACTTGAAGCGGAGCGTGGATACCACCTGACGATAGAGACTGCCGACATGGAGACGCCGCCACTCCAACATCCGATTGGCTCTGCGGAGCGTAAATTTGTGATGAGCCCTTTGGCGTCTGGTTTAAGGGTGGTTGGGATCACGGAAATAGGTGGTTTGCGTTTACCGGAATTTACTCGCAGGTTTAATGTGCTGCGCCATCACAGTAGGCAACTATTGCCACGATTAAACAACCCTGCTCTTAAAGTGAGTGAATGGATGGGACATAGACCGACTCTGGCGGATTCGTTGCCGGTGATAGACCAGCACCCGCGTCATCCACGGTTATTGTTTGCTTTTGGAAATCAGCACTTGGGGCTGACTCAAGCCGCCATTAGTGCTGAGTTGGTTATTAGCCTATTGCGCCAAGTGGAGCCTGAGTTTGACGTGAAGCCGTATCGAGTAGACCGATTTTAAGACCCAAAGACAGCAGATAGTAGCGTGATAAAAACGCACGTCGAATGGAGTGGGTATCTCACATGTCGATTCACACTGGCACATCATTGATATATTGCCACTTGCCTGCGCCTGATTACTCCCCGCAGATTCGTGGTTGATGATGAACTCCATGGATGTGTATAGAAGAGCGAAATAAGAAAGCCCTTTTAATTAAGGGCTTTATACATGGGCATGGAACTGGTTGGAGTCTATTCTATATTTTGGATCTGCTCATTGAGTAGCGGCCTAGACCCTAATAAACTCAATGAGTTATCGAAAAGAAACCGTTCAGAAATGCCTGTTTGCCCACCAAACTGCCCACCACTTGCCTCTGGCTTTTACTAAATCTTAGTGGTTAGCAATGGAAAAACAGTGCCGTTTTTTTGCTGCTGTTGGGGTCTAAAAATAGCAGTTTTGAAGGGCTTTATCGAGTAATTTTTTCAACACTCTACGCACTTATGGATATTATAGTATCCAAGTTCTGTTTTATTTCGCTATAATGGATATAACTGTGTCCATTTGGTCTTTGCGGATGAATTTTACCTTACTTGATGATACCGATGTAAGCCAAGCTTATGCGGCTTATTTACGTGAGTTACGCAAGCAGGCAAAGCTGTCGCGCGCTGCATTGGCTGAGCGAAGCTGCGTACCTGCGGCCACCATTAAGAAATTTGAGCTGACCGGGCAAATTTCATTTCGTCAATTGCTGTTGCTATGGCAGACCCTTGATTCGCTAGATAGGCTTTATCAGCTCACGCAACTTAGCAAAGAACGCGCTGCTATACCCACGAGTATTGATGAGGTGCTAAAAGATGAGTTTTAAACCGATTCAGAAGCTTAATGTTACTCGTACGCTAAGCTCAGGTGAGCAGATCTCTGTTGGAGTCTTGGCGCAGAATCGGCAAGGCGTTTTTTTTCAGTATGCTGACGACTATTTGCAGCAGTTTGGCAATTTATCACCGTTTACCTTGCAGTCGAGTATACAAGTTCAAGCCGCACCTAAGCAGCCGCACCAAGGTGTACATGGCGTATTTGGAGATTGTTTACCCGATGGCTGGGGCATGTTGTTACAAGATCGTATTTTCCGGCAAAAGGGCATCCTACCTAATCAATTAACGGCGATGGATAGACTGGCCTTTGTTGGTGATAAAGGAATGGGTGCGCTGTCTTTTTCTCCGGTGTCTGAGTTTTCAGCCACGACGCATGCGGATATTGATTTAGCAACTTTGGGCTTAGAAGCACAAACGTTGTTTGATACTTCAATGTCAGATTATATGGACGACAACCACGATGAGTTAGATGGTCATACGCAACAGGTGTTGGCCGCATTAGTCGCCGGAGGTAGTTCGGGGGGAGCAAGGCCCAAGGCGCAGATTTATATGCCTGCTGGGGAAACTCAACATTGTCGAACCTTCGCTCAGCCTGGAGATGAGGCTTGGCTGATTAAGTTTACCTCTAAAAATCTCGCGCTCGGCCATGAAGAAGGTTTGTGCGAGGCGGTTTATTTGCAAATGGCAGAAGTTGCTAAGTGTCAACCACCGCTATGGCAACTCATTGAAGCACCAACTACAAGCGGTGCGTCTGCCTGGTTGGCGCTTAAGCGTTTTGATTATGTCACGGAGCAGGCCAGTTTAAGCGGCAATCGCAGTGCAGGTCGCTTGCATATGCACAGCGCTTGCGGGCTACTGGATGCAGACTTTCGAACGCCAAGTTTAGATTATATTGACTTGATAAAAGCCAGCCGTCAGTTGTGTAAATCCCCTGCGGCTGGGCAGCTGCAATTTCGCCGTGCCGTTTTTAACCTGCTGTCGTCTAATCAAGACGACCACAGTAAAAACTGGGCGTTTTTGCAAGCGGATGACGGTCAATGGAATCCTGCCCCTTTTTACGATGTTACCTACAGCCCACATCCATTTAACGAACACGCCACTGCGTTCGGCGGTTATGGCAAAGCGCCGCCGCTTAAGGTGATGCAAAAACTTGCTACCAGTGCTGGCTTTGCGAATTGGAATGATGCAAAGCAAGTTATTGAAGAAGTCGCAGAAGCCATCAGCCAATTTACTTATCTTGCCAAGCAACAAGGGATCAGTAAAACAACAATGTCTGCAATTGCTAAGACATTGGATCAGCGCAAACAGGAAAATGCAGTGCTTTTTCAATGACAGTAAAACAAACTTTTCAATTCACAAAAAATAGATAGCAAGGTCACCGTGAGCGAATATCAATATTATAAATTTGAGCGTCTGGATGGGTATTTAGATGCTAAAGCACGCCAAGCACTCAGATCGATTTCAAGCCGTGCCGAGATCAGCGCTACGTCCTTTCAGGTATATTACACCTACAGTGATCTAAAGGCTGAGCCTTTTAAGCTGATGTTAAAATACTTCGATATCGGTTTTTACTATGCTGATTGGGGCTCAATTGATGCCTACATCAAGCTACCAGCAGGAACGCTCCCTGAAGCTTTACTTGGCTTTTCAATAGGTGGGCTTTATGTGCATCAAAGCGATGAGTGGCAGTTGCTGATTTTTTCCATCGAGGAGTATGACGAGTATTTTGACGATGAGCATGCTGACGACTTTTTCCAGCATTTAGCCGCTTTACGAAGCGGGTTAATGCAAGGGGATTGGCGCCTTGTGTACTTTATGTGGCTCAAAGCGTTTGATTTAAATGATGACGTTGAGCGAGTGCCGTTAATTCAATTCGATTTTGAGCACCTTGGTGAAGAGGAGCAGGCGTTTGCGGCACTGTATAATATTCCCTTAGCATTGGTTAAGGCACTCGCTATGGTGCTGACCGAACAACCCAGTCACCAAGCCAAGCAAACTCAGCTTACGTTTGATGCGTGGCTCCATAATCTCTCGGAAGCAGAGAAAGATACGCTACTACGCACGTTGTTTGAGCAAGGCCAGCTAACCCGTCACCAAGCCTTAGCGCTGACGCGAAAAGAACCTGCCAACATAGACGAGAACTATCAATACTGGTTAACCCCCGCCGTCATTTCTCCTTTCATTGAGCAAGCGCAAAACCAATTACAGCAAGAGCAGGCCGCAGCACTCGCAAAAAAATTAGCCATCGAAAAAGCGGAAAAAGAAAAAGCGTTGACGGATATCTACAATCAGCTTGAGCACTACTGGCAGCAATCACAAGAGCAAGCGGATCGAACTTGCGCCAGTGGTTACGATTCGGCATCACGCTATCTGCATCAGCTGTTTGAGGCCTATCAGTTCAAAGCGGATGAAGCGGCGTTTGAACAACGTTTTAAGCGCTTTGTAGTGGCGAATAATAGCCGGAAAGCGCTGTTAAATCGCTTGAGTGATTTGCTTTAAACGATGATGCGATAGGCTGGCCAAATGACGTTAGCAAAAAGCGGTTTGAGGGTTGGTTGAAAGGTTATAATCCCACCAAAGGTCTACAAATTGTTACCTATGAAGTCACTTTGTGTAGACCTATAACCGCTGCATTTATCCATTCAGCAAAATACACTGACGAGTACTCAACTTGCATTTCACACTTTTACGCGCAGAAAAGTGCGGATTTTTACATTTTTATGCGCGTAAAAGTGTAATTTGATTGCCTTTGGCATTCAGGGATTCACATCATCGCCTTGGCCAACGCGCAAACTAAACCTAAAAGTAGGATATAAATCCAATTATATTGAGTAAAATGGGAATATAGTCCCACATGTAAACTGTTGGAGTTGCTTGAAGTTCAAGATTGGACTATATTCCCATTAACGGTTGAATAATGGGAATATAGTCCCTTTGGTTGGTGATATGGCTAAGCGTGACTTACACAATGTTTTGTTTCCAAAGCAGCGCAAAATCCTGACGCAGTTTGGTGAAGACTTGCTGTTGGCGATGAAAAGACGTGGTTTTACCAAAAAGCTGCTGTGTGAACGTACTGGTTTTGACCATAAAACCGTGAACAAGGTCTTCGCAGGTGATCCGGGTGTTGCCATAGGCACTTACTTAAAGGTGATGGCCGTTCTTGGCATGGAAAGCAACTTTGCAGAAATGGCCGCTCATGATGAAGTGGGCATCAAGCTGCAAAACATAAAATTGCTGGAAGGTTCAAGATGAGCCGTGAAATCGTCGAAGTCTATGCCGACTGGCAGCCAATTGAGGCGCCTTTGCTGATAGGGCGGCTTTCTTACAGCGATTCAAGCCGAGGTGGCGTGTTTAGTTTTGCCTACGATAAAGCATTTTTAACTTCAGCCTATCGCTTGCAAATTGATCCCATCCTGACCCTCCACTCCGGTGAACTCTACAACGATGAAGCCGATAAAAACTTTCGTGCATTTCTCGATTCATCTCCCGATAGATGGGGACGTATTTTAATGCAGCGGCGTGCGGCCATTGAAGCGCGCAAAGGCATCCGAGCAACAAGTCGATTAAACGAATTGGATTACTTGCTGGGCGTGCACGACTCTTACCGGATGGGTGGTATTCGATTTAAGCGAACAGGCTCGGCTGCGTTCTTAGATGACAACGCTGAGTTTGCTGCGCCGCCAATGGCTTCTTTGCGAGAGCTAGAGCACGCAGCAATGCAGATTGAAAAAGACGATAACATCGACAGTGACGAGTATTACCGCTGGTTGAAAATGCTGATTTCTCCAGGCTCATCATTAGGTGGTGCAAGGCCCAAGGCTTGTGTCACAGATGAACAAGGCCACTTGTGGATTGCTAAGTTTCCCAATTTAAACGATACCCATGATGTGGGCGCGTGGGAGATGGTCTGTTATGAATTGGCGTTGGCGGCAGGTGTTGACATGTTTCCAAGTGAGATTAGGCAATTTTCGTCACAGCATCATACCTTTTTAACCAAACGGTTTGACCGCGACGGTGAAAAGCGGCTGCATTTTTCATCGGCCATGACACAGCTTCAATACTATGATGGTGAACAATCTCAAGGTGCCAGCTACTTAGAGATTGCTGAATTTATTTCCAATTCTGGTGCACAAACCGAAGCGGATTTAGCGCAGTTATGGCGACGTATCGTGTTTAATATTGCGGTGTCCAACACGGATGATCACCTGCGTAACCATGGGTTTTTATTAACCAAGAAGGGTTGGAAGTTATCACCCGCTTATGATTTAAACCCGATAGTGGGTAAGCATGGCCTGCATCTGAATATTACCGATGCAGACAACGCTTTAGACTACCAGCTAGCCTTTGATGTGAAAGACTTCTTCCGACTTTCGCAAACCCAAGCCACGCAAATTTACGATGAAGTATTAATGGCGGTTAAGCAATGGCAAACCGTTGCTAAGCGCCTAGGGATCAGCCGAGCAGAGCAGGCCATGAAAGAATCGGCGTTTAACGTTTAATGAGTCAGTGAAACTATATTTTCAATTATTAGCATATAGAGAAGTTATAGTTTCACCTTTATGCTTTGCCTCACACTCCATGTGTTGTAACACACCACTTATCCCTTGGGCTTTTGGGGCAGTATGGGCAAAGCCTTAATTCACGTCGCTTAGCCACACACCAACCCTGCCCATAGAGCATTAATTACTTGGGGCACTCTCTACAAACTGGGGCAAGTAGCTACTTGTACCCTCAGAAAGCTGCACGATCTGGGCATTTATCTACCTACTGCGTCCGTTTAGCACTGGCAAACTCCTAACTGAACTTAACAGATCAGTGAGGAAGCAAACGATGAACCCAACTACACAATCATCCACCACATCAACACACCCAGCGCGTCAGCAGCGGATTTTGCGCTTGCCCGAGGTAAAGGCCAAAACAGGCTTTGGTCGCAGCACCATTTATGCTCTGATGGCCAATGGTGAATTTCCGCGATCTATTCGTATTGGGGCGCGTGCAGTGGGCTGGTTAGAAAGCGATATCGACCAGTGGATTGAAACCCGCCGTATCGGTGCTGCTTATGGCCGCGGATAAACCATCAGCATCAACCCCGTTACCTGCCAATGAGATAAATAACAACATGCCAACATTACCGGCTGGTTTTGCCTATAACGCGCAAAACTGGCTGGTGATGCAACCGGCTGGGCAAGATAGCCCAGTTAAAATCTGCTCTTGGCTACAAGTGGCCGCCCGCACCCGTGATCCGCAAGGGGACAACTACGGCTATTTATTGCACTGGTTAGACGATGACAATCGCCATCGCTATTGGGCTATGCCCGCAGAACTATTGGCAGGAGACGGCAGCGAGTACCGCCGAATTCTACTCAGCCGAGGAATGCGGCTTAGTAACAGTGTCAAAGCGCGGCAGTTACTCTCCCTGTTTATTCAACAAATGGGCGAACTGGCCACGCAAAAGGCTATCAGCGTGAACTGTATTGGTTGGCATCACCGCGTTTATGTGCATCCGCGCCTCACCTTTTACCCAAGCGAACACAGCAACAACCCGCGCATGGTGTTACAAACCATGCACCCGATAGAAGGCTTTATTCAACAAGGTAGTAGCGACAGTTGGCGGCAGCACGTTGGCCGTTATTGTCTGGATAACCCGCTATTAATTGTTGGTGTTTGTGCTTCACTGGCTGCACCTTTGTTGCATTTGTGTGGGGTGGATGGTTTTGGTTTACATCTCTACGGTGCCAGCAGTACCGGTAAAACCGCAGCGTTGTATCCGGCATTATCGGTGTGGGGCGAACCTAATCAGCTGCGTCACAGTTGGCGTGCCACGGCCAACGGTTTAGAAGGCACAGCGCTTGCGCATAACGATGCCTTGCTGGCGCTCGATGAAATGGGCGAAGTTGACCCCAAAGAGGCGGGCGATGTTGCTTATATGCTTGCCAATGGCCAAGGTAAAACCCGTGCAGGCAAATACGGTGAAATGCGCTTACCCGCCCGTTGGCGTTTAGTGTTTTTATCTACTGGCGAAGTGACGCTTGAAAGCCATCTTGCCAGTATCGGCAAGCGCGTAAAAGCGGGGCAGCAAGTGCGCGTGATTGATCTCAGTGCCGATGCCGGCGCGCAAATGGGCGTGTTTAACCAGAGTCATGGCATGAACGCCGCCGATTTGGCCGATCACCTAAAACAACAAAGTCGCCAACATTACGGCAGCTTGGCTTTGGACTGGTTACGGTATTTAACGCAGAACAGCTTACAAGTGCGCCCCGTTTTCCAAAACGTACGCCAACGCTTTTTAGCCAGCTTACCAGCCGAGGCTGACGGCCAAGTGCGCCGAGTCGCCGAAAAATTTTCCTTACTGGCCAGCGCAGGCCTGTTAGCCATTCAAGCCAAAGTACTTGATTGGCCTGCCCAAAGTGTCGAAGCTGCCTGTTTAAGCCAGCTTAACCAATGGATACTCGCCCGCGGTGGTGTGGCCGCCAATGAAGACCAACAAGCCATCCGCCAAGTGCGCAGCTTTATTGAGCAGCATGGCGAAAGCCGCTTTACGCCTAAACAAACCGGTTACAGCAGCCAAGTACGCCAGCGTGCGGGTTGGCTTGATACTTCTGGCCCACAAACTCTCTACCTGTTTTACCCAACTGGCTGGCGTGAAGCCACCGAAGGCCTAAGCCCAGATCGCGCCGCCAAAGCACTGATGGCCGCAGGCTACCTAATCCCCGATGGCAACCGCCCACAGCGCAAAGTCAGCCTGCCCGACAACACCCGCCCACGCATGTATTGTGTAAAAGGCAGCATCTTGGATGACTAAAAAGGCGATGCCCCCTGCGTGGGCTTATCGCCTTGCAGTGCACCGCCAGTCAACTTAAGGGCTGGGTTCAGTTTGTAGTCCATTGCAGACAGTACCGCTAGCGTACTGGTTGTGTACCGACAAGGTAAAATGGATTGCTTTTTAATCCTCTTAAATCCTCACTATTCGGCTTAAATCAAGTTTACTTTGCTGAGCGAATATGTGACTATTTTACAAAAGCCTCAAGCTCATAACGTTAGGTACCTTTTGTGAATTCAGACCGCTGGTTATCTGTTGAAGAAATAGCCGAATATCTTGGCGTAAGCAAAGATACTGTGTACTCATGGATCAGTAAAAAGGGTATGCCAGCTCATAGAATTGGTCGGCCTTGGAAGTTTAAAGCAGATGAGGTGGATCAGTGGGTTAGATCTGGTGGCGCATCAGATGATAGCAAGGAAGAAAAATAGTATGGCCTTAAACGAAGCAGATACTTGCCGGGTCTATGTGACGCCAAAGCTCAAAGAGTCTGGATGGGAAAACAATCCTAGCGCAATAACTGAACAGTACACATTTACCGACGGGCGCGTCCAGTTTAAGGGCAGTAAAATTCAGCGTGGGGAGCAAAAGCGAGCGGATTATTTACTTAAGTACACTCGCGATTTTCCTATTGCCGTTGTTGAGGCTAAACCTGAAAACAGCCCTGTAGGCCAAGGGATGCAACAGGCAAAAGATTACGCAGAAATTTTAGGGCTAAAGTTTGCATACTCAACCAATGGTCATGAGATCTTAGAATTTGACTATACCACTGGTGAAGAGCAATTGTTGTCGCGCTTTCCAACCCCTGATGAGTTATTCAAGCGGCTTTGTGGCGATGAAGGTTTAAAGGATGAAGATCTTGATACCTTGCTGTCCCCTTACCACCATGTTTCGGGTTATTCCCCGCGTTACTACCAACAAATAGCCATAAACCGGGCAGTTCAGTCGGTGCTTCAAGGTAAAAAGCGCTCATTAATTACGATGGCAACGGGTACGGGTAAGACTGTCGTCGCTTTTCAAATTAGCTGGAAACTATGGAGTGCTCGCTGGAATCGCACGGGAGACTACAGAAAGCCTCGCATTCTATTTTTGGCAGATAGAAATGTGTTAGTCGATGACCCAAAGGATAAAACATTTACCCCGTTTGGTGATGCCAGGCACAAAATTGAAGGCGGCAAAGTTGTTAAAAGTCGTGAAATTTATTTTGCGATCTATCAATCCATTGCCAGTGATGAGCGTCGTCCAGGCTTGTATAAAGAATTTCCGCAAGACTTCTTTGATCTAATTATCATTGATGAATGTCACCGAGGCAGTGCCCGCGACAACAGTAACTGGCGCGAAATTCTGGAGTATTTTGAGCCAGCCTTTCAAATCGGTATGACTGCGACGCCGCTGCGTGAAGATAACCGCGATACTTATCGCTATTTTGGCAACCCAATCTACACCTACAGTTTGCGCCAAGGTATTGATGACGGGTTTCTTGCGCCATACCGCGTACACCGAGTTATTTCGGAAGTTGATGCGGCAGGTTGGCGACCAAGCAAAGGCGATGTAGACCGCTTTGGACGAGAAATTCCAGATGGTGAATACCAAACCAAGGACTTTGAACGGGTTATCGCGTTAAAGGCTCGAACAGATGCGTTTGCTAAGCATCTCACCGACTTTATGAAGCGAACCGATCGTTTTGCAAAAACGATCGTGTTTTGTGTCGACCAAGAACATGCCGATGAAATGCGTCGGGCGCTTAATAACTTGAATTCTGACCTTTCACGCAAGCATCCTGATTACGTTGCACGTGTGACATCAGAAGAAGGGAAAATTGGCAAAGGGCACCTCAGTCGTTTTCAAGAGCTGGAAACCAGCACCCCAGTGATACTGACCACTTCACAGCTATTAACAACGGGGGTCGATGCGCCAACCTGTAAAAATGTTGTGCTTGCGCGTGTTGTGAACTCAATGAGTGAGTTCAAGCAAATTGTTGGCCGTGGTACTCGTCTACGCGAAGATTACGGCAAGCTGTGGTTCAACATCATTGATTATACCGGCTCCGCCACACAAAATTTTGCTGATCCTGACTTTGACGGTTACCCAGAAATTGAAGATGAAGTAGTGATTGATGAAGACGGTGAAGAAGTGGTGGATGACACTTTAACACCAGAGACTGAAGAGTTAGAGGTTGCTGAAGAGACGGGCGAATACGAAGTGAATACTGAAGGTGAAGGCGCTGATGATGAAGAGGAGCACGAACCGAGAAAGTACTACGTAGACGGTGGCAGCGTTAAAATTACGTCTCATTTGGTCTATGAGTTAGACGAAGACGGTAAACAGCTTCGCGTCATCCAATATACCGACTACACCGCAGAAAAGGTAAAGACTCTCTTTTCCTCACTGGACGAACTAAAAGATAGCTGGGCTAATCCGTTAAAGAGAGAAGAGATCATTCTCGAATTACAAGAGCGCGGGATCCAGTTTGATGATTTGGTGGCAGAGTCGGGTAAAACCGATGCAGATCCATTGGATTTACTTTGTCACATAGCATTTAACGTACCGCTGCGAACCAGAAAAGAGCGCGCTGACTATTTGAAGAAAAACAAACCGGACTTTTTTGATCAGTACGGCCCAGAGGCACGCGCGATCTTAACGTCTTTACTGGACAAATACACCGACCACGGCCCCAAGCAATTCAGTATTCCGGATTCGCTACAGGTACCCCCCATTTCTGAATATGGCAATGTGATAGAAATAGCCAATCTCTTTGGTGGTGCATTGCAAATGAAAACCGCCGTGGACCAATTACAAACGCTGCTCTATAGCCAGCAATAACAGAAGTGACGACACGATTTATGGCACGAACAAAGAAAGCAGATCAGCCGATGACCACCGCCCAGCAATTAGGTGCGATTGTTAAATCGTCTCGGCAAATCATGCGTAAAGATAAAGGCTTAAATGGCGATCTCGACCGCCTGCCAATGCTCACTTGGATCATGTTTTTGAAGTTTCTCGACGACTTAGAACAAATGCGAGAAACCGAAGCCGTGCTAGAAGGAAAAAGCTTCCAGCCAGCCATCGAAGCGCCATACCGCTGGCGAGATTGGGCAGCAATTGAAGGTGGTATCACCGGCGACGAGTTAATTGCCTTTATTAACAACGACGAAGCAATGCGACCTGATGGTACCCGTGGCATAGGTTTGTTTGCCTACTTGCGTAGCCTGCAAGGTGACAACGGTGGTGATCGCAGAGATGTGATTGCGACCGTGTTTAAAGGCATGCAAAACCGCATGATCAACGGCTATTTATTACGTGATGTTGTCGACAAAATAAACGGCATTCATTTCAACTCATCTGAAGAGATGCACACCTTAAGCCGCTTATACGAAACCATGTTGCGTGAAATGCGTGATGCTGCTGGCGACTCCGGCGAGTTTTATACTCCACGTCCAGTGGTTCGCTTTATGGTAGAGGTGATGGACCCGCAGTTGGGTGAGTCTGTATTGGACCCAGCCTGCGGCACGGGTGGTTTTTTGGTTGAAGCGTTCGAACACCTAGAGCGCCAGTGTAAAACAGTCGAAGACCGCGAAGTATTGCAAGAAAGCAGTATCTTTGGCGGTGAAGCCAAATCGTTGCCTTACCTGTTGGTACAAATGAACCTGTTATTGCATGGTTTGGAGTACCCAAGAATTGACCCAGAAAATAGCCTGCGTTTTCCACTACGAGAGATGGGCGACAAAGATCGTGTAGATGTGATCTTAACCAACCCACCGTTTGGTGGTGAGGAAGAAAAAGGCATTCTTGGTAACTTCCCGGAAGACATGCAAACCGCCGAAACCGCAATGCTGTTCCTTCAATTGATCATGCGTAAACTCAAACGCCCTGGTCATGGTTCAGACAATGGTGGCCGCGCCGCGGTTGTTGTGCCAAATGGCACGTTATTCAGTGATGGTATCAGCGCACGCATTAAAGAAGAGCTGTTAAAAAACTTTAATCTGCATACCATTGTTCGTTTGCCGGAAGGGGTATTCGCGCCTTATACCGATATTGCAGGCAACTTACTCTTCTTCGATCGTTCTGGCCCAACCGAGGATATTTGGTATTACCAAATATCGACGCCAGAAGGCAGAAAAAAATACACCAAGACTAAACCAATGGAGTACTTCGAATTCGAAGACTGCTTACAGTGGTGGGCTAGCCGTGTGGAAAACGCCCAAGCTTGGTCAGTGAAAGCACAAGACGTTATTCAATATGACGATAGCGGTAAGTTGGTTTCAGTTAACTTAGATATTAAGAACCCAAATAGTCTTGAGGCAATGGAGCACAAAGCGCCTAGAGAGTTGATAGATAAAATGCTGACAACCGAGCAGAGAATTACTCAGTTGCTGGAGGAGATAAAGTCTTCTTTGGGAGAGAAACTGTGAAATTTGGTTGGGACTGTGTGCCGATAGGTAGTATCGCTGAACGCATTGATAGACCTGAACCGCCAATAGCAGGTCAAAGCTATAGGCAGATTGGTGTTCGTCTTTGGGGCGAAGGCGCTTATGAGCGTGAAACTATCGACGGTGGTGATACGAAATATAAATTCCTAAATAAAGTGGAATCGGGCGATATCATCGTAAATAAAATTTGGGCAAGAAATGGTAGTGTCAGTCTAGTTACTCCTGAGCTTGCAGGTTGCTATTGCTCTGGTGAGTTTCCCCTCTTTCTGCCTAATAAAGAAAAGATAAATCCGAAATGGTTTTTTTGGATAACCAAGACTCGTTGGTTTTGGAACTTATGTGACGAGAAATCTCGAGGTACCAGCGGAAAAAATAGGATTAAACCTGAGAAGTTTCTCGATATTAATATTCCTTTGCCGCCTTTATCAGTTCAGGATGAGATTGTTAGCAAGATTGAAAACCTGTCTTTGAAATCAGGTTTAATCAGCGAGTTAAGAGAGTCCTTGTTAATAGATGCGCAAGCAATGCTGAGTAGTGCCTTTCATAAACTAATTGAGGGCGCTGTTTATAAGCCGATGTCGGAAGTGGCTCCGATTGTTAGAAGACAAATTGAAATTACAGTTGATGGTGAATATCCAGAACTGGGTGCTAGGTCTTTCGGTAAAGGTATTTTCCACAAGCCCACGTTAATCGGTGCGGAACTCGATTGGCAAAAGCTGTATACCGTCCACTCTGGTGATCTGGTCTTGAGTAATATTAAGGCTTGGGAAGGCGCTATTGCTGCTGCAGGAGATAATGAACACGGTCGAGTTGGGTCGCACAGGTATATCACATGTGTGCCTGTAGAAGGGGTAACAACTGCAAACTTTCTGGCGTTTTATCTTCTGACTCAAGAGGGTATTGAACAAGTACAGGCAGCTTCGCCTGGTAGTGCAGACCGAAACCGAACCTTAGCGATGAAAAGATTAGAGAAAATTAAGGTTCCTGTCCCCGATTACGATAAGCAGCTTTGGTTTAATCAACTGCAAAGCTATGTTGAAAAAATTAAACAAGCTCAATCAGAAAATGCAACTGAGTTAGAGGCTCTGATGCCTTCAATTTTGGATAAAGCCTTTAAGGGAGAATTGGTTTAATGTCTATGCCTGCACCGACGCTTGCTTATGATGCTGGCACCCAGCCTGTGATTGCTCATGGCTTGTCTTATCAGGACGAGCAAGTGAGCGAGATGTTAGCTGGCCCCGTAAAGCATATTTTGCAAGATACCGCAGGCAATGATGAGCTTCAGGAGTTACTTGGCAGTGTGGTGAGCACGGAATTTGAGCAAGAGGGTTTACGCCAAGCGCTGAACGATGAAACCGTGCCAGATAATTGGCGAGTAGGCGAGGCCATTGCTGAAGCCTTTGTGGCAGATAAAGGCAATTGCGTGTTTCCGTGGCCCACAGGGCGTGATCTTAAAAACCCGAACGCCAGCCCAGCAGGGTGCGATTTGACTGGATTTCAACCTGTAAACGATGCTGAGCTTCCCTACCGTTTTGCGTTTGGTGAAGTAAAAACATCTGAAGAGAACAAAGCGCCGCCAAGCGTGATGACCAGCTTGGGTACCCAATTGTTTGGGCTACGAGATAATCGCCAAGTAAAAGATGCCCTCTTACGTTATTTAGGACTCCATGCGGTGCGAGCACCGTGGGAACCGATGTTTAAAAGCGCTGCCAAACGCTATTTGAACTCGAACACAACGGACGTTGCTGTTTATGGTGTTTTGGTGCGCGATATTGCCCCAAGCGCTTCTGATATTGCTGGCCGAGCAAAAGCACTGGCGGCCGATTGTCCAGTGCAAACTGATATTGAAATGTACGCTTTATACCTTCCCCTAAACATGATTGGTACGCTGTCTGCTCGTGCTCAAGCGGCTATGCAGGAGGCGTCATGACGCTTTCACAAGAGCACTTACTACAGGTAGATCAGCATTGGGCTGTTCAGTCCATTAGCGCTGAGCGGCGTGATACGGCTATGGAAATGGCGGAGCGGCGCTTGGTTGATGTGGCGCTGGGTAATCTACTCGAACATGCGGCAACTGAGTTTGACAGTGACTTGTTAGAGCAAGTAGCAACAGCGTATGAGTTGGCCGCGATCGAAGGCATTGGCGCTTTGTTGCACCCTGTTGCCAATCAGGACAATAAAAATATTCGTGAGCTTGCACAAGCTGGCGCGTTTCGAGCGTTCGGGCTTTATCGTGTGTTACCCGTACCGAGTGACAATGAGGCGCGCTTGTTTCATGTGTTGCATGTGTCGGGTTTGGCGTATTGCGCCGATCGCTGGACCGATTTACGTCGATGGTTTGAAGAGCAGAACAGTACATTAGCAGTACCCAGTGTGGCAGGTGTTACTTGGGATAAGCGTCTGCTTTACCGAATTTTTGATTGTTGGTTACGACTACTACGTAAAAACCGCTGGGACGACTTAGATCAGATTTCAGAGATTGTACTTGGTTTACGAAACGATCAAGCGAACTACGAAAAAGCGTTACTAGAACAAACTCAAGGTGCAGAGGCGCAAAGCATAGCAATGCGTTTAGTGGCGCTTTATCACTGGGCCAAAGCAACAGAGCGTTTAGCGGTGTACATGCTGCAAGGCGAACCGGTAGCGATCGATGCACAATTAGATCAGCATTTTGAAGCGGCGCAAAAAGCGGCACAAGCCTCGAAAGACCCGCAGCTCGAAATGATTTTACGCTGGTTACATGTCGCAAGCCGAAAAATGGTCGCTGGCTCTTTATGGTGGGTGGCGCATACGGTTAACTCCCGTGTGACACGCTTTGTTTCCCATGTGACTAAGCACAAGAGCTTATTTGAACTGTTACCACCGCAACGAGCGGCACTGCAAGAGCAAGGTTTACTCGATCAAGCCAGTAGAGCGGTAATTGTTGATTTGCCTACATCCGGCGGTAAAACCGCGCTGGCACAATTCCGCATGTTGCAAGCGCTGAATCAATTTGATCAGGATGATGGTTGGGTGGCCTATGTTGCGCCAACTCGTGCTTTGGTTTCTCAAATTACCCGACGATTACGTGAAGATTTTGGCCCATTAGGTATTCAAGTTGAGCCGTTAACTGGCGCGATTGAGGTTGATGCTTTTGAAGAAGCGCTTTTGGGTGAAGCACGTGCTTTTCAGGTTTTGGTTGCAACACCTGAGAAACTTCAGTTGGTGATGAGAAACAAAAAAGTCGCTCGCCCATTGGCCTTAGTTGTGATGGATGAAGCTCACAATATTGAAGATGAGTCTCGTGGCTTGCGCATTGAACTTCTGCTTGCAACGATTAAGCAAGAATCACCTCGGGCAAACTTCTTACTCTTGATGCCATTTGTGCCGAATGCTAACGATTTAGCTCAATGGCTAGCCGCTGATCGTGGTCGAAGCATCAGCTTGGGCACCTCTGCTTGGCAACCGAATGAGAGAATTGTTGGCTTATTTGATATTCATAAAGGTGAAAAACGTGGTGATTGGAATTTAAGTTTTGAAACGTTGACGACCACTCAACGAACGATTCACCTTAAAGGAATCCACAATGTAGATGGTAACCGCCCTCTGCAAAAACTGACGTACTCTAGCGCTAAGGGGCTCGCAACACAGGCTGTTGCTATGGCTAAGGTTTTCTCTAAGCGTGGTACCAGTATTGCTGTAGCGCAGACAATTCCAGATGCTTGGAGTATTGCTCGTAAAGTTGCCGCAGAGCTTGAACCTTTAGTTCAGGTGCACGAAGACATTAAACTGGTTCAACGTTTTCTTGCGGCTGAGATTAGTGAGGACTTTGAGCTAATTGATATGTTGTCAAAAGGTGTTGTTGTGCATCATGCAGGCTTACCCGCTGAGGCGCTTTCATTAATCGAATGGCTTACAGAAGCTGGCCATATTCGAGTGATGTGCGCAACGACAACCATAGCACAAGGGCTTAACTTCCCTGTTTCATCTGTTTTTCTTGCGACGAGAAAATTGCCTTACGGCAATGAAATGTCGCATCGGGCATTTTGGAACCTCGCGGGACGAGCTGGGCGTATCGGCCATGATAGCGTAGGCGTTATCGGTATTGCAGCAGGTGCACAGCCGAATGAGATCCGGAAATATGTTAGTGATGCAACTGCATCGTTAGTTTCTCGCCTGGAAGGAATGCTGGATGATCTTCAAGCTGCGGGGGAATTAGCAAACTTATCTTGGGTTATGCAGCAAGAACAATGGGCAGACTTCAGAAGCTATATCGCTCATTTATGGAATGAAAAACGTAACTTGGACGCTGTAATTGGTGAAGCTGAACAATTACTGCGAAATACCTACGGGTTTGGTTCTCTTCGCGCTAAAGCTGATAAAGCCTCGCAAGAGAAAGCTGACGCGCTTCTTGAAGCTACTAAAGGGTATGTTAGAAAGTTAGCTGAGCATCCAGAAAATGCTTCGCTTGCTGATGTTACAGGCTTCTCTCCTGAGGGGGTTCGTTCAACTTTATTGGATTTGAATAACCTTGAAAACAAGTTAACGCTTGCAGATTGGGAGCCTTCGAGTCTATTTGGCGATAAATCGAAGTCTGTGCTGCCAAGCTTGATGGGGATTATGCTGCGGGTTCCGCAGTTACAAGAAAGTTTACGAGAGATCAGCAAAGGACAGGGGAATAGTCATCGTAAACTTGCTGATATTACCCAGGCTTGGGTAACAGGTAGCTCCATTGAATCTATAGCGAAGACTTACTTTGAAGGTGATAGCCTTACAGATCAAATATCTAAAGCTTGCAGAGCAGTTTATAGAGATTTGGCCAATAATGGCGCTTGGGGGTTGTCGGCATTAAGCAAAATGCCAACTTCAGGGCTTGATTTTGAAGCCATGACAGACGAAGAAAAGCGCAGATTAAATAACCTCCCAGCGATGCTTTACCATGGGGTGAAAACCGAAGAAGGCGTGTTGATGCGCATGAACAGCGTTCCGCGTAGTATTGCTGAACGTGCCGGTGAAGACTTTAAGGCTCGAACTGAAGCCGGTGCAGAAAATACTCTGTCGCCTCGAAAAGCCAGCGAATATCTGAAGTCTTTGAAACCGGATGATTGGGCGCGTTTGAAACCTGATAATTCCTCGCTGTCCGGCGAAGACTATTTGAAAGTATGGAAACGGCTTTCAGGTGAAGCTTAAAAAGTCCTTCTTGTTCTAGAGGATGGTACCGACATTTATGTCGGTGCCAGGTAATTTCAGTAAAAAATAGTTAATTACTAATGTCCATATAATCAAGCAGTTAAAGATTACTAACCATTTCGTGGATCAACACGAGATGGTACGAATAGATGGCCATTTTGCATTGTTAATATTAAAATCGCATCAACAACACCCCTCCCGCTACCCGTTAGATCAGCGCCCTGCGAGGGGTTGCTCTTTTTTCAGGCTTCTAATTTTTGGTACCGTAATGAGTTACGGCACCAAAATTCGCTTTCAACCACACATCATTCTCCGGCCCACAAAGGTGGTGCAGCAGCGCTAGGTTAATCTGGTTGCTGATCACGTTGCAGTTTCGTTTTTGGCTCTCTTTTCTCAAACCTCTCAGTAATAACCCCGTACATGATTTGCCCATTTGCTCCGGCGAACTGGGCAGGCAAAAGGCGCGATTTTGCTGTTTGGGGTGCAAGGTAGCGCGCTTTCCTGTTTTAGATAAAGGCGTGATGCACCAAAAAATACAGGCGTTGGCCGGTGTGTTGGCTGGTAATGTGTTGTTTTGAGTTGTGCCATCCTCATATATCGGTAAAAAATGTGCCGGTAACAGAACTAACCCGCCTTGGGCGTGGCCATCAACCTCAGGTAAAGGTAGCCAATACAGGCTTGGCCATTGCTCGGGGTACTGCCATTTTTCTACGATCTCTTGTGCGCCAATGCTATTCAGCCATTGGTGAATCGGGCAGCCAAGGTGAGCTTGTTTAACGCGCGGTAACTGAAAGGTCAGCCAGCGGGTTAAACGTTCGGCGGCATTATCGCACTGGCTTAGTGCTGGGTAGAGGGTAAGCACGTCATGCCCAACCAGTAAAGCGACCACCTGCTGTATCCATTCTCTATTCCAGTCGTTGTCACTTGCCCATAACACGTCACTTATCACCTTGTTGGTTTTTCATGCCGTCTATTTTCAGTGGTCGGGTGCAGACTCGGTGGTGAATTAGATGAAAGAAATGGCCATCAAACTAACCAGTCAAAACAGTTTCTCCTGATGGCCTGTGTGCGGCTAACTGTTTGATATACATGGTCCAATACGGCGCTGTTTGGCGGCATTTGGCTAGTGCAAAAAAATCGAGACGCCAAACGATCGTTTGCATTCTGGGTTTAAAAAATCAAACGGTTTGTACTTTGGAGTCGAGGTTGGTTTAGGGCGAAAAAAGTGCCAAACCTTGCTTTGAGCCAGTATTAGCAAGGCCTACCAGCGTTGGATTTCAATCGAGAAGCCAAACAGTGAATGGGCTAATTTCCCTGTTTGGCGTTTCGATCCAAAAGCCAAACGGATAGTGGTTTTGGCGTATGGGTATAAAGGCATGGGGAAGTGTTTAATGAAGTGCTGCTGTTTATTTTGACTTGGGATTTGATGGAGAGGCGTCTTCCAACTTGAGTGAAGGTTGCTTGTCACTGTTACCCTCAAAGTATTCAAGGGCGTACCCCATTGCTTTGTAGCTTTTCTCGCGTTTTTTAAACATGCGTTGCAGCATAGGGAGGGCGCAGTCCACATAGTCGTGAATGGTCACTTGTGTTTTTCCTTCCGATTCACGATGAATACGACCGGCATATTGGGCCAATGTGCCTTTCCATGCGATTGGCATGGCCAAAAACAACGTATCCAGTCTTGGTAGGTCAAATCCTTCGCCTACATATTTTCCTGTTGCGACGACAACTTGAGCCGATTGCAAATGATTGTCAGCGTTCTTGCGTTCCGCAGCTTTCATGGCGCCTTTAAGTACGACAGTGCTTATACCCATCTCGGTAAGTCGTGAGTGTATGTACTCTGCGTGCTCTCTACGCTCTGTAAGGACTAACGGGTGTCCGCCATTTTGAACACACTCGTAGGCGTCTGAGACGATTATTGACGTGCGCTGTTCGTTATCGACGAGCCAGCGGTAGGCATCGCTTATTTTTGGGCGCTCATCTGTTTTTATTAGCTCAGCTGGCGGCATATTGTAGAGCTGATGAATCATCACGGTTTGAGTAAACTGCTCATCAGGGCTTTGTTTCACTTTGTAGCGGATGGGCCCTGCCGCCATAAAAATGATCTTTTGATGACCATCTTGTCGCTCTGGTGTTGCTGTTAGACCCAATACATATTTTGCTCTTACCTCGTTGAGTACCATTTCAAACCTTGGTGCAGATAGATGGTGGCATTCATCAACAATAATGTGGCCGTAGTCTTGGATGAGAGGGGTGATGGAATTGTCTTTTTTATTAACCAAGCTTTGGTAGGTGGCTATGTCGATAATGCCACTCGGCTTTCTTTTACCCCCGCCTATGCTGCCAATGTTTACTTCGGGTAAGAACGTGCGTAAGCGCTCTTGCCATTGTTCGAGCAGTTGTCGGCTATGAACCAGTATTAGGGTATTTACTTTGCGTTTTACGATCATACCAATGGCTGTAACCGTTTTTCCAAATGCGGTGGGCGCATGCAAAATACCAAAGTCGTGTTTAGATATTGCGGCCACTGCGTCACGCTGGTTCTTTCGCAAAGTGAACTCGGGGCTAAGTTTCAATAATGGTTTGCCGGTTTCACGCTTATCGTCAAATAGAGGCGAAATATTTTGCTCTTGTAGCAAAGCAATCGCGTCATCAAGACAGCCTCGCGGTAGAGCTAGATAACCGTTTTCAATACGAGCACAGGAAATAAACCTTGGAATGCCATGGGTTGAAAAGCGCAACGCTTGTGTTTTAAAAAACACAGGATTAGAAAAACTCGCTAATCGCTTTAGACCTGCCAGTAGTGGCCCAGGTAACTCGCTCATCAAAAAGTAGATATGGTTGGCCAAGGTAATGGTCACGTTTTTCGGCAAAGACTCTAATTTTATTGGTGCGGCTTTGGCCGTGATTTCCCAAGGAGGGCGGTTGTCTGTTAGCCCTTGTTCGGACAGCAATAGGGTATTGGGTGAAATGGTTGTTATGAGTTGATCAATACTCGACTGAGTGAGCGTTTTAAGCCCAGCAAGGTACTGCCATTGATCATCGATGGCATTCAGATCACTGTCAACAAAGCAACTACGGCCTGAAAGGCGAGCCTCCTTTTGAAGTGGTAGCGCAATGAGATTGCCAAACCCGCCTTCAGGAAGTACATCTTGGTTAGGAAAGAGCCTGTCATAGGAGTCAAACGAAAGATTTGGAAATATTTCCATGGCTTTATCAAGCAAAGCGAAACCCAGTGCCCGAGCCTGGTTAGCGGGGATATTGGTTTCAAAAAATATCCATAAGTGCGCCCCGTTTCCTGAGCGCGAGATTTCTATCGCGTGCGGAATATCAAACGCTTGGCACGCTTTGGACATTGCTTTGACTTCTTCTTGCCAACAGCCTTTGTCAAAATCGGCTGCCAACAAATAGCACGTATTATCTTTCATTAAGGGATACAGCCCGACCACTTGATGACCGGCAAGGTGCCTGTAAATAATGCGCTCGTTTAGTTCGCTAAACTTTCGGTGTGAACAGTCTTGGCATTTAATGCGGGGTTTGTTGCAAACCCCGTTTACCCATTCATTATCACAGGCTACGGAGTAGCCACTTCGGCCCTGTTGGTTTTGCCAACGATTGGCAAAGATATCCTCTCGCCCACGAAATCGTTGTCTGAATAGGGCGACTTTTTGTTCTGGCGTGAATGTCTGTACTGAACGCTCGTTTTGAGCGCTACGCAAAGCCTCTCTTAATGCGAGAAGCTGCTGCTTTTCGTTTTCAAGCTCAGCTAGCCTGTTATCAATAGCAGAAATGTTTGGGTAGCGAGCGTCATTCATAACAAACTAATTTTGATTCGAAGCACTATGAGGCGCGAACTTGCGGTGGTTTGATCAGCGACTCTGCTGGAATACCTAACCCTTCATGAAGTTTCCAAATCATTTTTAGCGTGAGTGATCGCTTATGGTTTAGGATTTCATAAACACGATTGCTTTTACCTATCATGGGTTCAAGATCTTTAACCGTTAAGCCTTTGCGCTCCATCTCAAACTTTATTGCCTCAACAGGGTCTGGCAAATCCATTGGAAAATGCTTTGCTTCGTAGGCCTCGACTAACGTAACCAAAATGTCCAGCTTTTCACCTTCAACGGTATCTGGCTCCGCCATCATTAGGTTTTCGATGTCGTTTAATGCCGCGCGGTAGTCGGCATCTGTTTTAATAGGTCTGATGTCCATTATATTTACCTCTTGTTACTACCTTTTGGCTTCAAATCGTTTGCACATCAATTTGATCGTATTGTGCATGGCTGCCGATAAACCGTATGTAAACCACCTTGTAGGCATAATTGATCCAAACGACTAATCGGTATTTATTACCGGCAATGTTAAACACGACACGCCCATCTTTGAGGATGCTGGCAGTTCCAAAGTCCTCTTTCACATCCGCCGGTGATCCCCAATCAGCGTTTAATGCATGCCTATACCACGCTAACGTTGGCTCTTTCGCGTCAATGTATTCTGGGCTGTCTTCCCAAAATGTTTTTAAGGTTGATAATGCGATAATTCTCATAAATAGATGCTAGTCCCATTTTGGGACTTTTGCAAGTTTGGAATTTTTGATGCGGTTAGGAGTTGTTACCGCATCCCCGATTGCCCCATTCCTTGGGGCAGTTTAATTACCTCTTATTCACCCTCTAAAGCTTGCTGTATCTAGTTTTGCCCCATTGTCCCAACTGCCCACAGTAAGTGAGCAAACGGGGGCTTGCTAATTTCGCCTGATTGGCTTTTTCGGCATACGGCTGCGTTTGCCATCGAAGAACGCCAATACTCTGAACCAATAGAGTGATTCTTCATAACCTAGGCTGTACTTTGGGCGTGCAGGCGGGATGAGTCCTAGTTTACGTCCTAGGCTGACAATCACGTAGAACGTGAGTTTTAGCGCCAGCCACGGGGCGAGAACCACCAATGTCGTCAGGCAATATCGGGTTAGTGTGTAGCCTAGGCCATGAGATTGCTCGAGTAAGGCAATGCCAATACACCAGCCAAGGCCTGCCAGCATGGCTATTGGAAAGGTAATGGGGGCGAGTCGCATCATAAATTGCATGTTATATCCTTCCTACTTGAAGCTGCAGCGGTGTTGGCTGCGTTCGTTCACCCCAATCACATAGTATGTCTATGCTCATGGGGATTCATTCACTTGTCGCCTAGCTGCAACTCCCAGTAGTTTGGCTATAGCGCCCTCCTGTGTGGTGCTGTGAAGGGTGCTCAAAGTTCACCAGCGGTTCAACCACATCAGCCACGGTTTGATGGGCAATTCGGCGTTCTTCAAAGTAATCGTGGCGGTCGTAGATACCCTCAACACCTTTTAGCTTATGGTTAAGACAGCGTTCGGCCACATTGCCTGCAATGCCCAAAGAGGCGGCAAGGCTGCGAAAGGTGCGGCGCAAATCGTGTACGGTGAAGTGTTCAAGTTTGCCCATTTTATTGGGAGGCTGTTTTTTGCGACCTGGCTCGCGACCAAAGAGTTTAGAAATGGCGCGGTTTAGCGTATCTGGCCCCATATGTGGACGGTGGCTTGCTCGTCTGGCTGGGAAAACATAAGGCGATCCACAAGCACGGATTTGCAGCTCGTTAAACCAGGTAATGGCTTGGCGCGGTAAGGGGATGCTGATCGGCACGCCAGTTTTACTTCGTTCCTTGGGTAGGTCCCACACGCCCGTGGTTAAATCCATTTCACGCCACATGGCTTCGCATAGTTCGCTTTTACGCACGCCCAACACCAAAAACAGGCAGCAAGCGAGGTAGTTATCGCGGCCAAAGCTATTGATATGGGTATGAAACACGCTGAAGGCGTAGTGAATTTCCTCTTTGCTGAGCATCCTGTCTTTACTGGACTCCACGCCACCGGCATCGTCCACGGTAAAGGCTGCGGCTGGGTTATTCAGCGTTAAGTCGAGCTTTATCGCATGTCGAAACAGCTGCTTCATGTACATCAAGGTATCGTTGGCAATGGTCGGGCGGTTACTTTCTCGAATGCGCTCTAATACTTCGCGCACATCGCGTGCAGTCACCTCAGCAATACACTTAATGCCAATCACAGGGCGTATGTCTTTGGTGTAAACCCGATACGGAATCTTTGGATGCTTAAGTCGTCGACTCAGGTCTGTTCGATACCAGTCATGGAACAGTTGATCCACGGTTTCAATCTCAGGTAACTCGATTTTCTGTTTTTCCAGAAGAGGATCGATGCCGTCGCGTACTTCTTTTCGAAAATAAGCGGCGGCAATTCGAGCGTCTGCCAACGACATCAAAGGAAATTGCCCCAAGGTCGCTTCTCGTCTTCCTTTGGCTGTGGTGTAGCGGATCATCCAATAAGGCGAGCCCTGTTTGCGGACGCAAAAGTATAGGCCTTCACCGTCTGAATATTTTTTGGGGTCGGCTTTGCTGTATGCAATAACCTGTTTTGCTGTGAGTTTTCCCATGTTTACTCCATAGTTGCTGAAATAATGGAGGGGGCAATAATGGCTGCCCACCACCGATTTGCTTATTGAATCAGCAGCTAACCTGTTGTGGTAGCGAGTTAAATGCGAAAATTGGGCAACTTACTGCTCACCAATTTGCTCACCGCAAAACGCTTATTGAGCCATAATGAGGGGGCTGCCCACCATTCTGCCCACCACTAAACAGGTAGTTGGTAACGGACATCTGCAAACCGATTTGGACGGGAAAAATAAAAAAGCCCTGTATTTACAAGCAAATAACAGGGCTTCTAAGACATTCTTGGACGGGTAAAAAAACTATTCGATGTTTTGGATCTGCTTATTGGTTGTGGTTTCTATGCTCAGGTTTGACGGCGCTTCTAGGTTGGTTTCTTGTTGTGGTTTGTGGTTTTGTCATCGTTTGTGTCATCACTTGGTCTTAGGCTAGCCGTGGGCAAAACCTTATGATTACTTAGGATCGGCAAGCTGGCATCAGGCCAAACCTTAACCTGAGTTAACCTAAACATGACTGAACATTTGGCTGATGACCTTGACGTGACTTGACCCCCCAACATGAGTAAACCTCTACGGCTAAAACCGAGAGTAACCCACTTGGTTAGCTTGGGTTTGGCAATACCGAAGCACGAACCGTGCTAAAGCGTGAACAGGCCGCAAGCTTAATAAATCAGAGAGTGCTCAACTAAGCAGCCGGACTCTTGCGGTGATTGCTTGGGAAGTCTGGCACTCATGGCCTTTCGCGCTTCCCGGTAATCTTTGTTGAGGTGGGTTGCCTGAGCAATGTTTATGGCTCCGTACTTAGCCATCCATCGGCGTGGTGTCCATGAGTCAGCATTGACGATAGCCGTTGCCAGTAGTTCCAGTTGATTCACTTGTAAGCCCTCCAGAACAATCCGAGCCCACACCTAAAGATTACTAAAGATTTATCAGGGGATATAAGGCCATTGTAAGGTAAAAACCTTACCTTTACTTACCGTCCTAAGTAGCCGCAACCTTATCATTACTTAGCATTTGCTACCTTTTGCTTGTCCTGAATTTCCAGCATAAATGGATGCCTTTAAGGCTTAAGCCTTGATGTTTGATAGTCCTTGGTTTGTACTGGGCGGTGTCCTTTGCCGCGAGCTTTGGCAAGGTAGCTCAACCGATAAATAGCTTCCTTTCTCGCGGTTTGGTTGTCGATGAAGTAATAAGGGTTTTTGATAACAGGCACATGACCACCTATGTCAGCCCATGCCGCCCTAATAATTTTCAGTAGCTTGGCTGGGTAGCGCACCAGATTACCATCAAGCCAGATAGCACAATGATAATGCTGTGCCTTGGCCTTTTCCTGCTCCCTTGCCCATACATAGCCAAGTTCGGTTTTACCGTATAACTTGGTTATCTGATAGGTCAGCCGTTTGCGAAGCGCAGTTACAGCGGTGTTGTTATCCGTGAATTGTTTTTGATGTAGGTCAAAGCGTATAACCAACACTCGCCTGTGCTTAGCCAGCGATATATCCAGCTGGTCAATTATCCGGTGGAGCACTGGCGTGTAAATCCCGCTTTTGCTGGCGTTGATTTCTAGCAACTCCCCCTTGTGGCGGAACGCCGATTTATCTGAAACATACTTTCGGTTTGTGGGTTTTTTGCTAGAACTATCCCTGTCGGGATTATTAGTTCCCTTAGATAAAAGAAAATACCGCGTTTTTTTGCCGATTTCCGGATCAGGGTTTTCCAGTGCCGGCGCTGGATTGCCGTGAGTTGCTGAAGTCAAAACCGCGAAGTCAAAACCGCTAAATTTTTTCTCGCTGTTTTTTGCCTCAAAATACCCGGTATCGGATGGCGACTTTCGCCGCCCTCCCGCACTTCTGCCTTTTGCGCTGGCATAGCATTTTGGCATTAGCGATCACCGGAATCGGCCTTGAAAGGCTCCAGTAGTTTATTGACCTGTTGCTCGGGTAATGGTGAAAGCCTGCGCTTAATCCGGCACCGGTTGGCTATGGCTAGCAGCTTTTGAGCATCGCCCAAGCTTGCCGGGGTGTACCGAGTGAAAGTTACCGAGCCTCCGTATATGTGCTGATGTGGCTCAGGTTCGCGTTTAAAGATAACCCCGTGTTTGTTATACAGGGTGCTAATGTCGCTGTGTAAGCAGGTGGTGCCGAAAGCGGTTAGCGCCTCCAGTTCCACCAGCCCGTTAAGACCTCGCCTTAAAAGCTCCATAGAGCACATTTCGATTTTGTAGGGTGCCCGTTTAGGTTGCTGTGATAAACTGCCAGTGTCGGTTTTGGCGCTGCTCTGATTCGTTGGGGTGGCGTCTACTTTTTTCATGGCTTCCCCCTTATACAGCTCTGGTTTCGGCAACTTCACTGATCCACGCCTGAAGCTCGCTCAAGCGCCATGCGACAGACCTTGTGCCAAGGCTTATCCGTTTAGGGAAACGACCATCTTTTTCCATCTCCCAGCGCCGCTGGCGTGATAGTCCGGTGATCTGGCGACACTCTTGTTCTCTGACGAGGCGATCAAGATTTTGAGTTGGTGACGCGGTGGATTTTTTGAGTGGGGTAACGGTTTTCATTTGACTGCTCCTGTTCGTTATTGTCAGGAGCAGAATTAGGTTTTCTACTTTCGCGTAGGAGCCTTCACTAAGATTTCTTATTTGCGTTATAAATCCAATCCCGAATCGTCAATTCGGCGGGTAAATTGGTAAACCCTAGTTCTTTCATACGATGAAGTGTAATTCTGGCAATGCCCGGGGTGCTTAAGGTAGGTTTTTCAATTTTAAGCTGTCCAGCAATTTCAAGTGCGGATTCTTTATTCGGGTTAGACTTTCGTGCGCCATCTTCAAATGCGTAATATCTACTGGCTAATTGGTTGGCCGCTAACTTAAGCTGTGGTTCTGAATGCTCGACCATAAAATCTATTCCATCACCTAAACCGCCTAGATAAAACGCGTTAAAAAGATGCTGTAGGCTCTCTCTTTTTGACTTATTGATGCCTAATTCTTTTAATTGTTTAGCTGCCTCCTCTCGTAACGAGGACAATCGAATAGAGTTGTCTATTTTTTGTTCTAATTGCTCGTGGGCTTCATCGATACCGATTAACTTGTTCCCATTTTTATTAAGATAACTGTCAGCAAAATTATTAAAGCGTTCCAGAAGCTCCTTATTGCTATTTCTAGTCATTAGAGTCTCCAAAGTCCTTTTCTATTCTTAGCAATATGCCATTTCGGATCTGTTGTAGCTCTTTGATGCGTGCTTGGCGGTTTTCTTCGAATATTCTGTTTATTTTTATTTGTTCAAGCTCATTCGCTTTGTCATTCAATTTATCAGCCTCAGCTCTAAGGGCATCAGATTCCGAAATATCACCATGTAAATAATTTTGTTTATATTCTTTATTCAGTGACTCTACGTCACTAACTATCTGATCCAGTTTTAATTGAAACTCAGCCTGCCTGTCAGGCCAAGATTCTTCCCAGCTAATTTCCTTTTCTACTAGTTTTAGCTGTTTTATCCAAAACGCTTTGCCTTGAGCAAACTCTTTTAGCTGGCCACTAAAGCCAGTAACTTGCCCTTCGTCATCTACCCTAAGTTCATAGGGGCCGGAGTAAGCCAGATAACCTAACAGGCAGATATTGACTAGCAGTAAAAACGCAGCAGTTTTATAGTTCATGGTTAGTAATCCCTGTTTGTCCTTGTTTCCTTGTAAAGCTTATCAAAATGCGTATTTGCCTCTTCGGCATTGAGTCGCTGCCGCTCTTCCAGCAACCGTGAGTTATATTCCAGCAGCTTTTGAATAAATACATCGAAAAAGCCAAGGGGTAACAACAGGCTGATCAGTAGAGCAATGATCATTAATTCAGGAAGCCACTCAAAGCCGCTGAAGTAAGCAATGGCGACAGCGAAAGCGAGTATGGCCTTAAGCCATTTAACGTAGCGACAGAGTTTTAACGCTTGCTGAATGTTGTCTTTATGGTGTTGTTCTTCATTAGGGTTCAAGGACTTTTCCTCACTTTATTCTTTTACTTAGTGGGATGATCTTGTTTTCACCATTAACTAATGGAGCCAGCTTTTCAGAAAGCTTGTTTAATGCTTCTCTGCGCTCGTCTAAATAATCATGGCGGTTGTAAATACCTTCTACACCTTTGAGCTTATGGTTGAGACAGCGTTCAGCAACGTGCCCCGGCGTCCCGACTGCCGCTAACAGGCTTCGACAAGTGCGGCGAAGATCATGAATGGTAAAGTGTGTAATCCCTGCTTTTCCGAGTAGATTGTCATAGGGTTGTTTATCGCTATCGACTTTCTGCCCAAAGAGTTTTGCCAATGCGTGATTAAGTGTGTCATCAGAGATATAAGCACGGCGTTTACTGGCTCTTCGTGAGGGAAATAGGTAATCGGAACCACAGGCGCGAATGTTTAACTCTTCAAACCACGGGATTGTTGCCGGGGGCAGAGGGATAGTAATGGCCACGCCTGTTTTGTTCTCTTCCGGCATATTCCACAGAAGGTTTTCAAAGTCGAAGTCTTCCCACTTGGCAGCTATCAGCTCACCTTTCCTGACACCTAGCGACAGCAGTAGGGCGCAGGCCAGATAGTTTTCACGGGTAAAGATGGCGGGTTGCTCTCTGAATACAGTGAATACCTTGCCAATTTCATCAATAGTTAATGCCCGGTCACGCCCCTCACTAACGCCGCCAGCATCAGATTGAGTAAACGCCTGTGCTGGGTTATAGGTGATCAGGTTGAGTTTTACCGCATGGCGAAAGAGCTGCTTGGCATACATCAGGGCTTGGTTAGCGGTTGAATTCCTGCCGCTATCCATCACGGCCTGAATAATCGAGCGAATATCACGAGGGTTAACGTCTTTGATGGCAAGCTCGCCAATATGGGCTTTAAGCTCTTTGTGATAAATCCGCTTGGGGATCTCCGGGTGTTTGAGGCGTTTATCAATGTCGTTAGCGCACCAGTCGTTAAATAGGTCGTTGACGTTGCGGATAACTTCTTGCTGTTCACGTTTGCGCTTGGCTTTCGGGTCGATGCCTTGTTTTACTTGCGAGCGGATTTGTCCGGCCTGCTTCTTAGCATCGGCGATTGAGCAATAAGGGTAAGCCTCGGCTAAGGCGATTTGGCTCCGCTTGCCGCCCAGCGTGTACTTAACCACCCATGAGGCTTTGCCTCTGGCAATGCGGAAGTAAAGCCCGGTATCAACGGTAAGCATCACGTTTTCACCTTTCCTGACTAGCGCATCAATCTGTTTATTGTTCATCGTGCCTCCGGTTTTGATGACACGGAATCGCTTTTATTGAGCCTAAAAAGGTTTGTGTCATCGTCTGTGTCACCACTTTAGCACGGACAATGGCAAACAATCCAGAACCAATAATTACATAAAAGCCGCTAAGGTAGCGGCTTGGTTAGGGTTTTTATTCAGTTTGAAACGCTCAAAAACATCACTCGATGTTTTGGATCTGCTCACGCATCTGTTCAATCAGAACTTTCAGTTCAACGCCCGATGCGG
>ERZ1673961.161-NODE-161-length-34444-cov-6.075169_pt1 | contig 34444 bp, 30 predicted proteins | sample MGYA00580189_ERZ1673961 | MGnify/ENA primary metagenome ERZ1673961 (study PRJEB41334, sample SAMN05608105) | rock metagenome | biome: terrestrial subsurface; feature: shale formation; material: shale | place: USA: Pennsylvania ... | reverse complement strand
TGACACTCTCCAATTTCATGTTGGAAATGTGTCAACCTTATTTAGGACGGTACATGCATAATAAAAAAGCCTCTGTATGCAGAGGCTTTTTTGTATTCGTTACCATGAAAGATTACTCTTCCAGATCACCACAGAAACGGTAACCTTCGCCGTGAATGGTCGCGATGATTTCCGGTGTACCAGACACTGATTCGAAGTGCTTACGAATGCGACGAATGGTTACGTCAACAGTACGGTCATGAGGTTTCAGCTCACGGCCAGTCATTTTCTTCAGTAGATCCGCACGAGTCTGGATCTTGCCTGGGTTTTCACAGAAGTGCAGCAGGGCACGAAACTCTGAACGCGGCAGCTTGTAGCTGTCACCGTCAGGGCTGACCAGTGAACGACTGTTGATATCCAGTACCCAACCGTTGAATTCGTATTTCTCAACCGAACGTTTCTCTTCATGCGTGGTGCTGGCGTTCATTGAACGACTTAGCAGGTTACGCGCACGAATGGTCAGTTCACGTGGGTTAAATGGCTTAGTGATGTAATCATCTGCACCGATTTCCAGACCCAGAATCTTGTCGACTTCATTGTCGCGGCCAGTCAGGAACATCAGAGCTACATCTGCTTGTTCGCGAAGTTCACGAGCCAGCAGCAAGCCATTTTTACCTGGCAGGTTGATATCCATGATCACCAAATTAATTGGGTTGTCGGACAGCACATGGTGCATCTCTTCACCGTTACTGGCCTCAAAAACAGCGTATCCCTCTGCTTCAAAAATACTCTTTAGAGTGTTACGAGTAACCTGCTCGTCTTCAACGATAAGAATCTGCGGGGTTTGCATTGGCGGTACCTAAACTTGTGAAAAAAATGTGCTAATAGAACTCATTCTAGGCAAAAACATAACATACAAGTAATTTTATGTTGATAATAAACCAAAGTTTTTCGAGAAAGTCTCGTCTTTGGTTGCCCGCCATCCATGGATAACACTAGCGATTGAGATCCAACACCTCATTGGTTCTACTAGTCTTTGCAGCGAATTCTATAATGTTAACAGCATGCTAACAACGGCCTGTTGTTAATTCCAACAACTTTGTTGATTTACATCAAGAGTTGAAATGTAACAGATATGAATAGTAATAACGAGTTGTAAAAATACGAGAATGATGACGATCGATGCAAAACTCTGGCAAGCCTATGCAAACGTGCGTTTTGCCTTTGAATCCCCGCTACGCAAGCGTTCTTTCGCGATCATTACCGCATGGAACCCGAAAAGCCAACGGTTGTCGAATAATGAGAATTGCGTAAATAATCAACGTTTACAGCAAGCGTTGATCAACTATGATTGGTCGAAAGTGGTGGTCGGTGACTACAATTTTGATTGGTATGAAGAGAGTTTTGCTGTGTCGATACCTTTAGACACAGCGCTGCAAATGGCCAGAGACTTTGGCCAGAATGCCATTTATTACGTTATTGATGATGAGCTGATGTTGCACTCTTGTGTCGACGATGAGGTGACATCGCTGGGCTCGCTACAAGAAAAACTGACATAACAAGCACAACAAGAATCATGGAGGAATGATGAGAGATATAACACCGGATATTTGTGATCAATATGAATCGCAAGTGACTTTGTTGGAGCTGCCGTTACAAAATTTCGGTATGCGCAGTGCGTTCTGGGGACAAATTGTGACCGTGCGCTGCTACCACGATAACTCAAAGGTTAAAGAAATCCTCAGTCAGAATGGCAAAGGGAAAGTTCTGGTTGTTGATGGACATGGTTCCTGCCAAAAAGCGCTGATGGGCGATCAGATTGCGATTTCTGCGATTGAAAATGAATGGGAAGGGGTGATCATTAATGGCGCTGTGCGTGATGTTGTCGCCATGTCGCAGATGGATTTGGGTATCAAAGCACTCGGCGCTTGTCCGTTCAAAACCGAGAAACGCGGCGCGGGTGACGTCAATGTGACACTGTCGATTCATAATCAGATGATTCAACCGGGCGATTATATTTATGCCGACTGGAATGGCGTGCTGCTTTCACCGGTCGAGTTGGACTTGAGTTAAAAGCGGAAGCCTAACCCCAATTCAATCCCTTGCTGCCACTCCTGATAATCGAGAGTGGCGTGCAAGTCGAGGTTTTCCGTCAGGCGTAAGCGGCTGGAAAGCTCTGCAGCCATCACTTCGCTGCGCTTGTTATCTTCAAAGTTTTTGTTCGCAGTATAGAGCGTACTTTTAACCGAGAAACGATCGCTTATCTTGTAGCTGACACCACTGAGAAAGCCATTTTCACCGCCATTTAACGATGAATTAACCCGGGCACCGACGTACAAATCCACATCACGAAACACGTTGTACATGTAACCGCCATCCACAATCCAACTGTCAAAGCCCTGACTGCCCGGTTCACTGTAAAGGAATACGCTGTGAGAGGAACGGTTCTGTGCGGAAGGTAACGCGGGAAGTTCGACGGCGTTTGCGGCAAAACCAATACACAGGCAACACATACCAAGAATTTGCTTCATGATACCCTCCTTGTATTGATTATTGGGCGTACGCTTTCCACTGCGGTACCCCTAAGTTAAGCACAAAAATTTCGCACCTGCTGAGCAAAATTGAGCAACGAGTTGTTTTGTTTAACGGATGATTTGATTATTTAATCGCCACTCTATCATATGAATCCAGATGATTTAGCAACTTAGCGGCAAGATTTGAAAGAGATGCGAAAAAAAACAATTTTTTCGTTGACTATTTGCGCAGAAATGAGTTAAACGTAGAGGCACGCAAACACACGAGTTACGCAAGATTTCTATGATTAATAACAGCCTAGTAGTAATGACCACCACCATTATTATTACCGACATTACGCATGTTGGGGCAGGCTGCTGAGCGTAAAAAATTCACAAAAAAGGCCTGTATCCCAACCGATACAGGCCTTTTTTTTTATACCAATTTTCAGAGAATTTGGAGGAAGGGATGCGAGTATTAAAGTTTGGAGGTTCATCGTTAGCAGATGCTGACCGTTTTTTAAGAGCGGCAGATATCATTGCCAACAATGCACAACAGGAAGAAGTGGCCGTCGTTCTTTCTGCTCCTGGAAAAACAACCAATAAACTGGTTGCGGTGATTGAAAGCGCACTGCGCAATGGCGAAGCCGAGTTACAAATTACCGAGCTGGAAACGTCATTCCAAGTGCTGTTTGAGGACATCAAAGCGGTCCTGCCTGCTATCGATGGCAGCGCGTTTGATAACCAGGTTCGCACATCGATGGCTCAGCTGCGTCAGTTTGTCCACGGCATTAACCTGCTTGGTATGTGCCCGGATAATGTCAATGCTCGCATTATCAGCAAAGGAGAGCGCGTTTCCATCCAACTGATGAAAGCCGTCATGGAGGCCAAAGGTCTGGCGGCAAACCTTATTGATCCAGTTAAATACCTGCTGGCAAAAGGTGATTATCTGGAAGCAATGGTGGATGTTGAAGCGTCGACTCAGTACTTTAAGCAAAACCCGCTGCCAGCCAATCACGTCAACATCATGCCGGGTTTCACCGCGGGTAACAAAAAAGGTGAACTGGTTTGCCTTGGCCGCAATGGTTCGGACTATTCTGCGGCGGTCCTGGCCGCGTGTCTGCGCGCCGAGTGCTGCGAGATCTGGACTGACGTTGACGGGGTTTACAACTGTGACCCGCGCTTGGTTGACGATGCTCGTCTGCTGAAATCCCTGAGTTATCAGGAAGCGATGGAGCTCTCTTATTTCGGTGCGTCCGTCCTGCATCCGAAAACCATCGCACCGATTGCTCAGTTCCACATTCCTTGCCTGATTAAAAACAGCTTCAACCCGCAGGGCCCCGGCACTCTGATCGGTCAGGATACTGGTGAAGATAAGCTGGCAATCAAAGGCATCACCACGCTCAACAATCTCACCATGGTGAACGTTTCCGGCCCGGGCATGAAAGGCATGGTTGGCATGGCGAGCCGAGTATTTGGTGCGATGTCTGCCGCGGGCGTATCGATTGTGCTCATCACTCAGTCGTCCTCTGAATACAGCATCAGCTTCTGTATTGAAGCGGAGCACAAACAACTGGCACAACAAGCGTTGGCGGAAACCTTTGAGCTGGAGCTGAAAGATGGCCTGCTTGAACCGGTCGAATTTATGGAAGATCTGTCGATCATCACACTGGTGGGCGACGGTATGCGCACATCTCGCGGTGTCGCATCGCAGTTCTTTGCCTCGCTGACTGAAGCGCACGTTAACATTGTCGCGATTGCACAAGGCTCATCTGAGCGCGCGATCTCTGCAGTGATCCCGGAAGACAAAGTGTCTTCAGCGATCAAGGCGTGTCACGAGAACCTGTTCAACTCGAAACACTTCCTGGATGTGTTTGTGGTGGGCATCGGTGGCGTGGGTGGTGAGTTGGTGGATCAGATCCATCGTCAGCAAGCCAAACTGGCCGATAAAGGCATTGTGATTCGTGTGTGTGGCCTCGCCAACAGTAAAGGGTTGCTGCTTGATAGCGAAGGTCTGCCGCTGGATCACTGGCGCGATCGCATGACTGCTGCGACCGAAGAATTCTCACTGGCGCGTCTGATTGCCCTTGTGCAACGTAACCACATCATTAACCCGGTGCTGGTTGACTGTACGTCGAGCGATGAAATTGCCAGCCAGTATGCAGATTTCCTGGCCGCGGGTTTCCACGTCGTGACACCAAACAAAAAAGCCAACACCGCCAGCATGGCTTACTACTACCAGCTACGCGAAGTTGCGCGTCATTCGCGTCGTAAGTTGATGTACGAAACAACCGTTGGTGCTGGCCTGCCGGTGATCGAAAACCTGCAAAACCTGATTGCGGCAGGTGATGAACTGGAAAAATTCAACGGCATTTTGTCGGGCTCGTTGTCGTTTATCTTCGGCAAACTGGATGAAGGATTGTCGTTCAGTCAGGCAACCACGGTCGCGAAAGACAAAGGCTTTACTGAGCCGGATCCGCGTGACGATCTGTCGGGTATGGATGTGGCGCGCAAACTGCTGATCCTGGCGCGTGAATCCGGCATGGTGTTAGAGCTGGATGATGTGATCGTCGAGCAAGCTCTGCCACCGGGTTTTGATGCCTCGGGCAGTGTTGACGAGTTTATGGCGCGTCTGCCGCAAGCGGATGAATACTTTAAGTCGTTGTGCGATAAAGCTGCACAAGAAGGCAAAGTGTTACGTTATGTGGGCGAGATTGCCGATGGTCAGTGCCGCGTGCGCATTGCCATGGTCGATGAAAATGACCCAATGTTCAAAATTAAAGATGGCGAGAATGCGCTGGCGTTCTACAGCCGCTACTACCAACCAATTCCTCTTGTTCTGCGTGGTTACGGCGCAGGGACAGAAGTGACTGCCGCAGGCGTATTCTCTGATGTGATGCGTACTTTAGGCTGGAAATTAGGGGTTTAATCAATGAGTTCAAGTGATATGAGTGTCGTCGTTTATGCACCGGCATCGATCGGTAACGTCAGTGTCGGGTTCGACGTGCTGGGGGCCGCCGTGTCCCCGATCGACGGCACTCTGCTTGGTGACCGCGTGCAGGTCAAAGCGGGCAGCGAACCGTTCACACTGAAAACCGCGGGCAGTTTTGTCTCTAAGCTGCCAACGGATCCGAAAGAAAACATTGTATACGATTGTTGGACCGTGTTTGCGCGCGAGCTGGATAAAAAGCAAATTGCGCTCAAACCGCTGGAAATGACGTTAGAGAAAAACATGCCGATCGGCTCGGGACTGGGTTCCAGTGCCTGTTCGATCGTGGCGGCACTCGATGCCCTTAACCGCTTCCATGGCCAACCACTGAATGAAACTGAGCTGCTAGCACTGATGGGGGAAATGGAAGGCAAGATCTCCGGTGGTGTGCATTACGACAACGTGGCACCTTGCTATCTGGGCGGAGTACAACTCATGCTGGAAGAACTCGGCATCATCAGTCAGGAAGTGCCCTGTTTTGATGACTGGTACTGGGTGATGGCGTATCCGGGGATCAAAGTATCCACCGCGGAAGCGCGTGCGATTCTGCCTTCTCAATACCGTCGTCAGGATATCATCGCTCACGGACGCTATCTGGCGGGCTTTATTCACGCTTGCCATACCAACCAGCCAGAGCTGGCGGCGAAGATGATCAAAGACGTGATCGCGGAGCCGTATCGTGAGAAACTGCTGCCTGGCTTTGCCGATGCGCGTAAATACGCGGCCTCTGCAGGAGCACTGGCGACCGGGATATCAGGCAGTGGTCCAACGCTGTTTAGCGTATGCAAAGATAAAGATGTCGCAGAGCGTGTCGCTCGTTGGCTTGAACAAAACTACGTCCAAAATGAAGAAGGATTCGTACACATTTGTCGCCTCGACAAGAACGGTTCGAAAGTTACAGGAAGTGAGCTATGAAGCTTTACAACATAAAAGAAAATGATGAACAAGTCTCCTTTGGCCAAGCCGTGCGCCAAGGATTAGGCCGCAACCAAGGCCTGTTTTTCCCGTCGGAATTGCCAAAGTTTGACGACATTGATGCACTGCTGGCGGAAGATTTCGTCTCTCGCAGCACCAAAATTCTGTCTGCGCTGATTGGCGATGAGCTACCGGAAGAAAAAGTGAATGCGATGGTGGATGCGGCCTTCCAATTCCCTGCGCCCATAAAGTCAGTTAAAGACGGCGTTTATGCGCTGGAGCTGTTCCATGGTCCTACGCTGGCGTTTAAAGACTTTGGTGGTCGTTTTATGGCCCAATCTCTGGCGGCGGTTTCTAACGGCGGTAAGATCACCATTCTGACCGCAACATCGGGTGATACCGGTGCGGCGGTTGCCCACGCCTTCTACGGCATGGAAGACATCAATGTGGTGATTCTGTATCCGAAAGGCAAGATCAGCCCATTGCAAGAGAAGCTGTTCTGTACACTGGGTAAGAACATTCATACTGTGGCCATCAATGGCGACTTCGATGCTTGTCAGGCGTTAGTGAAAAAAGCGTTTGATGATGCTGAGCTGCGTCAGCAGATCGGCCTCAACTCCGCGAACTCTATCAACATCAGCCGCCTGATGGCGCAAATCTGTTACTACTTTGAAGCGGCATCGCAGATGAGCAAGGCAGAGCGCGAGAACCTGGTGATTTCGGTCCCGAGTGGTAACTTCGGTAACCTGACGGCGGGCCTACTGGCCAAAGCGCTGGGTCTGCCGATCAAACGTTTCATTGCCGCAACGAACGCCAACGACACTGTGCCTCGTTATCTGGAAACTGGTAAATGGGATCCAAAACCGACGGTCGCAACCACATCGAATGCGATGGATGTAAGCCAGCCAAACAACTGGCCACGCATTGAAGAGCTGTGCCGCCTGAAAGATTGGGGCCTGGAAACATTGGGCAAAGGTGCGGTGCTTGATCACGAGAGCGCGCAATCAGTACAAGAGCTCAATGAACTGGGCTATTTGTGTGAACCACATGGCGCGATCGCTTACCGGGTTCTCAGCGAGCAACTGCAACCGGGCGAAACCGGTCTGTTCCTGTGTACAGCGCATCCGGCGAAATTCAAAGAAGTCGTCGATGAGATTTTAGGTACGGATATCGAACTGCCCGCGCCGCTCGCCAAACATGCGGTGATGGAGCTGTTGTCAGTCGATCTCGATAATGACTTTGATGCTCTGAAAGCCTTGCTGGTAAAAGTGCAGCCTTAATCGGCCTGATGAATCATGCGGAACCAAGGTTAACTTGAGCTTTGGTTACCGTTGCCAGCAGAGAGAATAAAAAAAGCGGCGCCTTAGGCACCGCTTTTTTCATGCATCTGAGATTATAGTGACTCAGTAAAAGTACGCGCGATAACGTCGCGTTGCTGTTCTGGAGTCAGAGAGTTGAAACGTACCGCGTAGCCTGACACGCGAATGGTCAGCTGTGGGTATTTTTCTGGGTTTGCTACGGCATCTTCCAGAGTTTCACGTTTTAGTACGTTCACGTTCAGGTGTTGGCCACCTTCGATACGAGGCGCTGTTTCAATCGCTACTTCACGGCTTTCGAATTCGCCCAGTTCGTTCAATGCGATAACCTGATCAGCTTCGTAGCCAGCGACTGCAGCAACACAACGCGCTTCATTCGCTTCATTGTCGATTAGCCAAATTGAGTTAAGTAGGTCATCATTAGCGGCTTTAGTAATTTGGATACCTTGGATCATCACTATCTCCTAGTCCACAAACGTGGCAATTATTGGTGTTAATTTTCAAACCTTGTTGAGCTTCGTATTATATAACCAATATCCTTAAAGATAGTATTGATTTAAGTCAATAAACAACAATAAACCTTGTTTTTATCAAGGTGAATAATTTGATTTTGGTCAATAAGTTGTTTAAAAACAAACTAATTACAATTTATTTTAAATATTAAAACAAATTTTAACTGTAGTTTTGTTGTAATTTTACTACAAAGCTAGTCGTCAGCTTGACTTGGATAACGCAAGATCAGGCAGTTAGGCGGTAGAACTGAAAGTGTAAAGTGATTAAATGACAAACAGTAAAATCGATTTTGGGAAGAAGTTCATCGGCGCACATGTGTCGGCCTCAGGTGGTGTTGATCAGGCACCAGTGCGCGCCAAAGAGATTGGTGCTAATGCGTTTGCACTGTTTACTAAGAATCAACGCCAGTGGGTGGCGAAGCCGCTCGAAGCGGCCACGATTCGTGCCTTTAAAGCGAATTGTCAGCGTTTGGGGTTTGCCGCAGAACACATTCTGCCGCACGACTCGTACCTGATTAACCTTGGAGCTCCGGAAGCTGACAAGCTGGAGAAGTCACGCGAAGCATTTATCGATGAAATGCAGCGCTGTCAGCAATTGGGGTTAACGTTACTCAACTTCCATCCGGGTAGCCACCTAAAGCAGGTGAGTGAGGCGGAGTGTCTGCGTACGATTGCGGAATCGATCAATATCGCACATCAGGCAGTTCCTGAGGTGATAGCGGTGATTGAAAACACCGCCGGGCAGGGAACCAACCTCGGGTGGCGTTTTGAGCATCTGGCCGAAATTATTGATCAGGTTGAAGATAAGTCGCGTGTCGGCGTGTGTCTCGATACCTGCCACACGTTTGCTGCGGGTTACGATCTACGCACCCCTGAAGCATGTGAAGCCACGTTTGCCGAGTTCGAGCGCATTGTGGGTATGCACTATTTAAGGGCAATGCATATCAATGACTCAAAGTCTGTTCATGGCAGCCGCGTTGACCGCCACCATTCATTGGGTAAAGGGGAGATCGGCTGGAGCTGCTTTGAATACATCGCAAAAGATCCCCGTTTCAATGGTATCCCATTGATTTTGGAGACAATCGATCCTGATATTTGGGCCGATGAGATCAATGCGTTGCGAGAAATTCATTTGCAGAATTTATAATTCCGACTTAATTCACAATATTGGCATCTTTCTTTCATTACATTTTTCATGTAAGTGTCATGTCAGTAAGGATGTCAATATGAACGCACCTAAATCGCTCGCCGTTAACTCAGTCGCTCGTTCTGTGCCACGCATGCCGGTACCCAATCGTCATGTGAATGGGCAGGGACATCACCGTTCTCCACAACGTAGTCGTCCTCATCATTGATGAGCATGGCCGGAATGCGCACTGAGTCATCACTGATGCCTGACGTCTGAGAAGAAATCAGGGTACAATCGCCCTTATTCTTCAAGTAATAAGGATCTTTTATGACTCAGTCACTGACCTGGCATGACGTTATTGGTGCCGAGAAGCAGCAAGACTATTTTCAGCAGACTCTCGCATTCGTTGAACAACAACGACAGGCGGGCAAGGTAATTTTCCCCCCGGCGAAAGACGTATTCAATGCATTTCGCTTCACGGAATTTAACCAGGTGAAAGTGGTGATTCTCGGCCAAGACCCTTATCACGGGCCTAATCAGGCTCACGGGCTGTGTTTTTCCGTGCAACCCGGCATCAAAACTCCCCCTTCGTTGGTCAACATGTATAAGGAACTGGCACAGGATATTCCTGGCTTTCAGATCCCGAACCATGGCTATCTCAAAAGCTGGGCCGAGCAGGGCGTTTTGCTTCTCAACACCGTGCTGACCGTCGAACAAGGTCAAGCGCATTCGCACGCCAATACCGGCTGGGAAACCTTCACTGATCGCGTGATTGATGCTCTCAATCAGAATGGCCAGGGGATTGTGTTTCTGCTGTGGGGCTCGCACGCTCAGAAGAAAGGCCGCATGATCGATCGTCAGCGGCACCATGTGCTGATGGCTCCGCACCCGTCGCCACTTTCTGCCCACCGCGGTTTTTTGGGTTGTCGCCACTTTTCACAAACCAATCAGTTGCTTGAGCAGCAAGGTAAAGCGCCAATCAACTGGCAGCCACAGCTCGACTAATGCGTTAATTGGTGTTTTTTCGACCAGAATCAAAGCGTGTTTTTGAATCCTTATATACACTTACATAAAGTATGTGTAAGGGAGAAACACGATGATGATTGAGAGAATCAGACGCGAGCATGGCTACATGACTCGGCTATTGGCGATACTGCGCGACAAGCTGCAATTGCTTAAAGCCGAACAAGCCATCAATTATAGCTTGGTAAAAGAGATCGTTGATTACCTTGCCAGTCACTCTGAAACCGTCCATCACCCGAAAGAGGACATCATTTACCGCTACTATATGCAGCATTATGGTGAACACCACACGGTGGCCGATCTGGAGAAAGAGCACATGGTGCTTTCCGAGCAGACACATGCTTTCCTCAATATCATTGAGATGATTCTGCAGGATGCGGTTGTGCCGCAAGAGGTGATTATCGAGAAACTGGAAAGCTTTATCAGTGCGCAGCGCCGCCATCTGGAAATGGAAGAGCAGTCCATTCTGCCACTGATTAATCGCACGTTTACCGTTGCCGATTGGCAGAAAGTGGAGTCGCAATGGAACGAAAATGAAGATGATCCGGTGTTTGGTGAGACTATTGCCGAACGTTTTGCTCAGCTGGCCCGCCGAGTGCGGAAAAGCGAATCCGAGTGCACCTGATAGCGCAATGAGATAAATAATAAAAAGGCACCGAGCGGTGCCTTTTTATTTCATAATTTGATGTCGTCAATCTCCAGACAGATATCCATATCGAGAAGCTCTTTCTCCAATCGCTTCTTGTCTCGAATGGCTTCGATCTCTCTCCACATGCGCTTTACCGGTTTCGCTCGGTTGGCGCGGATTTTCGTGATTTCCCTATCCAACAGTTCATCGAAGTGCAAGTCATCCATAATCTAGCCTCATTGTCGTTGTTGTCATTCCATGAGTGCTGTCTAAATAGCACAGTTAGCCGCAGCGTAACTTTGATTTGTTTCTCATTTGTTTCGTTTCGATGAAGCTTTGATGAGTTTTTCAACTGGAATTCACACTTTTCTGACGGAAATTTTGAGTAAAAAATCAGCAATTGAACTGCGCAAACGTTTTTATTGCGTTCGGCAGGTTGTTAAAAAGGTGTTGAAGAGTTCGTGCCAGAATGATTGGGTGGTTATTTTTTGTTCGTTTGATTTCAAAATATGACTTTTTGCTGACAAATTTCCCGGCCTGAACGTCCCATCCCTTTATTCTCAGGGGATGAGATTAAGTTTATGCAATAAGGTTTTTATGGTTGCTTTTTGCTCTAAAATGTTGCGATATGTGTGGTGTTTTGTTCTAATTTTGTGTTGTTTTTGATTGGTTGCGTGTTAATGAATGGTGATTTTATAGTAAAAAATAACAATTAAAAGCATGTTGTTGCATATTGATTTTTACTACCTCAGGTTGCATTATCCGCCCGTCAAAAAATACGCTGGTTTATTTTGACGGTCATTCTGACCGGCAAAACGACATCAAATGTAACCACAATTCTGATAATTTCGCGGGACGCGAAAGTGCATTTGCCGTGCTGGCTTTAGCTCAGATCAGCGCAATCACTCTACGAGAGGTACTTGTGACAGACTTAATCAATTTAATGAACGATCTGCTTTGGGGATCGATTCTGGTTTATCTTTTAGTGGGTGTAGGTATTTACTTCACTCTACGTTTAGGCTTCATCCAATTCCGTCATTTCGGCCACATGTTCAGCGTGTTGAAGAACAGCCGAAAAGAGGACAATGCTGGTATTTCTTCTTTCCAAGCCCTTTGTACCAGTCTGGCCGCCCGTGTGGGTACCGGTAATATGGCCGGTGTGGCTGTCGCTCTGACCGCTGGTGGTCCGGGTGCGATTTTCTGGATGTGGATGACGGCTTGCCTGGGTATGGCGACCTCTTTTGCGGAAAGTACGCTGGCGCAGCTGTACAAAACCCGTGATAAAGACGGTAACTACCGCGGTGGTCCGGCTTACTACATGGAAAAAGGCCTGGGCATGCGCTGGATGGGCGTGCTGTTCTCTATCTTCCTGATCATTGCATTTGGTCTGGTGTTCAACGCTGTACAAGCGAACTCCATCACTAACGCGATGAACACCGCATTTGGCTACGAACCGCTCTACGTTGGTATTGCGATTGTTCTGCTGTCTGCGTTCGTTATCTTCGGTGGTATCCGTAAGATCGCGCGCACCGCGGAAATCATTGTGCCGTTCATGGCGCTGGCGTACATTGCGATTGCCCTGTTCGTCGTGTTCATGAACCTTGAAAAACTACCGGCCGTATTCAGCCTGGTGATCAAGAGCGCGTTTGGCTTCCAGCAAGCCGCTGCTGGTGGTCTGGGCTACGCGATTGCCCAGGCGATGATTAACGGTGTGAAACGTGGCCTGTTCTCGAACGAAGCCGGTATGGGTTCTGCGCCAAACGCAGCGGCGTCCGCAACACCATATCCACCACACCCTGCTTCTCAGGGCTACGTGCAGATGCTGGGCGTGTTTGTTGACACGATCGTAATCTGTTCGGCTACCGTTGCTATCATCCTGATGTCGGGTGAATACGTACCACATGGTGAAATTACCGGTATCGAGCTGACACAGCGCGCGCTGAGTTCACAAGTGGGTAGCTGGGGCTCTATTTTCGTGGCGTTTGCGATCTTCTTCTTCGCGTTCACCTCGATCATTGCTAACTATTCGTATGCAGAAACCAACCTGATTTTCCTTGAGCACAACAACAAGAAAGGTTTGGTGGTCTTCCGCCTGATCTTCCTGAGCATGGTGATGTTCGGCTCTCTGGCAACGCTGCCGACCGTTTGGTCAATGGCTGACGTGTCGATGGGTCTGATGGCGATTGTTAACCTGGTAGCGATTCTGTTGCTGTCTGGCATTGTGATTAAGCTGGCGAAAGACTACAACCGCCAGTTGAAAGCGGGCAAAGTGCCGACTTTTGATGCCAATGAATACCCTGAGCTGAAATCTCAGCTGGAAGACGGTATCTGGGACAACAACAAAAAGTCTTAATAGACAGCGTCAATACCAGAGATTGGAAAAGCCATGCAGACAATGCATGGCTTTTTTTGTAGGCTATAGAAAGCTCAACCAATCAAAGAATTAGGATAAGACAATGCTGATTGTGGTTTCACCTGCAAAAACACTGGATTATGAATCGCCGCTGCCAAGCGAGCGCCACACACAACCGGAACTGACCCAGCACTCAAAAGCACTGATTGAGGTGTGCCGTAAACTGACACCGGCGGACATTTCCGCGCTGATGAAGGTGAGCGATAAAATTGCCGGACTCAACGTTGCTCGCTTTGCTGAGTGGAGTGAGACCTTCACCTTTGAAAACGCCCGCCAGGCGATTTTTGCCTTCAAAGGGGACGTGTACACCGGGCTTGAGGCTGAGACGCTAAGCGATGATGATCTGAGCTTTGCACAGTCACATCTACGCATGTTGTCTGGCCTGTATGGCCTGTTGAAGCCGCTGGATCTGATGCAGCCTTACCGTTTGGAGATGGGCACCAAGCTGGCGAACGAGCGTGGCAGTAACCTTTACCAGTTCTGGGGCAATGTCATTACTGACAAGCTCAATGAAGCGATTGCCGCTCAAGGCGACAACGTGCTGGTCAATCTGGCATCCAATGAATATTTCAAAGCGGTCAATACTAAACAACTGGACGCGCAGGTCATCACGCCAGTGTTCAAAGACTGCAAAAATGGTCAGTATAAAGTGATCAGTTTCTACGCCAAAAAGGCGCGCGGCATGATGGCTCGTTACATTATTGAAAACCGTATTGAGTCGGTAAAACAGCTGGAAGCGTTTGATACGGCTGGCTACTATTTTGTGGCGGCAGAATCGACCGCTACTGAACTGGTGTTCAAGCGCGAAGAACAGTAATCGTTACGCACAGGAGAGTTTGCTATGTGGGCATGGATGAAGGCAATGATCGCGCGCTACGATGCCTGGTGTCGGGCCATGGGGCTGACGCCGGACCAAAAACGCTGCTGCGTACCATACCGTAAAGACCCGGCGCACGATCAAGATGGCGATAAAGTCTGAGGTCCGCCTGTTCGACACCCATTGTCATTTCGATTTTGATGCGTTTGCCAGTGATTTCCCGACCGAGATATCGCTGGCACAACAAGCTGGGGTTGAACGTTTTCTCATTCCCTCTATTGGGCCGCAGAACTGGCAACGTGTTGCGCAGTTGGCTGAGCAGTTTCCCGGTGCGGTTTATTACGCACTGGGTTTTCATCCCTATTTTCTTCAATCAGATTGGCACAATCCGCTAGCCAGACTGGAACGCGAACTCAGTGTGCGCAGTGAGGCATGTATCGCGCTCGGCGAAATGGGGCTTGATGGCATGATTGCTGTCGATACCCAGTTGCAGGAACAGTTGTTGGTCGGGCAACTGGCAATTGCGCAGAGTGCGCAACTGCCCGTTATTCTTCATAGCCGAAAAACGCACAATCGCTTGCTGCAATTGCTTAAACAAACCCGTTTTCAATACGGCGGGGTGTTGCACGCTTTTTCCGGCAGTGTGCAACAGGCGCAGCAGTTTATTGCTTTGGGATTTCGCATCGGTGTCGGTGGTGTCATCACCTATCCACGTGCCAATAAAACGCGTCAGGCCGTGGCGATGTTGCCGATTGAGTCGTTGGTGCTGGAAACGGATGCTCCCGATATGCCGTTGTCAGGCTTGCAGGGCCAACCCAACCATCCGCGTTATCTGCCGCAGGTACTTGATGCTTTGGCGCAGCTTCGCAATGAAGACCCACATCAACTGGCGCAGCAGCTGTGGGATAACAGTTTACGCGTGTTTGGTTTATCTGAAGCGTGAGTGACAATTCTGATCTGAAGGATAAAGTAAAGGGCACGATATGTGCCCTTTATTATTTGGTGGTTACTCGCGCTCTTTGGTGTAAGGCACACCAATCGCTTTTGGTGCCACCGCTTTACCGATAAAGCCAGCCAGCAGGAAGACGGTCAGTATATAAGGCGAAGCTTCGATTGCCTGGACCGGAATGGGGAAATCACCAATCGAGACCCCTTGCAAGCGAATTGCCAGTGCGTCGAGAAAGCCGAACAACAAACAGGCCGCCATCGCCGTCACAGGCCGCCATTTCCCGAAAATCAGCGCGGCGAGGGCCATATAGCCCTTACCAGCACTCATATTTGGAATGAACTGCGCCGTCTGGCCGACCGACAAATACACGCCGCCCAGACCGACTAACAGGCCACAGATCACCATGGCGCTGTAGCGCATGCCGACGACCGAAATCCCCGCGGTATCCACCGCAGCAGGGGACTCACCGACCGCGCGCAAGCGCAGACCAAAGCGGGTTTTGAACAGCACATACCAAGCGGTTGGCACCGCCAGAAAGGCGATGTATTCAATGATTGAGTGGCCGCTGATCAACTCGGAGTACAGCAGTCCAATCACAGGCGTATCCTGAACGGCATCTGCACCAGGCAGGGTGAGCGGCGCAAAACGCGCATCGCCTGAGAGCGTGGGCGTCTGGCCGCCCTGTCCAAACCAGTAACGGCCGAGGGTAATGGTCAAGCCTGTCGCCAGAATGTTGATGGCCATGCCGCTGACGACCTGTTCACCGCGGTGGGTAATAGAGGCAAAGCCGTGCAGCAGCGCGAGCAGGATGGAAACACCGACACCTGCCAGCAAACCAAGCCAGGCTGAGCCTGTTACAGAGGCGGTCGCCGCACCGGCAAATGCTGAGGCGAGCAGTTTCCCTTCCAGCGCGATGTTGACGACGCCGGAGCGTTCACTGAACATGCCAGCCAAGGCGGCCAGAATCAGCGGTGTCGAGACTCGGACCGTGGCATCAGCCATTAGAATAAAGGTTTCAAACATAGCTTATGCCACTCCTTGTTTTGACTGGCCGAACAGACGTCGGTAGGTGCGTTCCAGCGATGGGCGGAACATGTGCTCCAACGCGCCGGAGAACAGAATCACCAAACCTTGCAAAACGACGACGATATTGCGGTCAACCCCATATTCAAAACTCAGTTCTGCACCGCCCTGATAGAGGAAACCAAACAGCAAACTCGCCAGCAGGACTCCGACCGGGTGGTTACGACCCATCAGTGCGACGGCAATCCCGGTAAAGCCAAAGCCTTCGACGAAGTTCAGTTTGATTTGGTGCAGCTCGCCTTGCAGAACATTGATGCCAAAGAAACCGGCCAACATGCCAGAAAGCAGCATGGTAATCACAATCACTTTGATGTAGTTAATCCCGGCGTAAGAAGCCGCGGACGCATTGGCGCCGATGGCGCGAATCTCATAGCCCCAACGGGTATGCCAGATAAACAGCCAGACGAAAACACAGCTTAGCAGCGCAAACAAAAAGCTGATGTTGAGTGGGCTTGCGGCCAGTTTTACGCCAAACACAGCCAGCAGTTCATGCATTTTCGGTAACCAGCTCGATACCGCAAACACGCGGCTTTCGGTCGCCATGGTGTTTTCCGGCTTCAGCACATCAACCAACAGATAAGCCATCAACGATGAGGCGATGAAATTGAACATGATCGTGGTGATCACGATGTGCGAGCCCCGTTTCGCCTGCAGATACGCCGGAATAAATGCCCAGGCCGCACCAAAGGCACCGCCGGCGAGCACCGCAATCGGAAATACCACATACCAAGGTGCGTATTCGCCCAGTGTTAAACAGACTAAGCCGACACCAAGACCACCGATGTAAGCCTGACCTTCTACCCCGATGTTGAACAGGCCAGCATGATAAGCCACCGCAACGGCAAGACCAGTGAAGATAAAGCCCGTAGTGTAGTAGAGGGTGTAACCGAAGCCTTCCGCGTAGCCAAAAGCGCCGGTCCACATGACTTTGATCGCATCGAGCGGGTTGATGTCGATGTAGATAAACAGCAGGGCAGAGACCAGAAACGCGACCAGAACATTGATCGCAGGCAGCAACCCTATCGTGACCCAGGCAGGGACGTTTGTCTGACTCATGCCAAGTTCCCCTGTGATTGTGTTACATGCTCCGGCACGATGTTGGCCATCATCAGGCCTAAGGTTTTCTCGTCTGCCAATTTGGCATCCAGTTCACCCACGATCGCGCCGTCAAAGACCACCAGAATGCGATCTGCCAGGCTGAGGATCTCGTCGAGTTCAACCGATACCAGCAGGATCGCTTTGCCCGCATCACGGCAGGCGATGATCTGTTGATGGATGTATTCAATCGCGCCGATGTCGACCCCGCGCGTCGGCTGACCAATCAGTAACACATCCGGTTCTTCTTCCATTTCGCGTGCGATCACCAGTTTCTGCTGGTTGCCGCCGGAAAAATTAGCCGTTTTCAGATGGATGTCGTTTGGCCGCACATCCCATTTGTTCATGCTTTCCTGACACAGCGTCGCAATGGCCTGCTTATCTTGCAGCAGCCCTTTGTTGTACTTCGGCAGGTTGTGGTAGCCGAGAATGTAAGCTTCTTGCGCTTCAAACTTATTGATCAGTCCCTGTTTGTGGCGATCTTCCGGAATATGGCCGACACCCATCGCACGTACCTGCTGCGGATCGGCCGGGCTTTGTGGTGAAATCGTGTGACCATTCATCTGGATCGTGCCGGACGTCGGTTTAAGGATGCCGGACAACAGCGACAGGATTTCAGACTGACCATTACCGGAAACGCCGGCGATACCCACCAGTTCACCAGCACGAACGGAGAAGCTGATGTCTTTGACACGTGGCACGCCACTGCTGTCGACATAATTGAGGTGTTCAACCTGCAACAGCGCCTGTTGCGGATGAGGTTCAGACTTTTCGACTTTGAGGCGGACTTTACGCCCCACCATCAGTTCGGCCAGTTCTTCACGATTGGTGTCTGAGGTTTTGACATGGGCGACCATCTGACCCTGACGCATCACCGAGATGTTGTCGGTAATCGCCAGTACTTCACGCAGTTTGTGCGTAATGATGATGACGGTGGTTCCCTGACTGCGTAATTTATCGAGAATGGCAAACAGGTGATCCGCTTCCTGAGGTGTCAGCACGCCAGTGGGTTCATCGAGAATGAGTACGTTAGCGTTGCGATAGAGCGCTTTCAGAATTTCGACGCGCTGCTGTAAGCCAACCGGCAGATCGCCCACCAGGCTGTCGAGCGGGACGTCTAGACCGTAGTCTTTTTCCAGTTGGATGAGCTTTTTGCGCGCTGCACTCAGGCTGTCATTCAATTTCCAGCCGCTTTCCGCGCCCAGAACAATGTTTTCCAAAACGGTGAAGGTATCCACCAACATGAAGTGCTGGTGAACCATGCCGATCCCTGAACCAATCGCATCTTGCGAATTGCTGGGGGAGTATGGGGTGTTGTTGACGCGCATTTCTCCGGCATCAGGCGTGTAGAAGCCGTAGATGATGCTCATGAGCGTCGATTTGCCTGCACCGTTTTCACCGATAATGCCGTGAATGGTTCCGGCCGGGACTTGCAGATCGATTGCGCGGTTGGCATGAACAGCACCAAAACGCTTATCGATCTGTTTAAGTTCGATGGCAAAGTGTTGAGATTGAGTCACACGAAAACTTCCTGAACGAAAATGAGTTTCTTGCCTTTATTGCGCCAAAAGGGGCGCAATATAAATCAATAGACGCCGCTACATCAGCAGCGGCGTATCAGGTTATCCATTGGCTATTTGCCTTGCGGTGTTGCCCGCAAGGCCAGGCTTACATGGATAGTCAGAGCGTTTTAGTAATCACATTTATTGTCTGACATGTAGTCATGGACCTGAATCTTGCCGGCGATGATGTCGGCTTTCAGGCTTTCCATGTAGGACTTCATTTCGTCGGAAATCAGAGGCTTGTTGTACTCGTCGTACGCCCAGTCAACCGCGTTTTCTTTCAGGCCCAGTACCTTGATGCCTGGTTGCCAAGCTCCGTTGATTTCTTCTTTCCAGCTGTCGACAGCCGCCGCACCAACCAGTTTCACCATTGAGGTCAGCATGGTGCCTGGTTGAAGATGGTTTTGGTTTGAGTCCACGCCAATGGCCAGTTTGCCCGCATCGGCTGCTGCTTGATAAACCCCTAAGCCAGTGCCACCTGCTGCGGCGTAAATCACGTCAGCGCCTTTGGAGAACTGAGATTTCGCCAGCTCAGAACCTTTTGCCGGGTCTGCAAACGCTGCGGGTGTCGAGCCTGTCATGTTCTGCAGAACGGTGATCTGTGGATTGGCGTATTTCGCGCCTTGCTCGTAACCACATTCGAATTTACGGATCAGAGGAATGTCCATACCGCCGACAAAACCGACAACGCCTGATTTAGAGGCTTTCGCGGCCAGTGCGCCAACTAAGAACGAACCTTCGTGTTCTTTAAAGACGATCGATTGTACGTTGGGCTTATCAACCACCATGTCGAGAATGGTGAAGTGGATGTCTGGAAACTCAGTGGCGACTTTCTCGACCGCTGACGCCATGTTGAAACCCACCGCAACGATTGGTGAGAAACCACGGCTCGCCAGACGACGAAGCCCCTGTTCACGTTGAGCTTCGTTCTGAGGCTCAAACTCACGAACTTCAAGGCCTTCGGCCTCCATGACTTTTACGCCGTTCTGATAAACCGCTTCATTGAACGATTTGTCGAATTTACCTGCGGTATCGTAGATAACGGCAGGTTTTGCTTCTGCGAATACGTGGAAAGAGGAGATTGCGAGAGCAAGGGTAGATATTTTTAGGATGGATTTTTTCACTGTATATATCCCTATGTTACAAACCACTGTTGTTAAATTGATAATAAAATGTTGACCAATAGGTCAACTCATTGAGCCTACCAATTATAAGTTTATCGTTTGCGCTGCAAAAAAAAGTGCAATAGTTCACATCAAGTCACATTTTTTTTCGAAGAACAAAATATTAGGTTTTGAATTGTTAATCAATTGTTGTTTTTATTAACAATTGATCGAGTGAATAGCAGGATTTGTGTGAGTGTCGTCGCTAAATTAATGTAATCGATTAACTCATTCATGCGTAATAACGAAGTGCTTATAATTTCATATAAAAAATAGCGGTAATGAAATTTCACTGACTAGAATTGAATATCAGAAAGAAAATAAATTTATGGATAAATAAACAGGTCAGACAAAGAAAGCCAAATAAACCGAAAAAACCAGTGAAAACTGTTTCAAATTGGTGTGACTGAGTACACAAGTTTTTATTTGCCAATAATGAGAAAAAACGCAGCGAAATGAAAATAAAAAACGTGAACTTGTCGTTAACGTGCTGCGATCTTTATGGGTTTTAAATTGAGCAAACGGTTGCAGTTAGGTGAGTTCGACGTGTCGGATTTTTTGCACACCAAACCGGTCAAATAGCAACTCTGAACACTATCTACACAATTATTTGTGATTGGCTTCTCAATTATAAATGCAACAAAAAGAGTTTTATCAATATTGCGTGATGTGTGCGTTACTTTTTTTTGGCGGGTGCGTATAATCCGCTGCGAAAACAAACCAAAGTTTTACACGCCAACAATTAACTTATAAGGAAGTCATAAACTATGAGCCTGTTTATGAGCCTAATCGGTATGGCAGTACTAATTGCAATCGCAGTACTACTGTCTGATAACCGTAAAGCTATTAACTTTAGAACCGTGGGTGGCGCATTTGCTATCCAATTCGCACTCGGTGGTTTCGTTCTTTACGTCCCTTGGGGTCGTGATCTGCTGGCAGGTTTTGCTGCTGGTGTTCAGAGCGTAATCGACTACGGTAAAGATGGTATCGGTTTCCTGTTCGGCAGCCTGGTTAACTTCTCTGTTGACGGTATCGGTTTCATTTTTGCTTTCCAAGTTCTGCCTACAGTAATCTTCTTCTCTGCACTGATCTCAGTTTTGTACTACCTGGGTGTGATGCAGTGGGTTATCAAGATTCTGGGTGGTGGCCTGCAAAAAGCACTAGGCACTTCTCGCGCGGAATCTATGTCTGCAGCAGCAAACATTTTCGTTGGTCAAACTGAAGCACCTCTGGTTGTGCGCCCGTTTGTTCCAAAAATGACTCAGTCTGAGCTGTTTGCAGTAATGTGTGGTGGTCTGGCTTCTGTAGCAGGTGGTGTACTAGCTGGTTACGCATCAATGGGTGTGCCTCTAGAGTACCTGGTTGCAGCGTCATTCATGGCGGCACCTGGTGGTCTGCTGTTCGCTAAAATCATCAAACCTGAAACTGAGGCTCCAGATGAAGAACTGGGCACAGTAGACATCGACGGTGGCGACGACAAACCAGCAAACGTAATCGACGCTGCGGCGGGCGGTGCGTCTATGGGTCTGCAACTGGCACTGAACATCGGCGCGATGCTGCTGGCGTTCATCGGTCTGATCGCTCTGATCAACGGCCTTCTGGGTGGTATCGGTGGTTGGTTCGGTATGCCACAACTGACTCTTGAACTGCTGCTGGGTTGGGTATTCTCTCCACTAGCATTCATCATCGGTGTGCCATGGTCTGAAGCAACTCTTGCCGGTTCATTCATCGGTCAGAAGATCGTAGTAAACGAATTCGTTGCATACCTGAACTTTGTTCCTTACGTGGGCGAAAACGCTCAAGTAGTAGCAGCAACTGGTGCGGTAATGTCTCAGAAGACGGCTGCAATCATCTCCTTCGCTCTGTGTGGTTTCGCGAACCTGTCTTCTATCGCGATCCTGCTGGGCGGTCTGGGTGGTATTGCTCCTAACCGTCGTCACGACATCGCCCGTTTCGGTATGAAAGCTGTGGCTGCTGGTACGCTATCTAACCTGATGGCAGCAACCATTGCTGGCTTCTTCCTGTCTTTCTAAGTTTGTAGAGAAAGATTATATAGACGCCGTTTAACATCACCCCGTAGCAAGAGATTGCTGCGGGGTTTTTTTGTTTTCTGGCCATCGAAAATGAGGGAGACGTGTAATGGATTGCACGCTAAATCCAGCACCGACAAGGGCTGAACCTCGTTTCGATTGCTGGTTATTTTGAGATACAAACCGTTTGCTCTAGCAGCGGCGCTACAGTTTTGCGACGAATATCTATACTGTATAAAACTAAAGAGCATGGGATAAATCGTAGTAATACGGTGACCATTTCTTCTATTCGGGAGTGGCTGTTCTGTGTTTAGCCATCTGTTGCGCACTCTTCAGTCACGGGAGTGATAAAGATGCGTTGGGTGGGATTGCTTCTTAATTTATGATTGGGAAGTTTTTAGTTAGCTTGAGTGGATACAAGGAGTATCATTCACGCTGAGGCAACCGATGTTGCTGGTATACGTTAGACACCACAATCGCAGATTGTTGTGCCATAGACCAAATTGGTACTGTGCGGTGACAGGGATAGCAATTGGTGCGTAGCACCGAGTCTTCAAGGAACCAAGTCCGTTCATTTGTGGCTGCCCGCCATGAAACATCCGTTTCGGGTCGGGGAGTGAACTATTTGAATATATTGATCGGAGATAGAAATGAGCGATTTAAAAGCAGCAGCACTACGTGCACTAAAACTGATGGACCTGACTACGCTGAATGATGATGACACGGATGCGAAAGTGATCCAGCTTTGTCATGATGCGAAGAGCCCAGTCGGTAACACCGCTGCGATCTGCATCTACCCTCGCTTTATTCCTATTGCTAAGAAGACCCTTCGTGAGCAAGGTACACCAGACGTTCGTATTGCAACGGTAACCAACTTCCCACACGGTAACGACGATGTGGACATTGCGGTTGCTGAAACCAAAGCCGCTGTGGCTTACGGTGCAGATGAAGTGGACGTGGTGTTCCCATATCGCGCTCTGATGGCAGGCAATGAACAGGTTGGTTTTGACCTGGTGAAACAATGTAAAGTGGCTTGTGGTGACACAGTGCTACTGAAAGTGATCATCGAAACCGGTGAACTGAAAGAAGAAGCGCTGATCAAAAAAGCTTCTCAAATCTGTATCGAAGCCGGTGCAGACTTCATCAAAACTTCTACGGGTAAAGTGCCAGTGAATGCGACGCCTGAATACGCGCGCATGATGCTGGAAGTGATCCGCGATATGGGCGTAGCGAAAAGCGTTGGTTTCAAACCAGCGGGTGGCGTTCGTACTGCAGAAGATGCAGCCCTTTACTTAGCAATGGCAGATGAGATCCTGGGTGACAACTGGGTAGACAGCCGTCACTACCGTTTTGGTGCATCAAGCCTGCTGACCAATCTACTAAATACATTAGAAGTGACCAACGAAACTGCAGATCCTGCAGCGTACTAATTCGTTTCGCGTCTCAGGTGGCGCGCTGCGCCACCTATATTCTCTCTATACGATATAGACCATGGCTCTGATTCAGAGCTTGGGAGGCACTCATGTATTTACCTCAAGAAATTATTCGCAGAAAACGTGATGGCGAAGTCCTGACCGCAGAAGAGATCAACTTCTTTATTCAGGGGGTTGCGAACAACACGGTTTCTGAAGGCCAGATCGCAGCGTTTGCGATGGCGGTATTCTTTCGTGAAATGACCATGCCTGAACGTATTGCGCTGACTTGTGCAATGCGCGATTCCGGCATGGTGATCGACTGGAGCCACATGAACTTTGATGGCCCGATCGTCGACAAACACTCCACCGGTGGTGTGGGTGACGTAACCTCACTGATGCTTGGCCCAATGGTGGCAGCGTGTGGCGGTTACGTACCAATGATCTCTGGCCGTGGCCTTGGCCACACTGGCGGCACGCTGGACAAACTGGAATCGATTCCGGGCTACAACATTACGCCAACCAATGACGTGTTCGGCAAAGTGACCAAAGAAGCCGGCGTGGCCATCATCGGCCAGACTGGCGATTTGGCTCCCGCGGATAAGCGTGTCTACGCGACTCGTGATATCACCGCAACGGTAGACAACATTTCCCTCATTACCGCGTCCATTCTGTCGAAGAAGCTGGCGGCAGGTCTGGAATCGCTGGTAATGGACGTCAAGGTGGGTTCGGGCGCGTTTATGCCAACCTACGAAGCATCGGAAGAGCTGGCGAAATCCATCGTGGCAGTAGCCAACGGGGCGGGTACCAAAACCACGGCCATTCTGACCGACATGAACCAGGTGCTGGCGTCATCGGCGGGTAATGCCGTGGAAGTGCGCGAAGCGGTGCGTTTCCTCACCGGTGAATACCGTAATCCACGCTTGTTTGAAGTGACCATGGCTTCGTGCGCCGAAATGCTGGTGCTGGGTAAGCTGGCCAAAGACACCACTGAAGCGCGTGCCAAACTGCAAACCGTGCTGGATAACGGCCAGGCGGCGGAACGTTTTGGCAAGATGGTGGCAGGTCTTGGTGGGCCGGCAGATTTCGTGGAAAACTACGATAACTACCTTGATAAAGCCGACATCATCAAACCTGTGTACGCCGAGCAAAGCGGTGTGGTTTCCTCAATGGATACCCGCGCTATTGGCATGGCGGTGGTCGGTATGGGCGGCGGACGCCGTGTGGCGACCGATAGCATCGATTACGCAGTCGGCTTTGATCAGTTTATCCGTCTGGGTGAAGTGGCCGACAGCAATAAACCTTTAGCAATGATTCACGCCCGCACTGAAGAGCAGTGGCAAGACGCTGCCAACGCACTACAACGTGCAATCAAAGTGGGTGGAGAGTATGTACCAACTCCGGAAGTGTACCGTCAGATTCGTGAAGAAGACGTGTAGTTTCGGCTAGGAGTGAGCAATGAAAAGAGCATTTATTTTAGTTTTAGATTCCTTCGGTATTGGCGCGGCACCAGATGCCGAAGCGTTTGGTGATGTCGGTGCAGATACGTTGGGCCACATCGCGGATCAGTGTGCTAACGGTGAAGCCGACAACGCGAACCGCAAAGGCCCATTAACGCTGCCAAACCTGTCCAAACTGGGTTTGGCAATGGCACACAAAGAAGCTACGGGACGTTTTGCACCGGGTTTGGATGAACGTGCCGATATCATCGGCGCTTACGGCCACGCTGCCGAGCTGTCTTCTGGTAAAGACACGCCATCAGGCCACTGGGAAATTGCTGGTGTGCCGGTACTGTTTGACTGGGGTTACTTCAGCGACAAACAAAACAGCTTCCCGAAAGCGCTGACCGACCGCATTCTGGCGCGCGCTGGCCTGGACGGATTCTTGGGCAACTGCCACGCATCGGGCACTCAAGTGCTGGATGATCTGGGTGAAGAGCACATGAAAACGGGTCAGCCAATTTTCTACACCTCGGCAGACTCGGTGTTCCAGATTGCGTGTCACGAAGAGACGTTTGGTCTCGATCGTCTGCTGGAGCTGTGCCAAATCGCTCGTGAAGAGCTGGAAGATTACAACATTGGCCGTGTGATCGCGCGTCCGTTCATCGGCCCGGGTAAAGGTCAGTTTGAGCGTACCGGTAACCGTCGTGACCTGTCGGTAGAACCGCCTTCAGCGACTGTGCTGCAAAAGCTGGTGGATGAGAAACAGGGTCAGGTTGTATCGATCGGTAAGATTGCTGACATCTACGCCAACTGCGGTATCACCAAAAAAGTCAAAGCGACCGGCATTCCGGCGCTGTTTGATGCCACTCTGGAGCAAATCTCAGCTGCTGGTGATAACACCATCGTGTTCACCAACTTCGTCGATTTCGATTCCGCTTACGGCCACCGCCGTGATGTGGCTGGTTATGCGGCGGCGCTGGAATACTTCGACAACCGTCTGCCACAAGTGTTGGAACTGATGCAGGACGATGACCTGCTGATCCTGACCGCCGATCACGGCTGTGACCCGACTTGGCCGGGCACCGACCACACGCGTGAGCACATTCCTGTGATTGTGTACGGTAAGAAAGTGAAGCCGGGCTCTCTGGGCCAGCGCGAAACCTTTGCTGACATCGGCCAGACACTGGCGAGCTACTTCGGTACCTCAGCAATGGACTACGGAAAGAACTTTCTGTGATAGCGCACCGTAGACGAACACGTGATGACGACGTCATCGGCCTGTCACGTCTGCGGGCAAAGATTTGACTGCCTGTGGGCAGAAACCAAATTCAACGATTAAAATTTATCCAGAGACTGGGTAAACGCAATAAAGGAAAACACACATGGCTACTCCACATATCAATGCTGAGATGGGCGATTTTGCTGATGTAGTACTGATGCCGGGTGACCCGCTGCGCGCGAAATACATTGCTGAAACTTTCCTGGACGATGTGGTTCAGGTCTGCGACGTGCGCAACATGTTCGGTTACACAGGCACTTACAAAGGCCGCAAAGTATCAGTAATGGGCCACGGTATGGGTATTCCATCGTGCTCAATCTACGTGACTGAGCTGGTAAAAGATTACGGCGTGAAGAAAATCATCCGTGTTGGTAGCTGCGGCGCCGTTAATGAAGACATCAAAGTGCGCGATGTCGTGATTGGCATGGGTGCTTGTACCGACTCTAAAGTGAACCGTATCCGTTTCAAAGATCACGACTTTGCCGCGATTGCGGATTACAAAATGGTGAAAGCGGCGGAAGAAGCAGCCAAAGCTCGCGGTATCGACGTTAAAGTGGGTAACCTGTTCTCGGCTGAATTGTTCTACACGCCGGATCCATCAATGTTCGAAGTGATGGATAAATACGGCATCGTGGGTGTGGAAATGGAAGCTGCGGGTATCTACGGTGTGGCTGCTGAATACGGTGCAAAAGCACTGGCTATCTGTACTGTTTCAGATCACATCAAGACGGGTGAGCAAACCACTTCGGAAGAGCGTCAGAACACGTTCAACGAAATGATTGAGATTGCGCTGGATTCAGTGCTGATTGGTGACCAAGAAGGTTACTGATTTTTCTCAGTAAGATTAAACGTAAAAACCTCAGCATGTGCTGAGGTTTTTTTATGCGTATCTTCAGGTTATCCGGCGTTTTTCAACAACAGGTTTTCACCTTTGTTTTTCGGTTTACGGCGCAATAGCAGCGTTAACAACACGCCACTGATGAAGCTCATCAGCAGCATCAGGTACATGTAGCGATCACTCTTGCGGTAGTGATGATCGGAAATGGCGGTCACTTTACCAGTTTCAAAGGTGATACGTACAAAGCCAATCAGGCTGCCATCGTGCATCACCGGTTCAACTAACTGCTGGCGGCCGATGCTGGCGGTTTGCAGTGGCGTGTCCAGGCCAAGTACTTCACGCACGCTCAGGGCTGAATCGCTGGCGGCCAGTTTCACCCCTTCAGAATCATAAATAGTGGCATCAAATACCAAACGTTCCTGGGCTAACTGGTTAGTCAGTGCTAACAAACGCTCCTGATCTTGATCGGCAATCATACTGCTCGCAGACAACGATGCTTGCGTGATCAGCACTTTAGTCAGGGTTTCCAACTGATTGGCCTGAATCCGTTCGTTGCCTTTACTGATCACAACACTATTTTTGATGGTGGTGAAAAACATCGCCGCCAACAGGAGGACTGCCAGGATACGAATCACCATACGGAAGGAAAATAAAGAGCCGTCCATACACTGTTAACCCAAAGAAAAATAAGACTGGGCTCATATTGAGACTTGCGTTTTTAAATTGCAATAGGGTAACGTCAGGGAATCCCAACAAAGGAAAGTGGACATGGACGCTTTGAAAACCTTAACTATTAAAAAACATACGACTTTGCTCAACCGTCTGCCAGAAACCCGTTTTGCTAGCCAGTTAGATAAATCCAAAGCCAACTGGATCATTTTTGGCGAGTTTCTGTCGCCACAGCAATTTGATGACATTGATTTTTTCACTGGCCAGTACAACACCATCGTGGAAACCTGGAAAGTGGGTCATTACGACGTCGCGTTAATGGCGGGTGAATTAACGCCGGAGCATGAAACCATCCTCAAAGGTCTGGAACTCGATTTCGCCCGCATCTCGGAAGTGCCGGATCTGTCCAAACCGGGGCTGATCGTATTGGATATGGACTCCACGGCGATTCAAATCGAGTGTATCGATGAAATTGCTAAGTTAGCCGGCGTGGGGGAAGAAGTGGCGGAAGTGACCGAACGCGCGATGCAGGGAGAACTGGATTTCGAACAGAGCCTGCGCCAGCGAGTGGGCAAACTGAAAGATGCCGATGCTGCAATTCTGGAAGCGGTGCGCAGTGAACTGCCATTGATGCCTGAACTGCCGGAACTGATTGACACATTGCAGTCGTTTGGTTGGAAAACAGCGATTGCCTCAGGCGGATTTACCTATTTCTCGGATCATCTCAAACAGATGTTGTCACTGGATCATGCTCAGTCCAACACGCTGGAAATTGTCGATGGCAAACTGACGGGGCAGGTGCTGGGCGATGTGGTGTCCGCGCAAACCAAAGCCGATATTCTGGTTGAACTGGCGCAGCAGTTCGATATCGAAATGCACAACACGGTTGCCGTCGGCGATGGTGCCAACGACTTGGTGATGATGTCCGCCGCGGGATTGGGCGTGGCGTATCATGCCAAGCCGAAAGTCGAAGCGAAAGCGCAAACCTCGGTTCGTTTCTCGGCGTTGGGCGGCGTATTGTGTATTCTCTCCGCTGGTTTGGTGAAGCAGCAGAAGCTGAGCTGGAAAGCGCAGCCGTAATTGATGCGAAATGATGAAAAAAAAACGAGGCGTGATGCCTCGTTTTTTATTGGGTCAGTTCCAGACGAATCAACACTTCTTCGGTGATATCAATGATTTCACCAAAGCCGATGATTGCGCTGAGTTCTTTCTCCAGCGATTTGGCGTGCGGCATGCTGATTTGGGTCAGTTCATTGAGGTCGCTGCGCATTAACATCGTGATGGGGTCAAACACCGGCACACCGCTGACACGCAGCACGTAAATTTCGCCCATGTGCTGCGCACGAGCAATAAACTGCATTCGCTCTTTGGTGTTGGCAAAATCATTCACCAGCCTTGATTCAATCGACTGAATGCGTGAACCAAACTTCATTGCCGCGATGTAAACCTCGTTATATTGCGGTTCGGCACCATCAATGCGCCGCATCGGGGTGGCGAGTAAAGAATTGGTGTGTCCTTTGAAGATCGGCTCAAGTGAAATTCGGTTCTCGTGTCCGAGTTTCGCCAGCAGCGCCAGATGGGGTGGCAACGGGTAGTTGACGCCGATGACGCGTGGTCTCAGGTTGGCCCCCGATTTCTCGACGAAAATCGGTGTGCTGACCATTTTGTCCAGCAGAATGTTGTGCAACCCTTCCAGCAATGACTGACTAGGCAGAATCTCTTCTTTACGTAGCAGCTTGTCCTGGTTGTTTTCGATGATGCTGTTAAAGAAAGCAATACTCTTAATGGTTTGCGTATTCTCTTCAATCACCATTTGCAGGCGGCGGCCTTCCGGACTGATGCGTATCACTTTATAAGGCAGCGCATCCAGTGGCAGCTTTTTGTCGTATAGCTTCAGTTCCTGGAAGTTCACATTCACCATATCGCCGGCTTTGAGTTCCACCGGGCTACTGAGGACCAGACTCAGGCCGCGTTTAGACAGATCGACCGTAAAGCCCTCAGCCAAAACTTGGTCGTTAAGGTGAAGTTGCAGCGGCGTGCGGAACTTATAACGTGGCTCTTTACGGCGAGTGCGTGCATCGAAATAGATGTTGAGCGGCATGCCTTCGACTTTACGCGGGTGGCGGAAAGGGTTGAGCTCGCTGCTTGCTAAGGCGGGTTTGTCCACCAACAGGTAATCTTTAGCTGAGCTGACATCACTCACTTCCTGCAAAATACCGCAGTGGGTGAGTTCGCTGGAGTGATTGGCCAGTTCTTGCGAATGTTTCGCCAGTTCAACGCGTTCCTCTTCAGAGAGCTCAAATACCGACAGGCGAAACGCTTTCCAACTATTTTTACGTGCACCGATGTGCCAGAACAGTTTACGTTGTTCGCGAGTCGCTTCTGGCATCATCATCGAAAAGAACAGCGTTTTGCCTTGGTGATCGTGCTTGAAGGAATAGAGTACGTTGTTGCTGCCACGAATGCCGGGTTTGGTCAGCATCTCCATGCGGCTGCTGTTGAACAGGCTGCCCAACGCTTGCTGATTGCGTTCATCCTGCCAGTATTGCCAGATAGGCTGGTTGTTTTCCGTCATCAACACCAGTTTGAGTTCGCTGCCACTGAAAAAGACCGGCAGGTTGGCGGTGTGTTTAAGATAACTGTGTTCGTACCCTCGAGTACGGGCGCGGATGATTTTGTCCTGGTTATCGTGTTTGGCTTTTTGCGCGTTGTTACGCAGTGATTCAAGGATCACTTGCTCAACGACGTTGGTCTCGGAGAGCTTAAGCGTGCGTAAAAACTTCACGGCATCGTTGTCGTAAGACTCTTCAATCGCCAGAATACGGTATTCGATAGGTTTGTTGAGGCCACCAATCTCTGAGGTCTGCTCAAGCTCGGTGAACAGCACCGAGATAACGTCTCCCAGTTTGTAATCAAACGCGGAAGGTACTTTGAACTTGGCGCCAGAGGCTGACAGATCAACACTCAGGCCGTGGACAACCTGTTCGCGAGTACGCAGGTGAATTTTGACCTGTGATGCGATTTTTAAACGGTTTTCCTGACGCTTGAGATCGTAGCCGAGTTTGACTGGTTCGACTTCAAACGGACTGTCGGCGCTGGTGAGTTTTGATTGATTGAGGGTGCCACGCTGTTGCATGACCCGGAAGTTGTTGCGCGTGTTATACAGTGTATCCCACACCCCTTCGGTGTAGCTGCCGTATTTCTTCAGCCCTTTGTGATAGGCGTTAAAGGCCACATCATCGAGCCAGTGTTTGCGGCCATCCAGATCATACTCTCGGCATTCACCTTGCACCCGACCACGCAGGTCGATGCTTTTGCTACACGGCGCCATCACACGGTTGAGCTCCATCTTTACCAACAGTTTGACTGACGGTGGATGGCTGCTGGTTAATTGGTTCAGCAGGCGCTCGAAATCGGGTGAGTTAAACACCGGAATTAATTGTTCAGCGAAAGAGAGAATTTCAGATTGCTGCATATTTTTCTGTTAGAGTGTGGTTCTCATTCATGATACATCGGCTCTGGATGTAAAATCTTTAGCGATATGTTGCAGTGATTCAACATTTTATTAAACCTGTGTAGTCACAACTTAGACGATTTTTGAGGATTCATGGTTAAAGCAAAACGTGCGTATGTCTGTAATGACTGTGGCGCGGATTTTCCGCGTTGGCAGGGGCAATGTAATGCCTGCGGAGCGTGGAATACCATTTCTGAAGTTCGCTTGGCAGCGTCGCCACAAGTGGCGCGCAATGAACGCTTAAGTGGCTACGCGGGCAGTGCCACGGAAGCGGTAGTACAAACCCTGTCCGACATTAATTTGCAGGAAGTGCCGCGTTTTACCAGTGGTTTCAAAGAACTCGACCGTGTGTTAGGTGGCGGCGTGGTGCCGGGCGCAGCGATTTTGATCGGTGGCAACCCCGGGGCGGGTAAATCGACGCTGTTGCTGCAAACCATGTGTCTGCTTTCATCGCAAATGAAAACCTTGTACGTCACGGGCGAAGAATCGCTGCAACAAGTAGCGATGCGCGCCTCTCGTCTCGGGTTACCGAAAGAGCATCTTAAAATGCTGTCGGAAACCAACGTCGATCGTATTTGCCAGATTGCCGAAAAAGAACAACCGCGCATTATGGTGATTGACTCGATTCAGGTAATGCACGTTGCCGATGTGCAATCTTCGCCTGGCAGTGTGGCTCAGGTGCGTGAAGCGGCCACGGCTCTGACGCGTTACGCCAAGCAGAATAACGTAGCGGTGTTTATCGTCGGTCATGTGACCAAAGACGGCACACTGGCTGGCCCGAAAGTTCTCGAACACATCATCGACTGTTCGGTGCTGCTGGATGGCGGCTCAGACAGCCGCTTTCGCACGCTGCGCAGTCACAAAAACCGCTTTGGTGCTGTGAATGAACTGGGCGTATTCGCCATGACCGGGCAAGGGTTGCGCGAGGTGAGCAACCCGTCAGCGATTTTCCTGTCACGTGGTGAAGAAGCCACCTCCGGCAGCTCGGTGATGGTGGTGTGGGAAGGCACGCGTCCACTCTTGGTTGAGATTCAGGCGCTGGTGGATTACTCGCAGCTGGCCAACCCACGTCGTGTTGCAGTGGGTTTAGAGCAGAACCGATTGTCACTGCTGCTGGCCGTGCTGCACAAGCATGGCGGTTTGCAAATGGCGGATCAGGATGTGTTCGTCAACGTTGTCGGTGGTGTCAAAGTCACCGAAACCAGTGCCGACCTGGCCCTGTTGATGGCGCTGCTTTCGAGTTTTCGTGATAAACCACTACCAAAAGATGTGGTGGTGTTTGGTGAAGTGGGGCTGGCGGGCGAGATCCGTCCGGTGCCGAGTGGACAAGAAAGATTGAACGAAGCGTTCAAACATGGCTTTAAAAAAGCCATCGTCCCGATTGCGAATATGCCCAAAGGTGGCATTCCGGGAATGCAGATTCACGGCGTTCGCAAGCTGTCTGAAGCTATCTCCGCTTTTGATGAACTGTGAGGAAGCGAATTCAAAACGCTCGCTAAATATTTCGCTCATCGACTCGCGTCTTAGTGCCGGATCGCCTATATTTCATCAGCAGTAGGCGGACGTAAACTATTTTTTTTCAGCAAGTGTACGCAGGGGTATCAGTCTTGACGGATTGTGATATACTCTGCGCGCACTTTATACCTTATTAACAGAGTAAGACAATGGCAGATTTATCGAAATACAGAAACATTGGTATTTTCGCGCACGTTGACGCGGGTAAAACCACTACCACTGAGCGTATTCTTAAGCTTACTGGTAAAATCCATAAAACTGGTGAGGTTCACGATGGTGAATCTACTACAGACTTCATGGAGCAGGAAGCAGAGCGCGGTATTACTATCCAATCAGCTGCGGTAACTTGTGAGTGGAAAAAACACCGACTAAACGTTATCGATACTCCTGGACACGTTGACTTTACAGTAGAAGTATACCGTTCACTGAAAGTTCTTGATGGCGGTATCGGTGTATTCTGTGGTTCTGGCGGTGTTGAACCTCAGTCAGAAACTAACTGGCGTTACGCGAACGAATCAGAAGTTGCACGTATCATCTTCGTAAACAAACTGGACCGTATGGGTGCAGACTTCTTCAACGTTGTTGAACAAGTGAAGAACGTACTGGCAGCTAACCCACTGGTTATGACTCTTCCGATCGGTCGTGAAGATGACTTCATCGGTGTTGTTGACGTACTAAACCGTCAAGCTTACGTATGGGATGATTCAGGTCTTCCAGAAAACTACGAAATCAAAGAAGTTCCTGCGGACATGGTTGATCAAGTAGAAGAGTACCGTGAGCTTCTGATCGAATCTGCTGTAGAGCAAGACGACGAGCTGATGATGGCTTACATGGAAGGTGAAGAACCAACTGTTGAGCAAATCAAAGCATGTATCCGTAAAGGTACTCGCGATCTAGCGTTCTTCCCAACATTCTGTGGTTCTGCGTTCAAAAACAAAGGTATGCAACTTGTTCTTGACGCGGTAGTAGATTACCTACCAGCTCCAACTGAAGTTGAACCTCAAGATCTGACTGATCCACAAACTGGTGAACCAACTGGTGAAAAAGCGATCGTTGATCCAGAGCTGCCACTGAAAGCGCTAGCATTCAAGATCATGGATGACCGCTTCGGTGCTCTGACGTTCATCCGTATCTACTCTGGCCGCATGAAGAAGGGTGACACCATCCTTAACGCTGCGACTGGCAAAACTGAACGTATCGGCCGTATGGTTGAGATGCAAGCGAACGACCGTACTGAGATCACTGAAGCGCAAGCTGGTGACATCATCGCAGTTGTTGGCATGAAGAACGTTCAAACTGGTCACACTCTGTGTGATCCAAAACACGAATGTACTCTTGAACCAATGATCTTCCCAGAGCCAGTAATCTCTATCGCTGTTGCTCCTAAAGACAAAGGTTCAACTGAGAAAATGGGTATCGCGATCGGTAAAATGGTTGCAGAAGATCCATCTTTCCAAGTTGAAACTGATGAAGATTCAGGCGAAACCATCCTTAAAGGTATGGGCGAACTTCACCTGGACATCAAAGTGGACATCCTGAAACGTACTTACGGTGTTGAACTGGAAGTAGGTGCTCCTCAGGTTGCTTACCGTGAAACTATCACTAAAGCAATCGAAGACAGCTACACGCACAAGAAACAGTCTGGTGGTTCTGGTCAGT
>ERZ1673961.160-NODE-160-length-34605-cov-29.975948_pt1 | contig 34605 bp, 33 predicted proteins | sample MGYA00580189_ERZ1673961 | MGnify/ENA primary metagenome ERZ1673961 (study PRJEB41334, sample SAMN05608105) | rock metagenome | biome: terrestrial subsurface; feature: shale formation; material: shale | place: USA: Pennsylvania ... | reverse complement strand
CTGGCCGTGAATCTGGACAGATTATACAACTTCACAGGTGGTGGGAACTAGGGTTTCAGACATTGTTATTGATCAGTTATTAATCGGTTGGTATGGGATGGTTAGCATTGAAGGTATGGCGCTTGGTAAGCCAGTGTGTATATATTCGTGATGACTTGGAATCATATATGCCATTTAATCCAATAATTAATACTTCACCTGAAAATATTACTGAAAATCTAAGGATACTGATAGAAGATGAAAGATTACGAAGGGAGTTAGTAAAAAAGGAAGGAAATATGTTGAACAAATACATGATGCAGATAAGGTTAGTAGAAGAGTTATAAACTTTTACTATTAGGTGAAACAATTTTTAAAATGGTCTATCTACGTCATGAGTATCCCCTCACATCATACCAATTTTCGAAGACCTTGTTCCAGTAGCCATAGCCGCTGCAATCACCATTCCAAGAGGGAGATAAGCTACGACCTAGCACGGTTGACAAAGCCACGCTCAATGAATACCTTACAATCCTTCTGGAAACGTAGGAGGATAATTGAAGTCGCTAAAGCTTTAGAGAGGAACTTGGCATAGAAAAGCTTAGAGAATATGCATTGAGAATGGATAACTCTGCAGTCATAAGAAGGTTCAGCTACCTGTGTGGCTATTTTGGAATAAATATCGACTTGGCAAAGCCAAAAACAAGAAACTATATTCTTCTACCTTCATCCCCAAACTTATTACAAGCAACAGGATACAGGACGGCAAGAATTCCAAAATCTTTATAAACTTTAATTAAATCTAATTAAATATAATTAAATATCATTAGATCCAAAAGTGTTTGAAATGAAAAATAAGCATCTTGGAGGTGACATGCTATGCTAGACATGGTTGTCATTGCCTTGGTAGCATTTTTTGCAGCCGTTATAGATACGGGACTTGGGATGTGCTATGGGACTATTCTAACTCCTGCACTTCTCATAGCTGATTATTCGCCTGAGGTTGTGGTTCCAACGGTGCTGCTGTCTCAGTTTATCGTTGATGTAGTTGGAGGTATAACGCATACCAAAGTCAAAAATTTCACAAGAAAGGATGTAAAAACTGCATTGATTGTGGCAATTCCAGCAACAATATTTGTAGTCTTAGGTGCGTTTTCAAACATAAACCTACCTAAAACAATTACAAAGACTTACATTGGAGTATTAGTAACTCTTTTGGGAGTTATGATGCTTCTTGGGATAAAACTTAGAAAAACTCCTAAAAGACTTCTACTGATTTCAGCTATAGCAGGCTTCAATAAGGGTTTTATAGGTGGTGGGTTTGGCCCGGTTGTTGTTTCCGGCCAGATAGTTCTTAACCACGATCCAAGACCATCAATAGCGATAGGAGATATAGCGGAGATACCGGTGGTTATTTTTGGGCTCCTGACCTTTGCATTATTTGGAGCGTTACAATTTTCGCCAATTTTTGTGATAGTAAGCATCCCAGCCTTAGTAGCATCTTTCCTTGGACCTTACCTCACAAAAACGATCGCTGAAAAGAATTATGCTGAAAAAGTAGTGGGGCTAGTGGCCCTTTTCTTGGGGATATATACACTAGCAGAGGTCTTATGATCGAATTTTCTCTTTACAATTTTCTATTTTCTTTGAAGACTAGGGTTTGTGAAGTAACAGAAAAAACTTATAAGCTTTAATTAAGTTTAATTAATTGCTATTAAATATCATTAAACTGGAGGTGGGAGTATGGAAGAAGAGAGAAAATACACTACAGTTTCAATTCCAAAGCCCCTCTATGACAAAATAAAGAAGAGAATAGAGGGCACCGGGTTTACTTCGGTTTCGGATTATGTCACCTATGTTCTCCGCGAGGTTTTGGCGAGCCTTGAAGAGGAAGAGAGGGAAGAGGTCTTCACTGAGGAGGAAGAAGAAAAGGTTAAAGAGCGCCTGAGGGCTCTTGGCTACCTCGACTGAGCCTTTTCTTTTTGAGGTGAGACAATGGTTTCAAAACCCCACGGCGGTAAGCTTATCAGAAGGCTTGTAGCTGATAGAACCCGTGAGAGGATTCTTAGCGAGCAAAAGGAATATCCTCGCGTCCAGATTGATCACGGACGCGCAGTAGACCTTGAGAACATTGCTCACGGAATTTACTCTCCTTTAAAAGGTTTTCTCACAAGCGACGACTTCGAAAGCGTTTTACACCACATGCGACTGAGTGATGACACTCCTTGGACGATTCCAATAGTTCTTGATGTAAGGGAAAAGACCTTTGATGAGGGAGACGCGATACTTTTATACTACGAAAACCTGCCGATAGCTAGAATGCACGTTGAAGAGATATACACCACCGACAAAAAGGAATTTGCAGTCAATGTATTTAAGACGGATGACCCAGCACATCCGGGCGTGGCTCGTGTCATGGAAATGGGTGATTACCTTGTTGGTGGCGAGATCGAGCTGCTCAATGAGCTCCCAAATCCCTTTGCTAGGTACACACTTAGGCCCGTTGAGACGAGGATCCTCTTCAAGGAGCGCGGGTGGAAGACGATAGTTGCATTCCAGACAAGAAACGTTCCGCACCTTGGTCACGAGTACGTGCAGAAAGCAGCCCTTACATTCGTTGATGGCCTATTCATCAACCCAGTTCTTGGAAGAAAGAAAAAGGGTGATTATAGGGACGAGGTCATAATCAAGGCTTATGAGACACTCTTCGAGCATTACTACCCAAAGGACGCGGCCACTCTGGCAACAGTACGCTACGAAATGCGTTATGCCGGACCTAGAGAAGCTATTCACCATGCCATAATGAGGAAAAATTTCGGTGCGACACACTTCATTGTTGGAAGGGATCATGCGGGAGTCGGCGACTACTACGGGCCATATGAGGCGTGGGACCTCTTCGATGAGTTCCCAGATCTCGGAATAACTCCAATGTTCATTCGCGAGTCCTTCTACTGCAAGAAGTGTGGTGGCATGGTTAATGCTAAGATATGCCCACACGATGAGGAGTTCCACATTCACATAAGCGGTACTAAGCTCAGGAAGATGATACTGTCAGGTGAACAACCGCCAGAGTATATGATGAGACCAGAGGTCTTTGAGGTCGTGAGGAGCTTCGAGAAGCCCTTCGTAGAGTGAACATCTCTTTCAAAAGTTTTATCTGGAGGAGTTTGAATGCATCTAATAGTTCACCATTGGGACACAGACGGAGTAGTCTCAACAGCCCTTCTTGTGAAAGCACTTGGAATTGAAGATTTCATCAACATGACTGCTCCAATAGGAGAATTCCACTTCGATGAAAAGATTTGGAATGCCATCGAGAAAGCTAAAAAGCTGTACGTGCTGGACTTTAATGTGCCTGGCGAGGTTGAGAAAATCAAAATACAAACGCTTTTCATCGACCACCATACCCAGTCGAAGATTAAGAACTCGCTTGTAGAGCAAGTTAACCCCTCTCTGGAGGGTAGATACTATCCCTCATGCTCGCTCGTTGTTTCGGAGCATTTCAATATCTTCAACACCTGGACTGCCCTTGGGGCAGTAGGGGACATCGGCAAAAGGGCCTTTGAGCTGGATTGGGTTAACCAGCTCTTAAAAAGAGAAGGACTCTCACCAGAGGAAGTACTGAGGCTCGTAGAACTCATCGACTCCAACTACATCTCCATGGATCGTGAAGGAGTTGAAAAGGCTGTCAGAGTACTTTTAAACACTCCAGTCAAGAGACTATTTGAGTACGAGCCATGGATAACGAAGGTAGAAGCTATAAGGGATGCTATTGAAGGAGCCATCTCAAATATCAGTGATAGGAACGGCTTTGCCATAGTGCGCTTTAAGAGTCCTTTCAACATCATATCTAAGGTCGCAAGAAAGCTCGTTTGGGAGAGGAGCTATAGAGGTGCAGTCGTGATTAACGAAAATTTCCATGGAAAGGCTCAAATATACTTTAGGATTTCCGGAGAAAAGGCAAATAGGATAAACATGTTGGAGGTCATTGAACGCGTTAGAGCCCTTGGGGTCAACACAGGTGGTAAAAGGGAAGTTCTTGGCTGCGTCTGTGAGAGAGATAAAATTGATGAAGTGTTAAACATCATCGAGGGATATTTGAGGTGAAGATAATGGAATTTGAAAAGAAGGTTAAAGAAGGAATGACCGAAACCAAGAAGGTTCTTGTTATAGGTCTTGATTCGGCTCCGCCTGAATTACTGTTCAACCGATTCATCGACGAGATGCCCAATGTGAAGAAGCTTCTTCAAAGGTCCGTCTACGGCCCAATGCAAACCGGGATTCCAGCAATAACGATCCCAATGTGGATGGTAATGGTCACAGGAAAGACTGCAGGGGAGCTGGGCATTTACGGCTTTAGACATAGGACTGGGAACTCGTACACCGATTATTGGATAGCCCACAGTAAAACGGTAAAAGAGCCAACGTTATGGGACTACCTCGGCGAAAGGGGAAAGAAGTCAATAATAGTTGGTGTTCCTCCGACATATCCACCAAAGCCGATAAACGGTCACCTCGTAAGCTGCTTTATAACACCAGATGCCAGCGTGGATTATACCTATCCAAAGGAACTTAAGGGCGAGATCGAGAGGCTCGTCGGCGAGTACATCTTCGATGTCCCCTTTAGGAAAGAGGCAAAGGATGAAGTTAGGGATGGCATCTGGGAGATGACTGAGAAGCGTTTTGAAGTGATCCGTTACCTTTTGAGTGAGAAAGATTGGGATTACTTCCACTTCGTCGAAATAGGTCTTGATAGGCTCCATCATGCATTCTGGCGTTACTTCGACTACAATCACCACCTCTACCCCGGAAAGGGGAACGAGTATGAGAATGTAATCCCTGACTATTACAGACTCTTGGATAAAGAGATAGGCAAAATACTCAAGCTTGTTGAGCTCGACAAAACAGCCGTGTTTATAGTTTCAGATCATGGCATAAAAGCCATGCATGGCAACTTTGCGATTAACCAATGGTTAGCTGAGGAGGGATTGCTGAAGGTGAAAAACCCTGAGGCACTCCATGATGGAAAAGTCAAGCGTTTCGAGAAACTTGAAGTAGACTGGAAAGACACGATGGCCTGGGGTTGGGGAGGCTACTATTCACGTGTCTTCCTCAACGTGCTCGGCAGAGAGAAAGAAGGTAAGATACCTCTTTCTAGGTTTGAGAAGGTGAGAGACGAGGTTGCAGAGCAGATAATGTCCATACGCGGTCCGAACGGTGAAAAGTGGGATACTCGTGTTTATTATCCCGAGGACATCTACCCTGTGGCCAAAGGCAGCAAGCCGGACATGATGGTATATTTCGATAACCTTAACTGGCGCGCTGCCGGTACGGTCGGACATCCAAGCAATTACTTGTTCGAAAATGACACCGGACCAGATGATGCAAATCACTCCGAATTTGGTGTATTTTCAATGTACCTGCCGGGCCTTGATGAAAGTAAAACAACACAGCTCACCATATATGACTTTGCGCCGACTATACTTAGACTCTTCGGAATAGAGAAGCCCCTCTCGGAGATGCATGGAAAGAGCATTCTCTGAGCGATCTTTCCAATTTAACAGCTGAAATTAGGTGAGTACAATGGGCGAACTCAAGAACCTTGAAAGAGGATTCACGATATGGTTAACTGGACCGAGCGGTGCTGGAAAGACTACCTTAGCCGTGAAACTCGCAAAGAAGCTCCGAGAGATGGGTTACCGTGTTGAAATTTTGGACGGTGATGTGATAAGGAAAACTCTTTATCCAGAGCTAGGCTTTTCAAAAGAAGCTAGAGAAATGCACAATCGCATCGTAATTCATATGGCCAAGCTCCTAAGCCGGAATGGAGTAATAGCGATAGTTTCGTTGATTTCACCGTATAAAACCGTTCGAGAGTACGCAAGAAAAGAAATAGGAAACTTCATAGAAGTTTATGTATATGCTCCCCTCGAAGTGAGGATTCAGAGGGATCCAAAGGGGCTCTATGCTAAAGCTCTTAGTGGGGAAATAAAAGGTCTCACCGGCTACGACGGTGTTTACGAGGAACCTGAAAACCCCGAGGTAAGAGTGGATAGTTCGAAAATGACGCCAGAGGAAGAGGTCGAGGCTATAATAGAGAAGGCTAGAGAGCTCGGCTACTTACCTTGATAGGCAGGTGAGTTTTTATGAGCGAGACGAGTCAGGCAATGCAGAGGATTGCAAGGGGAACAGGAATTGTTTTTGCAGGAACAGTTATTTCGGCGTTCTTTGGGTTTTTGAGTAGGGCTATAATTGCGAGGTATTTTTCTGTCGAAGAGTATGGTGGGTTTAATTTAGGTTTGACAGTTCTGAACATTGTGCTCGTGATAGCAACTCTTGGCTTTCAAAGTTCACTTCCGAGAGAGGTTGCCGTTTACCGGGAGAAAAGACCTTCTCAGCTTTGGGACTTAGTCTCAACTGCTTTGGTTATTCTAATTTTTAACAGTACCCTGTTGATGCTCTTTTTGATTTTTGGAGCAGAGAATATTGCCAGCATACTCCATGACAGCAGACTCATAGAGTCATTAAGGGTAATTTCCTTTGCGCTGCCATTCTCAGCCCTAACTGCTGGTATAATTGCGGTTTCAAGAGGTTTTGGTAGGGTCAAGGAGAAAGTTTACTTTCAGGACATATTTTTCCAAGTAGCATTTTTTGTATTCGTCATAGTTGGTGCATTTTTGAAGTTTAGCTTCTCGTATGTGTTTTTCGCATACATCGTTGCTCAAATGTTGACGCTGGCTTTTCTGTTATTTGATGTCCTGAGAACAGGGCTTATTAAATTCAAACTTACATTCATACCTCATTTGGGAAAAGATTTCGTGATTTTTTCTCTTCCTTTGATGCTTACTGGAATTTTGGGGTTTATGATGACTCGTACAGACACGCTAATGCTTGGATATTATAAAGGCTCCGAAGTAGTGGGAATTTATAACGCTGCAGCTCCTTTAGCTAGCATGCTCCCGATTTTTCTGAATTCCACTGGTTTTCTATACATGCCTATCGCTTCCCGGCTTTATGCTGGGGGAAAACTCGAGGAGTTAAAAAGAGTCTATCAGATTTTGACCAAGTGGGTGTTTTTATTGACCTTGCCTATTTTTAGCGTGATGTTCCTCTTCCCTGAGGCTACCATAAACTTTTTCTTTGGGGCGAAGTATGTAAGTGCAAGTAAAGCCCTTCAGATTCTGGCTCTGGGGTTTATGTTCCACACTCTTCTTGGGTTAAACGGGATGAGTTTGATAGTCATTGGAGAACCAAGATTGAACTTAATCGGGGATTCTTTTGCAGTCGTTCTTAATGTCGTGCTCAACATCCTGCTGATTCCAGCTTTTGGACTTGAGGGGGCTGCGATTGCCACTGCGAGCTCTTATTTTGTTGCCAACGTGTTCAGGTCTTTCTGGCTCTATAAAAAGACTGGAATCCATCCCTTCAGTTGGAATTATGTGAAGCCTTTGCTTATTAGCTTTGCTCTGCTGGGATTAATTCAGAGCCTGCACTTGAAAGTTCCGAACATATGGTATGCGATTCCAGTTTTGGTAGTATTCTTAGGAGTTTACTTCTTTTTGGTGCTCTTAAGTAAGAGTGTTGATAAGGAAGATGTAGAGCTGTTATTAGTATTAGAGAAGAGGATGGGAGTTGACTTAAGGGTAATAAAGAGAATTCTGAGGAGGTTTGTTTAAAATGGTGGCTTCCAATTTTTTAACACATCGTAATCTGGCTCAGGAGCTTCAGTGTAAAAATCTAGCCCGAACCAGTGGACTACTTTTAGTATGTTTTTGATTTGAATCTCAGATAGTTTTTCCCCTCCATTTTGAAAGTTGTTCTTGAGTTCCTAAATGCGATTTATCGTGTGTTGTGCTACTAGGCTTTTTAAATCTCTCATAGACCTCTTCGGGAACTGCTTCATTTATATATCCAAATACTTTTTTAATCTCTTCATCAAAATCTGTAATCAATTTTTCGTATACAACAGTATACCAAGCATTTTGATGACTGTTTAAATATAAAAGAGGCACATAATTATCCATACTCCAAATAGCGGCAAGGATTTCTTCCTGAGTAGTTATTGTGTTTAGTTTTTCCATCAACCATTCATTGTCCTTTATGTTCGGGATTTGTTGGGCTTCTTTTAATACAATCTCCTTTGGAATGGGGACGGATTTTGGTAGGAAATATCCTCTAATACCAGTCTCAAGTTGGGACGCTATTGTGGCACAGGGATGGCGGATTAGGAAATAAGTAGCCCTAATTTCAAAGTTATTGACGATCCATGGTAGGATTCTGTTTGCGCGTATAAATTTAACCAGTATTTTTGTTGCGAACAAGCGCTTTTTAATGGATCTTAAATTCATAGGAAATTTCGGCGACTTGCTTACTATCTGATCAGTAAAAACGAGGGTTAGATATTTTTTAATTGATCTTTTTCGGCATTAGGTTCTAAATAGGGTCTTGGCGGTAGATTAAGCTTTTTTACAAGTGGAAACCAGTCCTTATGGAGAGGTTCAAATATTGATTTATAATCTGGGAGAGTTTCCAGAAGTTCCATGAACCACGTTGTACCACCACGTGGTGTTCCTGAAACTATAATTGTATCTCGGATATTAATTTTGTGTTTAATTAATTTGTGAGCTAACTTGTGCGATATCAATTCAGTTGGATACCTAGTTAGTGTGTACATGTCTATTATTTTCATATAGTTTCCCTCCATTAGCGTCAATAAGTAATCTTTTGCTTAAAATCTTTTTCTAATTCTTCATTTGTTAGTATATTGCTATCAAAATCATGGCTCTGATTAATAGACATAATTTTTAACCCTCCTTTGGGCTATTTCGGAATTTTCGTTGAAAATTTCCATTAAAACTCTTCCATCAAGATTTGCTGGGATTGGCAATCCAAGTATGTGTAGAACTGTTGGTGCGATATCGTAAACGCGAGGGCGTTTCTCAAATATTATACTGTCTTTTATACAATCACCATATGCAGAAAAAATACCATGAATTTCGTGATCTCCTATATACGTTTTTTCCACAGTTGTTTTCTTAAACTCGTGGGAAAATTTAACTCCTCTTTTAGGGATAACAATAAGATCAGGCATTTTTGAGGTATAAGGCCCACGATATATTTTCTTTAACTCAATGACGTCGAAAATTTCATCATAGTTGGTGAGACTGTTTTTCATATCTGTTATTTTGTCCTTATTTTTGACATAAATTCCCCAAGTTGCGGGTTCTACCATAATTGCGTCGAAATCTTGTACTGTGTAGCTTATAGGACGGTATCTACTTCTTCCCAATGTCTTTTGCAAAACTTTTCTTGGCATCACTTTTTTTGCAACGTCGATGATCTTAGCCTTTGTTTTGTTGTATTTAATGAAACCATTTTCAGCCAAAGCTACATTGACGTAGAAAATCTTCTCTTTTATTTCAAACCCATGATCGCTAACTATAAACACAAAATCTGCAATTGATTTTACAGTTTCTATGAATTCATTTATCAGTTTAAAGGTTGGTTTAACAAGTTGAGTATTTTCCCCATTCAAAATCTCAGGAAAGAGGTGTGAAAACCAGTCTATTTCACTGAATACTATAAAATACAAGTTCCATTTTTCTTTCTCTAGCAAATCATGGTAAATATTTAATCTTGTTTCAGTATACTCTTTAACTTTTTTTGAGTATTCTCTTTTGTTTTTTCCATGCTTAGCCCACTCATGTGGAGGATCTAGTAAATATTCTCTGTATTTTGTTTCCAGCTTTTTTGGAAAAATTGTCTGCTCTGGAGCCGCCCAATCAGAGACTATTATGGTGTTGTCTTTTCTCTTAATGCCACTGAATGGATATGTTATTGGTAGGTTTATCAGAATACTTTTTAGATTAGCACTTTCGAGGAGTTCCGAGAGACGAGGGTATTTTACATCCCTCGAAGTATAAAAACTTACGTGATTTTTCATCAAATCCACTTTTTGCCATCCTATTATACCGTGTTTTGCGGGATTAACTCCCGTAAGAATACTCGTCCAAGATGGAGGAGTATATGGGGGAATAGTCGAGATGAAATCGTGGATTTGAGGGGAATCTATCCCAATTAATCTTGCAGTAGTTCTATTTGCTCCGTCCAGTCCTATTATTGCAATTTTTTTTGAATGCATCTTTACACCACCCTATTATAAGAGTCTTTCATTTCAGCACACCTCTATAAACTTCCAACGTCTTCTTTGCAATATTCTCCCATGTGAACTGCTCAGCATACTTTCTTATCTTCTCTCTATTCCATTCTTTTTCCATAGCAATTAAAATCTTTTCTGCTAAATCCTTTGGATTTGCCGTAAACCAACCTTCTTGCGATAAGACGAACTTTGGTTTTAATTTATTGAGTTGCCCAATAGCTCTAACGACATAGAATATCTTATTTTCGGGCAGTTTTTCTTCTATTTCCGTCGGTTTTCCCTCTCGAATTAACAAAAATAAACGAATACCCCTCTTTTGCAGGGCTTTGACGAGGTTTTGAGTGTAGACTTTTACTCCTCCACCATCGGAATTGAGGCCATAATTAGATATTATTGCTAAATCCAAATTTGTTTCACCTCTAATTTTTTGTATTTAATGAGCGATCACAATTTCCAGTTCTTCGGAAGAGTACACTAAATTATAGTTTTGGTAGATATGTACAATCGTTCTATATTCCGCAGGTGGCAGTATTTTATACCAATTCTCCATCTCCCACCATGGCAATCCATAATTTAATATATATATATTTTTACTTTTGGAGTTGCCAGAATAAAATCTTGCTAAATCTTTCATTCTAATCCATACTGGAGATCCCGATTTTGTCCCTTCAATATTCCAGTTTATCGTGTACACACCACGTGTAAAAATATCCACCATAACCTTTTGTGATGTTTCAGACACTGCAGAAGTCCACTGGCTAGCAGCTACCGTTGTTTTTACATAATTGGAGAAGGGGTCAAATCTTTGGTCCATACCTTCAATAGTTCCAACATAAACTAATGAAACACAAATAAGTAACACAAAAGTTAATATTCTTATTTTTCTTTCTGAGATTTTTTTAGAAATTAGATATAACATTATAATTGAGGACGGTAGAATTATATAGTGTACGTAAAAAAGACCAAGAATACTATAGGTTAAAGCTAAAAACACTCCAGAAATTAAGAAGGCGAGAAGAATCATAGAAAGAAAATCCAAATTTTCCCTATATATTACTTTTTTTATATTAATTTTAACGAAATAAATTGAGAATAAAATACTACTAAGGGACATCCCATACAAAAATAATTGCCTAAAAAATGGATTTGGATAACTATATTTTTGAAAACAAACATCTTCAAAACAGTATGCTAGCTCCACTTTAAATAAATCTCCCCACAAGAATCTAAAAAAACCGTGTCCAATCCCATATTCTTTATAAATTAAAAATTGTGGAATTGCTCTCTTATATAAAAATTCATTTACAAAAACCAATACAATCATGACAAAAAATAGATAATAAAAAGATACCTCTTTTCTTCCTTGAACTCTCTGAAGCACAAGGAGCGATAAAAACATTAGAACTGTTAAATAAGTAAGTTTATAACTTCCGAAATTTAATATCGAAAAAACAACTATAAGAAGAAGTGAAAATTTGTTATTATTTGTATTGCAGTAAAGCAATAACATCAAAAAAAATGTGAGAAATAATATGAATCCAAACTCATGTAGGTTAAGATAGATACCTTCTGTATACATTGATATTGTCAATAAACCTAAAAAAATAATAAACCCATTATTACCGTTAGCAACCAATCTGACTATACTTAACAATAAAACAAATTGAGGTATTAAAAAAATAGGAACTCGCATAATCTCAATTCCTACCCCAGTAATTTCATTAAGTAGCCTGCCAAAAAAATAATACCCGTATAAAAGATCCTGAAATTCAAAGCTGGGGATTTGTTCTTTTGCGAGATATAAGGGTGATAAATTGGCTGGTAAAAACGGACTTATCGAAAATTTATATAAATAAATTAGAAATATTGCCAGAATTGTTAAATAAATTCTATTTGATTTCCCCCCCACTTTTACCACTTCACATCTCCCTCCAAATTCTTCTTTTTTAAATGTCTCTCTAAATTTTTAAAGTTTTCTAGCTATTAATTCCCCCCTTCATCTTCTCAGCCAGCTTTTGCATATCTTCCCATTCTAATTGCCCATAAAGATGGGATACTACCTCTTATCACGTTTCTTCAACAAAGATCCAATAAGACCAAGGATCTCTTAGTTTTGCAAAAATCAAAGATTTAACTTCTGATCTCAAATTTTTCCAAAGAACATACTTAATAATAAACAAAAGATGATGCTATTAACAGCAGAGAATACAAAATTACAAGGAATTTAAAAATTCGAATGTTATTCATTTCAGCACACCTCTGTAAACCTCCAACGTCTTTTTCGCAATATTTTCCCATGTGAACTGCTCAGCGTACTTTCTTATCTTTTCTCTATCCCATTCTTTTTCCAAAGCAATTAAAATCTTTTCTGCCAAGTCTTTTGGATTTGCTGGCTCGCAAAGTAACCCATAGTCTTCAGAGATTATTATCTCTGGCACACCACCAACCTTAGTTCCAACAAAAGGCAAACCAACACCCAAAGCTTCAAACATAACCGTAGGATTCCCCTCACTCAAACTCGGCAAAACAAACAAATCAGCAGCATTCATCCAGTAACTAAGCTCTTCATCAGAAACGAAGCCGAGAAGTTTAACGTGATTTTGAAGATTAAGCTTGTTTATTTTGCTTTGCAGAGCATTTCTAAATGGCCCCTCTCCACCTATGTAACACAAGACGTCATCTCTCTCTCTGATAATGAGAGACATCGCATCGATTAGGTAATGAAAGCCTTTGCGCTCTACCAAGTTTCCTAAACTAAATATCATCTTAACATTGTTGGGTATTTCCAGATACCTTCTTGCCTCTTTTTGTGGCATAGGCCTAAGAAGTTTTGGATCAAAACCATTTGGGACATAAAACACATTATTGTTAAATTTCTTTAAGAGGGGAATATCTACTTTGTTCATTCTTATTAGAGCATCTGCATTCTTAAAAACAAAACTAGCAAATTTGTGTATCGGATGGTTTAGGTTGGATATTACCTCTCCAAGTGCAGGAGTATGTACCGTTACGATCGCTGGAACTCCAAACTCTTTTTTCAATTTAACGGCAACGTATCCTTGTGGCCAGTGATTATGAGCATGAATGATATCGAATTCAAGTTTATGTTTAGTTATATATTGGGAAAATTTCTTAAAGAGTTTATCGCCAATTTTTATATTACGACCATCTGGTATAAAGTAGAGGGTAGATAAAATATGTACTTTGACATTTTCAGCTTGGGGTTCTACTCTTACAAGGTTTCTTTTTGTGAACTTTTCTAGCCATTTAAGGTATAAGAGCGGTACGTGTGATGATAATCTTGCTAGTTCTGTTATATAGTTATGATGAATAAAAACATCAATATTTTCAACATAGTTAGCTGTTGCTTCTGTTAAGCCTTTTATAAAAACGTCATAATAAGGTGCAATTACAAGGAGATTTATATCCTCCTTCATCGTTATCTCCTCTTTTTGTCATCTTTTTCTAGAGTAATACTTATGATAAGGCCAGCTATTGCAGCCGAGTATCTAACGATTTCGTGAATTATAAATCCCAATGCTAGGATAGGATGTTTTAGAAAGTTTTTCCAACATTTCAGTAATGGCTTCTTTGTAGGGGTCATCTTGTACAATACTTTTGGTTTTTTTCTTAGCGCGTATTTTAAGGTTTTACCATAATAGTAGTTTTTCTTAATAATGTCTATGATGGATTTTGGTTCACCGATATGCAATTCTTCCGCTTTAGCAAACCCAATTTTAACGTTTGCTCTTAGCAATCTTTCGTGAAAATCATAATCTTCACCAGCAACTAAGTTTTCATCAAAACCTCCAAGCATTTCAAAGATATTTTTTCTAAGGAACCTAGCACCTCTGTAAAATATGTCGTCTCTGTAACATTCTTTTTCTAACCTCCTAACCTTTGCCCAAAAGCTGATGTTAGGATCTGGCAATACAAGTATTGAAACAGCATCATAACCATGTATTTCGCATAACTTAACAGCTTCTTCTACAATTGTAGGTGGTAAAATGAAATCCGAGTCAACTCTGTAGATATATTTACCTTCCGCAACCTTCACACCAAAATTTATTTGTTGTGATCTTTCATTTGCTGAAATAACATGTATTTTACATCCATACTTTTTAGCAACTTTTATTGTTTCATCTTTTGAACCCTTATCAACAACTATAACTTCTATATTGGGATACGTCTGCTCTTTAATACTTTTTAAGCACCTTTCAAGCGTCTTTCCTGAATTAAAAGTAGGTATTATAATTGAAACTAATGGTGGGTTTTCCAAATTATCACCTCTCATTTATATTTAATGCGCATGTTCCATTTTGTATATAATATAATTCTTTAGAGCTTTTGCATAATATTTCAAACCTAGCATAAAGTCTTCTGGATGAGTAAATACCCACTTGACGTTCTGAGCTATCCATCTTGGATTAAAATACAATTCTCTGTAAGCTCTCCTACGAGCACTTTCTAACTCTTCTGGAGAGAGATGCTCTGTTCTAATAACGGCTTTGTGCTGGTAAAAACTTTCCCATGAAGGATTACCTACAAACAGATTTTTCTGCTTGACATATTCATAGAATTCTGTTCCGGGATATGGGACTGCAACATTAAATTGTGCCCCATGCGGAAGGGTCTCTTTTACAAAATTGATAGTTTCTTCAATAGTTTCCTTGCTTTCCCCAGGTAATCCAAAGATAAAGCTGGCAAGCACCTTTATTCCTGCTTCTTTAGTCCATTTAATAGCATTTTTTGCTTGTTCAACTGTAATTCCTTTCTTAGCATTGTCCAAAATTGTCTGTGAACCTGATTCTATTCCGTATGATATTCCTCGACAACCTCCTTTGTGCATTATTTTGAGCAATTCGGGATCAACTAAATTTGCTCGTGTGTTGCAATACCATCTTAATCCAGGAAGTTCTCTTGCAATATATTCTGATATTTTTATAGTTCTTTTTCTATCTATAGTAAAAGTTTCATCAAAAAACGATACAAATCGCACATTATACTTTGTATATAACAATTCAAGTTCCTCAATAACTCTCTCAGCTGACTTTATCTTGAAAGGCGTTCTTGCTACAGTACAATAAACACAGCTATATGGGCATCCCTTACTCGTGTAGAGAATCATGAAATTACCTGAAACAGGTGCATTCATTCTGTATCCTTTTAGTGATGGAAGAAGATCGTATGCGGGAAGTGGTAATGAATCATAATTTTTAATTGGAACTGCCGGAGGTGTAATGAAGATTTTTCCAGCCTCATCTTTGTATGCGATTCCATTTACTTTGGTTAGAGGAACGTTTTCTTCAAGGGCATTTACCAACTCAGCTACTACAGTCTCCCACTCTTGCGGAACGTAAATATCTAAATATTTGGCTCTTTCAAGAACAATCTGAGGAAACTTTCTTAGCGTTAAACAAAGCCCTATTGTCCTTGCTTCGGGGTTTATCTTTTTTGAGATTTCTGCGGTTCTCATATCCCAATCGAATGTTGTGGGTGTAAATCTAAAAATGACTGCATCAAAGTTTTGAGAATTCATTCTTTGTTCCAACTCACTATAACTCATGTTTAATCTGTTAGCATCAATTAGCGTTACCGAATGTCCCATTTCTCGAAGAATAGACGCTATCCAAATAAGCGAATAAGGTGGAATAATGGCATATCTTTCTGTTATCTCACATCGGTCTTCTCTAATTACAGGTATTTTGTTCATATATCGTGGTGGATTAATTAGCAAGACTTTCATCTTTTTACACCTCCCTCCAATATTTCTTCATAGTATTCTTTTGTTAATTTTGCGGTTCTTTCCCAAGTAAATTTCCTCAAGACGGTGTCTCTGGCCTTCCTCCCTATTTTTCTTCTTAAATTATCATCTTCTATAAGTTTTATCAAGGCATTCGCTAACGAATCAACATCTTTTGGAGGAACCAATAATCCGTCGTACTCAGAAGTTATCATCTCGGGAATTCCTCCGACATTTGTAGCAACAACTGCTGTTTCAGAAGCCATTGCTTGGAGAATACTTATTGGAAAATTCTCGTAAAGAGATGGTAAAACAAAGACATCAGATAATGCATATAAAAATGGCGTATTCTCATGATTAATGTATCCTAGAAAAGTATAGTACTGTTGAGGTATCTTATACTTATCAAAATCCGGTTTTTTTCCAGGACCTGCAAAAACAAAATGAACATCTACTCTTCTAAGTATCGTTGGAATTGCCTTCAACAAAATACTTATGCCTTTACTTTCAATCAATCTAGATAAATACAATATTTTTGGATATTCTATTTCTGTGAGCATTGGAAAATATTTTTTTGCTTCTTTTTTCTTTTCGGGGCTAAATTTAACAGGATCCGTTCCGTTGTATATGACAGCAATATCGCTTGGTCTTACCTTTTTTTCTTCTACTAAAAGGTTTTTATAGAACTTCGAAACTGTTATGTAATATTGATTCTTTTTAAAATGTATACGTTCCAATTGTCTTAAAAAAGGACTTAATAACAATGTCATCTTTTCTGAAAATTCTAATTCAAAAAATTTCAGATTAGTCTCTTTTATAGTCTCTATCTGGTCTTCAATTGTTGAATGAATAGTATTTACAATCGGAATACTCAATTTTGATGTGTTTACAAATAACGTAGCTAATCCGTTGCTGTGGATTATATCTATATCGTACTCTTTTATGAATTTTGATAAATGCACAGCAACCTTTATCTGGAATTTAAAATTATAAATAAAGGTATCTCTCGCTACCCCGACATAATTAACAAAGACATTGGATGGAAGATCCGGAAGATTTAGATCAATTTTAGCTTTTCCAAACCCCTCCCTTTTCGGGGTTACTATATAAAGTTCTACATCTTTTGGCATAAACCTACTAAGCTCTAAGGCGTAAGCCCCTAACCCTCCCCACACCGGATAAAATTCTGGAGTCAACATTAACACTCTCATACTAAACCCTCAATTGTTACTTCTCTTTCTGCATCTTTAAATTTGTAAACAACATTATCATCTGTATACTGTGTTAATGCGTAATATATCTCTATAGCTGCTAAGAGTATTAAAACCAATTTTGATTTATTCTTTGGATCAGCTTTTATTTCAAGCATAAGATCACCTCTGAAACTTTAATACTGATAGATTTGCCGTGGGCAAACCTATGTATCCGAGACCAAGGACTGAGATCTTCATTTTATTTCCCTCTTTCACATTTTTAACTCCTTTTTAATCACCCCTCACCATCTTTGCCAACACGTTTAGCATCAACCCAGCAATGAACAACTGAATTCCAATAATCACAAAAATCCCTGCGCCTATAGCTTGAGTTAAATAAACATTTCCCCCCCTGTAATACGGCTCCAAAGCTAAATACCCTAAAATTCCAGCAACAATAAACGATATCATGCTCAAGCTTCCAAACAACAGTAAAGGTCTCTTATAGCCTATAAAGCTCAAAATGCTTGCTAAAACACTAAGGCCGTGAGAAACAGGGTTTTTCTTGTGTTTCTTTGGCACGTCATAGCGAACACTTATTGGAACCTCCTTGATTTTGAGTCCTTCTTCTCGGACCTTCACTACCATATCAGTCTCCACCGAGTAATCGGTGCTATTTAAATTTAGCTTCTCCAAAGCTTTTCTGTTTATAGCTCTGAAACCACTTTGAGAATCTACGTCAACACCTGCTACAACTTTAGTGCTCTTATTCAACACCCACAATCCAAACCTTCTATAAACTGGAATTTTCTTTTTACTCTCGTTTAAGTACCTCGAACCTATAACTAAGTCTGCCTCGCCTTTAATTGTAGGCTCGAGGAGAAGGGGTATTTCATCGGGGTTGTGCTGGCCGTCGGCATCTAAAGTTACTACAAAATCGTATCCCCTACTAAGGGCATATTCAAAACCCGTCTTAAGGGCCTGCCCCTTGCCCACGTTTCTCTCGTGTCGTATTACAATAGCTCCCGCTTCCTTGGCTATTTCAGAAGTTCTATCAGAAGAACCATCATCAACTACCAGAACATCACCATACTTTTTAGCTAAAGCTACAACCGAACCAATAGTTAGTTCCTCATTGTATGCGGGAATCACTATTAGGGTTCTGTTATCCATTGGGATCCACCATTTTCGTTTTTCTTTGGGAGTAGTATCATAAACTCCGAGGGATCAAGCTTTTTTGTTCTATGCATCTAAACGGCCTCCAGGCCAATTTATTGGAGTTTTTCTGTTTTGAGTCCTCTAATATGTAATCTAATTTCGTAATTTATTAACATTTCGGCAAGTATTTTTTCTTTATCTCATCCCTGCCTAAATATCCCCCTATCAACGATTTTCTTGCCCACGGCGTAGGCGTACCGTATAACCGTTCCATTGACCTCTTTGGGAAGCTCAAACTCTTCCATGCCCTTCACGTCATACCACTTTTCGAAGACCTTGGTTCCATTGTCCAAGAATCCCCATATCCCTAATCCGGTTCCGGTTGCGTTCTCAAAGTGGAAGATTACCTTGCCATTTGTATTCTCCACTCTAACGTTAGGATGCTTAAGCTTCAGGATTTTTATTAAGCCACCATCGGAGTAGACAAGCTCGTATGGTTCTTCAGGCTTTATGAAAAGCTTCGCCAAGGTGGTATTGAAAGCTTCTTCGTTCATGAATATTGCGTACCCATAGTTGAGGTTTATGTAAAGGTAGGTGTTTGTGTTTGAGGCCGAAAGCTCTGGCTTTATTACCTTCCCCTGATACTCAACATAAAGTTCCTTCGGTGCTATTACTTGCCCATTAAGATCCACTATCACATTCCAAATCTCCCCGGGCTTAGCTATTATCCTATAATCGCCCCTCTGGAAAACCAAAGCTCCAAGCTTGGAAGTAAGCGGCAAAACAATGAGGCCATAATTCTCAGTTATATTGTACTTCGAGTGCATCTTTGCGGTCTCAACTATGGCTCCAAACTTGATGAAATCGTAATAACTTACAACAACGTAATCAACACCCAAGCTCATGGCCCAATTCTCATCAAGCTTACCGAGATAGTAGAGTGCTACACTGGGATTTGCACTCCCTTGGGCTACTGGACTTCTTCTTCCATAGTAGGTTACCCAGTGCCCATAGTCCCACCAAGCCAAAACGATGTCATTCTGGTTGGAGTTTTCTCTAAGCCATGTTAAAGCATTCTCCCAGTGTTCGTTCATATACGGCCTTAGGGAATACGTCTCTTTCAGGGAGAATCCGGCGTTAACCGTGGGAAGAAGGACAAGTAACCCAATGCCCAAGGCAAAGACTTTCCTTCCGTCCAAGCGAGGCCTTAAGGCATCGTAAAGTTCAATGACTCCGAGCCCGGCCATGAGTGCCACTGCTATTGACCCAATAAATAGGAACCTTGTCCATGTCTTTATCATGTAGAGGCTTGGGAATATTAAACCCAAAAACAGAAAATCTGGAAGCTTGGCCCTTTTTGGAACGAACCTAAGGAAAAAAAGCGGGGCTAAGAAAAAGCTTATTGAGAACGAATTCCATAGATCGCTAAAACTTGAAGGTCGAGTTTCCTGAATTGGTACCTCTTTGAAAATCCCGAACCCGGTAGAGAGGTCTTTTAATGCCTCGAAGCGGCGGAAAATTAGGAGTGTTCCTAAGAAAGCCAATCCAATTAGAACTCCAACTCTTGTTTTTCTATCTTTGACGAATCTTTCAAGGATGAAAAGTAAGACTATGAAAGCTACACTTAGTGGGACTAAGTACTTCAAGTGAACAGCCAAATAGACGTCCTTAATTACTCCTAACTCAATTCCAAGTTTTTGGGCAGCCCTCCCAGCCAATCGAGTCTCTTCCCCAAACATCCCGTGTCCAAATTTTTCTCCGAGTGTGTTGGCTATAAGTGCTCCAAGGACTGTTGAAATTGTCAAAGCTAAGGCGTCAAACAAGTTTTTTTCTTATCTAGGATGAAAGCCCCAACGGCAAGGAAAACTGCATTTGCCAACAAGAATACAAATATCGGATAATACGCTTGCCAGAAAACTGAAGCAAGACCACTAGCAAAGGCCGGGATTAGATAAAAGACAAGCCTCTTATATCTCCACGCCCTTCTGGTCTTGCTTAGAGCCAGAGAAACCCCAAACAAAGCCACCGAATACCAGAAGAGCATGTAGTTGTCTCCCCTGTAGTAGTTGGCCATCGATCTGAAGACATGACCAAAGCTTATTGCAAGGAAGAGGGAGGCAAAAAAAGCCTTCTTCTCATCGTAGAGCTTTAGGAGTGCAAGGTAGAAGAAGACCACCGTCAAAACACCAAAAATCAGGGGCGTGATTCTGAAAGCGTTGTAAAGAGAAACCCCAAAAACACTCAAAATCTTGTAAAGATAGGCAGGAGTCATCCAGAGACCGAGGGGATGAAAGGTACTAATCTGAAAGCCCCAAGGGCCCCCGGCAATTGTGAAAAAGTTAAACCACTCTCCAGTTTTCAAAGCCTCCTCGATATAAGCCAAATGAAAATAAGGATCATAGCCGAGCATATATTTGTGCCTCAGAGGGATTAACCTCAGAATGAGCGCAATCACAGTCAATATAGGCAAAGCGAATTTAGGCTTAAAAATATCTTTCATAACGCCCACCAAACTTATATTTCTCCTTCCCTCACCTTAAACATTTCTACCCCTTTGACTTCTTTCCTTAAATTCAGCAAGACAAAAATAACGGCCAACCCGGCCACAAGGGAAGTTTGGTTTTCGATTGTATAAAGATATTCGTATCTAAGCTTTAAAATTGCCATTAACACTAAAATCGCCAAAACAAAAAGACCAACCTTAACATCAATAAAATCTTTAATCTCGGGCTTTTCGAACTTATACGCTCCCACCAAGATCTCCTTAAGAATCATAAGAGAAGGTAGAACCCCGAGCAAAATAGCTTTAACTGCCTCAAAAGAAAGAAAGTCCTCCACAAAGACTTCGTTCATTAACAAAAGAGCATAGAAGAAGTAAGCAATGAGCCCAAAATCTTTACTCTTTCTTGCTAACAAATACACTAACGGTATCAGTACAATGGCTTTTGCACCTAAAATCAAACCTCCTATTACTGCTATTATTCCCCAGATCATCTCAGCTCCCTCACGATATCCTTCAGATAATCACTTGGGCCCAAGTCTATTGTTGGGACAAGAGTATTGAACTTCCTAACCGTTTTTTCTCTCTCTAAATACTTCTCATACAAAAATTTCAGCGTTTCCCCATTTATATCCTCGGTATAGAAGAGTATTGGATTCGGAGACAGTATTACGGCTTTGTGTTTCTTCTTCAGCATGAGCATTAGCCTGTAAAGCAGTGGTGTGTGGCCCATTAGATCAGTGATAATAATTAGATATGAGGGCTCCTTGATGCTAAGTAAAGCCTCACTAAGCCCACTCCTCTTTCTCGGAAAGAGTTTCCCCATGAATTTCCTTCCCTTCTCGCTGAACCTTAAAATAACATTGCTCCTTAAACTTATCAGGCCCTTTTCAGGCTTGAACTTCACCGCGGCCCTGATTCTATTTAGCTGCTCCCTTCCCCTTGAGGGCTTAACGATTTTGACTCCCCCATCATCGTAGATAACAAGACCCACCCGATAATTCTTCTTTAAGAGTATCGTTGCCAGATGGAGAAGTAGAGTTGATGCATAGTCTATCTTCGCCCTCCTCAGCCCCTTCCTCATTTCCTTGGTTGCATCTAAGACCAGATAAATGTCTCCCTCCCATTCCTTCATGAACTCTCTAACTATAAGCTCTCCCAAACGAGAGGAGGCCTTCCAGTCTATTCTCCTTAAATCATCTCCTGGCAAATACTCCCTAAGGCCTTTGAGTTCAAGTGTCTCCAATCCGAGAAAAACACTCCTCTTGTAAATCTCGCCAATCTTTAAGTTATAATCCTCTTTGGCCGCTTCCCTTATCGACTCAACGGAAGGCATCACATCAAGCTTGTACCTACCAATCTCCAGCTCTTCAAAGTAGAGCTCCTTCAAATCATAAATCTCTATCTTGAGAGGAATCTCATACTCTCCTTTTTTCTCGGGAACAAGAAAGAAATCAATAAACATCTCCTCCCCCGATTTAAGTATGTAAGTCTTACCGTTGACAATTCTTACGTTTGGGATAATGCCATCCTTTACCTTAATCTTCACGTCACTTCCAAGGTTTTTGACCTTTAAAATGACCTTGGATTTTTTCATTTCCTCAGCCTTTGCAGGAAACTCAACATCCACTTTTACCTCTGGATTAAACTTATTTCTGGTTTTTAGCGTATACAAAGCTAATCCTAAGCCAAATAAAGCACTAAAAGCATTTGAAGAGAGGTATCCATGTGCAAAACCAAGGCCTGAAAGTGTCCATAACAAGTCCTCTCTTTTCATACTGGCACCTCTACCTCATCGAGAATCTCCCTTATGACGTCCTCGCTCTTAACTCCTTCAATTTCATAGTCGGCCCTAACGATGAGCCTGTGCGCTAATACATAAGGGGCCATTTCCTTTATGTCGTCGGGTATCACGTAATCTCTCCCTCTGAGGAAAGCCAAGGCTTTCGAAGCATAAAGGAGATGCTCAGCAGCTCTTGGAGAGGCTCCAACCAAAAGTCTGTTGTCTTTTCTGGTTTTGGTGATTATTTCATATAGGTATTTCAGAACCTCTTCACTAGTTGTGACCCTTCTAACCTGAGCCATTAAATTCAAGATCTGAGTTGGGGTGAATACCTGCTTTACTTCCCTAAACTCCCCCTTGTCTTTTCTAAGCAGCATTTCAAGTTCTTCCTCTTTATCGGGATAGCCCATCTCTATCCTCATCATAAATCTATCAACTTGGGCTTCTGGTAGGGTATAAACTCCTTCGTACTCCAATGGGTTTTTGGTTGCTATCAAGAGGAAGGGCTTCGGAAGAGGAAGGGTTCTTCCCTCTATTGTGACTTGACCCTCCTGCATTGCCTCAAGAAGAGCGGACTGTGTTTTTGGCTGAGCTCTGTTGATCTCATCCGCTACAACAACGTTAGCAAATATGGGCCCCTTCTTTATCTTGAATTCGCTAGTTCTTTGATCGTAGTAAACGGTTCCCACTATATCGGCGGGCAATAGATCAGGCGTTAGCTGAATTCTCGAAAATTCCAAACCGATGGCATGCGCAAAGCTCTTTGCTATTGTCGTTTTTGCAACTCCCGGCACACCCTCGAGGATCACATGTCCTTGGGCCAATAATGCAACCGCCAAAAGTTCTATAACATCATCTTTTCCAACAACGGCATTGTGAATTTCAGCTTTGAGTTTTTCAAGGAATTCTTTACCATTCATTTTAACCACCCAGCTTTTTTCCGGTGTTTATTTCCATTATTATCTTCCTAAGAACCTTTTCATCATAACCCTCTTTCTTTAACTCCTCTATCACATCATCCAAACTTTTTTCTTTTTCCTTAAAGATTTTGCCTAGCAGCACATTTACAACCCTGCTTATTCCCTCTAAGATCAGGCCACTCTCAACGAGTATAGCCAGAATTGCCACTCCCAAAATCACATAAAAGACTTTCATCTTGTCCAAGCTTCTTTTAATAACCACCGTTCCAACGGCGTAGGGATTGAAGTTGGAGTGATGGGCCTCATCGATATAAATCGTATCTGCTTTTATGTAGTTCACAAAGTTCCTTATGAAGGGCTCGTTCTTCTCGAACATGTCGTTTATGAAAACACTTGGATCCGAAAACAGGATTATCTTTCCGTTTCCATACTCAAGTTCGCTCATTATGGGGAGTTGCCTCTGGTTGTTTCCTATGACCGTCACTTTGCTCGTGTAAATTGAACCTTCGGCCCCAGCTATTACGGATGGGACGTTGAGTATCAACTTATCCACTCCAACACTTAGCCTTGGATCCAAGATCCTCACGAGCTCTGGGAAGTTGTAGTTCTTTGAATAGAAGACATCAATGGGAACGAGACCGGTAAACCTGGCCGTTAAGTTTAGACCACTCAAAATGTCATTTCCGGTTCCAAAGTCATCTATTAGGACGAGAGTCCCCCCATTCTCCAGAAACTTCTTGATCTCATCAATCTCAAGGGAGGAATATCTCAAATCGGGCCCAAGGATCAAGAGAACGCCTTCTCTCTCACCAAGACCAAAGGAGTTGTATGATGTCATTATTGGAACAACATTCGCTTCTTCATAAAGCAACCTGCCAAAATTCGAGGCCCCGTTCCACCTCGTGTTGAAAAGACTGAAATCGGCACTTGTGTAAAAGAATGGAATAACCAGGGGCATGACAAGGAGGAAAATGCCGAAAGCCATCATTATCGCATATACCGCTCTCCTCATAGTTCCTCCCTCACTATAAAGGATACTATGAAGCCGGCCACATTCCTGAGGTATTCCAAAACACCCCTTCTATCAAGGGCCTTTTTGCCGTAAAAGTGTCTCTCGTGGAGGTGGGTTAACCTTTCCAGATGGTAGGCAAAGCTCTCCTTTTTCACTCTCTTCACGAGCTCCCTTGGAGTCGTGCTGGCCTTTAATCCATATTGCTTCAGGAGCTTCTGGTAGATCTCCCTGTACATCTCCCTTAAAGACTTAAGCTTTCTCAATCTCTCCTTTTCTTCTGCCCTCTCCATCTCCTCTAGGGCCTTTACCAATCTAACGAACTCTTCATCGCTCATTCCCCTTCTTCTCCCTAGGTATACCTTCCTTGAGAGATAAACGATGCCGCTCAAAAGACCCAGAATCAGGGCGAAGAGAAGGTAATCAACGATGGAGAACTGGACAACTTCAATGCCTATTACATTCGACTTTGCCCCCTCGTAGTATTCGTTGCCGGGGAAGTAGGCATAGACCTCATGTTTCCCAGTTTCATTGAAACCGAGCTTTACCTCAAAGGCCTTTGCCGCATAGAGGGACTTATAAGGCTTGCCATCTACATAAAGCGTTATCGGAATTTCTCCCTCAACACCGGTGATCTCGCCGGTAATCCCAACATCTTCGCCTTCCTTGACCTTCTCCCTATCGACCCTTATAGTGATCCTCACCGGATACTTTAGAAAGATCACTCCTAGAGAGGCGGAACTCCCGGCGTAAATCTCGCTGCCGGGGTATGTAACGTTCACCAGCTTCCTCCCACTTTCGCTGCTGGTAACGTTGAAAGAAAAACTCCCATTAACGGAGGTTAGGAGAGTGAATTTCTCACCATCAAACTCAGCAAAAATTCTCTCTCCATTTAGGGCGTTTCCGTAATAGTCAAGCAGGAAGCCATTCACCTTTAAGCTTTCATTGATGTATGCGCTTCCCTCTGAGGAAAGAACAATCTTCGTGGGGATCTTCAACACGTTGATGGTCACAACGTTTGAACTTTCCAAGCTTCCATTCTTAACTCCCGTGGCAAAGACCTCATACTTTCCGGGCCTCTCGAATGAATAAACGTAGGAAAAACGGTTATTTTTAACCCTCACCACAATTGTTTTGTTCTCGATGTGGAGGTTAACACTCTCAAAGCCCGGTGCATAGCCATAGAATGTGATGTTTTCATAAACGAATGGGTTTGGGTTGGAGGCATAGAGCGTTAGGGCCGTCGGAACAAGTATTGCTGTCCTGTTCCCATCAATGCTTTCCAGTGCCTTTTCAAGGAGCTCCTTCTCCTCCTCTGTAAGGGGCTTCCCTTCCACCAGTTTTTTAATGATCTCCTCCAGCTTTTCCTGGTCTGTATCGCTTGGTAATCTTTCCTTGTTCTCCTCAATAATCTCCTTAACCTCCTCGGGCGGCATAACCTTGTAAGCACTCAAAACCTCCCCATAGACTAAATACATCTTCTTAATCTTCTCCAGCTTCTCCCTGATGGAGGAAGTATCTAAAGTTAAAGTGCTGTTGTCTTCGTCAAGGAACTCAAACGTATCAATCACATCGAGCGCATCCTCGGCCTTTGAAATCCCCTCGCCCATCATCTCCAGTCCCTGACTCGCATTCAAATATGCGTAATAATCCCTGAACTCTTTAACAAGCTCGATGTTGTCCAAGAAAAGCCTCTGACCCTCTGCAATATCATTAATTCCTTCCCCAAATTGCAGAAAAGGAGGCAAATAGTCCTCTATTTTGGCCTTAATCCCAAATGATCTGTAGAACTCTATCTCTTCCCGCACAACCTTAAGCTTTGCCTCAACGTTCTCTGCATAATGGATGCTCTCATTGCTTTCGGCTATTATTTTATCGAGGGCCATCTCCGAGTAAAGCAGAAGCACGCTGAAATATATGTAAATACCCTTATCGTTGTCATAGGCCTTCTCATACTCGAAATGCCTTTCCGAGGCTAATCCAAGGCCGCTGAAAGTTAAAAGTGCAAGGATGATTAAAGCTAAGACCCTCCTCATTTTCCTCAAATTCAAAAGACAATGAGAAACATTTTAAAGTTAATGGTTTTAAATGAGTGGGGGTAAAATTATGAGAGTGGAAAGAGTGGCGGGAGCTTCTCTGGCTGTCATTGGTGCCTTTCTCCTAATCTATGGTGCGATAAATTCCAATCAGAGTCAGATCAATCTCGGCTTTGCAGGTTTATTCTTGAGTTTTGTTGTGTTCACATTTAAATCAAAGGAGTACGTGAAGAGAGAAGCTCTGGAAAACTTTGTTTTCCCATACGTTAAGCTGCTCAGGAACATGGTTGATGACTTGGCTCTCGAAGGAAACGCCCTCTACATACCTCCCTACGAGAACATGCCTGAAGGAGGAACCTTCATTCCGCTGCATAAAGAATTCGATCTTGATCTTGGCAGAATGGATGAGGAAACCGTTTTTCTCACCAACGTTGCCAGTGAGAGACAGATGGGGCTTGTTATAAGACCCACGGGAGCGGATCTCGTTAAGAAGTTTGAAGAGCACTTTGAGGGTTCTCTCGATGGTGAAGGTTACAACGCAGTCGAAAGTGTGGCATCGTCCGTTCTAAGGGCCTTTGACCTTGCCAGGGGAGTTTACATAGAGGAAGGCGATGGGGGCTTTAAGGTCATTGTAAAGCCCACAAACATGGAGATATGCCGGGAAAGCGTGGAGAGATGCAATCAGACGGCCTGTCCCGTGTGCTCATCAGTTTTATTAGCCTTGGCAAAGGGCACAAATGAGGTTATAGAGAGTGAGAACTTTGCCATCTCAGATCATGGGATTGAGATAAAGGCCAAAAAACGAGGGGGAGTTAGGGAATGGATGTAGAGGACTACATGCTCCTATTTTTGTCATCATGGGTTCTCATATCGGCACTTGCAACAAAGAGTGTCGATGTATTCCTAACTTTAGCCCTCATCGGACTTTTGATAACTCTCGAAGTGGGGAGCTTGTTTTTAAGCAAGGAGCAGAAAGAAAGCCTAAAACCCCTAGTTGAGCTCTTGCTTGTTATCTTCGCAATCATAGTTATGAAGAAGGTGTATGAGGTTTTGAGCGGTTAAAGCTCCTCTCTTCAGGACGTTTGGAAGACTTCATATACCTTTCTTGCCACGATGGTTCGGAAGGCCAGCGTAATAATTAACAGACAGAATGTACTCAATGCATGGCATGGTACAAGGTACACGGTACATTATGTGTACTGTACCATGTGCCTTAGCATTATAATGTTGTAGTTTCAAAAAAGCCGGCATTAGCGAGAGGGTGTAATTCGATGGAACCCTGCCCCTTTAGGGCGGATAGGAGGTCAGTGGTTGAGAACTTTTCTCAAGCCTCACCCTTCAAAACGGGCGGAAAAGAGGTCGGGTGGTGAGATCTCCAGATTAGATTAGGGCGAGACTTTCAAGAACTACAGCGAGTAGTCCCCCAATATCTCCCATAGTGCTTTCATCCTTGGATGCTTTTTCTTAAGCTTTTTCACCAAGTCCTCGTACTCTTTAGCATCCACCTTTTTAATGAGCTTTAGGAGCTCTGCTGCAAATTTGTAGGCGTTTCTGTTCTTCTTGGCAACCTCAAATTCCACAATCTTTTCAATACTCGGGATTATAGACTTTGAATCATCCCCAATGAGCGAGAGTGCATCCAAAATCGCCTGCCTGGAGAGGGTTCCGGTTATGTACTTTCCGACGGCATCTGGAAATAACTCGATAATTCTATCCTTAAGACCCAGTTCAAGCGCACATAAAAACGCTATGTTTGCATTTTCTTTCTTTAATATTTCTTCAAAGACATCAAATCTGCCCGTTGCCTCTATGGCCTCACAAACATAGCTTGTGAGATACCCTACACCATCGCTCGCCGTGTAGAGATCTATAACCTTCTCATATTCCCTCCTTTTGCCAAAGTACTCTATAAGCAAATGATACTCTGAGAATTTCAAGCCGAGTTCCTCCGCAAGTTCTGGATTCACCTCTAGGAGAAGCATTACTTTCTCCCGCGGACTTAAGCTGGAGTTTAGTATAAGCGCCTCGGCCTTTTCTTTCTCTCCAATCTTTGCGAGCAACGGTGCTCTTAGCTCAACGCTCATGTTCTCGGCATTTAAGATATCCTCTTTGAAGAGCTCAGCGTTCCTCAGCAGAACTTCATAGGCGTATCTATAGACATCATCTGGCACGTCTAAAAGCTTAAGGAGTTCTAAAAACCTTTTAAAGTCTTCTTTACTGATGTTTTTCTCTATGACCTCAAACAAGGGTTTCAGTACAATATCTCCATAGTAAAAATCCCTATAGTCGTCGTAAAACCCACCGAAGCCGTAGTAGTGCCTGCATATGTACTTAATCAGCTCCCAAGCGTCTTCCTTTGAAATTCCGCTCTTACTTATCCTGCCCACCTCAACCGCATCTTCATAGGAGAGATATCCCTCAAAATAAGAGAAGAGGTCTACTTCTCTTTTTATTTCAGGCAGAATTTCCGGATTGCTTTTCAGGATTTCCCTTAAAATTTCCAAAATTTCCTCTTTGCTCTTCTCTTTCAGGGATTCGAGGAAAGCATCACCATCGAAAAATTCCCCATTGGAGTATGCAAGAAATGCCGCCACACCATGTTTGCAGTTTCTCCCATAGGGGCATGTGCAAAAGGAGTTCATATTCCTGAGGTCAAACTCAACCCTGTACGTCTTGCTTCCCCTAACCTGTGCGTAAAGTACGTCCCCAATTTTTACAGCACTTAAAACCCTCCCTTCCCTGTAGTACCTTTCTCCCCTCTCAAATACCCTGCTCCCAAAAATCCTTCTTACTTCCCTCAAGCTCATCCTTAATGCCCAAAAACTGGGAGGCGAAGAGGTATAAAAATTTTAGGTTCTTAGGGTGTGTTTATACTGACCTCCTCCCCCGCCTTAGCTAAGGATTCAACGGTTTAACCCTACCCAAAAGCAGGCGGAGAGGTTTGAGGAGTCTCATCAAGCTCCGTGATGATCGGGGTTTTCAACCCTCAGGCCCGGCCAAAGGCCCATTACTCCTCCCTTGGGCATACAAACCGCCCAAGTTCGGGGTTATACTTCCAACAGTCTTCCTCAAAATATTGAAAGCACCAACAAGATCAGCATTAAAGATAAGTCCTGTTGCGGGACACTTAAAAAGCCCCCTAACAAACCTCGCCCCCTTGTGGGGCTTCCCGCAGACGGGGCACGTTTGCGAAGTAAAAACTAGTTCGCTTTTTATTCCTAAAGACATGATAATCTTTCCTATAGTTATAGAGTTCAACCGAAAAATATAAATATCCAGAAACAGGATAATCCTATAGGTGGATAATAAATGAAATTCTACGACAGGGAGAAGGAGCTCGAAGCCCTGGAAAAAAGCTTTAACCTCATAAAAAGGAGGTCTTCCCTAGTTATAATTACTGGTAGACGTAGAATTGGAAAAACAAGACTCGTTAGAGAATTTTTCTCAAGGAAAAATATTCCTTACTTAGACTTTTTTGTATCGGTGAAGGAGGAGTCACTCTTACTTGAGGACTTTCAGGAGGAGATAAGCGAAAAGCTTGGCTATTCCCCAAAATTTGAGAACTTTGAGGATTTTTTGAGCTTCTTGTTCAAAACCCAAGATAAGATACCAATATTTTTTGATGAGTTTCAGAACTTTCTCAAAATAAACCCCTCCATAATTTACGACCTTCAAAAGTTCTGGGATAAATACAAAGAAGAGAAACGCTTTTTCATTGTGCTTTCTGGATCTTACATAGGGATGATGAAAAAGGTGTTCCTCCTTAGAAAATCCCCCCTGTATGGTAGGAGCGACCTTTATATAGACCTCAAGCCGTTGAAACCAAACGTTGTTTTTCAAATGCTTGATGACCTTGGTATAAAGGACTTTGAGGAAAAAATAAAGTTTTATGGAGTTTTTGGTGGCGTGCCTAAGTATTATGAGTATCTTGAACTATTTAACGAAAAGACTTTCTTCAGCTTTCTGGAAGAGATGCTAAGATTTTCCTCTATTCTGCAGAGCGAGGGTGAGGCTTTGCTCATAGAAGAGTTTGGGAGAGCCCACAAGATATATTTTTCTATCTTGGAAGCCATTGCGAACAGTAGAAACACCCTCGTTGAGATAGCAAACGCAATCTCCCAGAAACCCACTACCATAACGAAGTACCTGAAAGCCCTGGAAGAATATTTCAATTTGATTTCAAGAGAAAAACCCCTGCTGGAGAAAAAAAGTAAAAAATCCCGTTATATAATCAACGATTACTTCCTAAACTTCTGGTTTACCTTCATACGAAAGAACCAGAATCTGGTTGAAACAGAGAACTATGATGCCCTAATAAGGAAAATTGAAAATGGCTTCCCCAACTATTTTGGCAGGATATTCGAAAGGGTTGTGAGGGATATTCTCGTTGAACTGAACCAGAGGGGAGTTCTGGAATTCGACGAAATTGGGCCACAATGGGGTAAGAGCCAGAAAGGAAGCTACGAAATTGACCTCGTTGCAACAAAAGGCAACAAAGCTTTGTTTATTGAGGTTAAATGGAGAGATGACGTTAATGGAAAAAAAGTTTTGGAAGATTTAATGGAAAAAGCGGAATTAACAAAATGGGAGGGGGAGAAAGAATTCCTAATAATTGCAAAGAGCTTTAAAAAGAGAGCCCCTGATGCCACATGCTGGGATTTAAAAGATCTGGAAAGATTAATAGCCGCTCAAAGCTAGTCATTGAGAATTATCACATCGAGGTTCTCAAAGTGCTTGTCAAAGACACTCCAACAGCTCTTTTTCGAGATCCTCCCCTTTGACTTTAACCTCAATTATATCAAAGAACTTGGAGAAGTTTGGCTTCTTCCGTGGAAGAATTTCCATCCTATCTTCGAGCTCAATAAGTACAACCTCATTCCCCCACTTTTCACGCAACTCCTTTGGAATGACAATTCTTCCTTGAGGGTCTATCTTCTTAAGTTTCCCTATCACGACCACCATTTATCCTAGAACAATAAATTCTAAGATATGGTTTTTGGTATCATAAGCAAGGGCGCAAATCTATATTCCATAAAATATAAAAACATCAAAAATTTATATTCTATGGGATATAAGATGTTGAAAAGAGAAGAAATTATTGAGCTGATCAGTGTAGATAATTTTTGGGGCAGGCCTCAAGAGATTGGAATAGAAAGGGATTACTACTTAAAACGGCTTAGCAAACTTGCCAAAGCTAAGGACTTCTCAATATCGATTATTGGAGTTAGAAGATCAGGAAAGACCTTTCTAACAAAGCAGTTTTTGAAAAAAGCCATAGACTCTGGACTTGGCCCCGAACAAACCCTCTACGTAAACCTAGAAGATCCAAGGTTTCATCCTTACCTAAGTTTAGAGCTCTTGGATGAGATCTATCAAGCGTACAGAACGTTTGTCAACAGAGATAAATTTGCGTTGATAGTCCTTGATGAAATCCAAAACATTGAGGACTGGGAAAAATGGGTTCGGAGAGCAATGGAAAAAGAAAACGTCCAAATAATTGTAACTGGATCAACGTCTTCCCTTTTAAAAAGTGAGGTATCAACTGCATTAACCGGACGTTCGCTAACTCTCGAAGTTTTCCCGCTCAGTTTCCGAGAGTTCTTGAAATTCAAAGGGATTGTGGTTGAGAACCAGCTAGACATTATAAAAAACAGAGCTAAAATAGAGAGACTCCTAATAGAGTACCTCCAATTCGGGGGATTTCCAAGAGTAGTTCTGGAAGAGGATGAATTCTTAAAAAGAGAAATACTCAAGGAGCTTTTTGACGGCATCGTAATGAGAGACGTTGTATTCCGGCATGGATTTAGGGAAGTAAATTCAGTCAAACTGGTTGCAGAATTGGCCATAAACTCGTTCTCCTCTCTTAAGAGCATAAGCAGTCTAAGAAATGAACTGGCCGGAATCCTAAAGAGGAAAGTCTCTCCAAATTTTGTTGCGGAGGTAATAGAAGCCCTCAGAGAAAGTTATCTGCTCTTCACAATCCCACCTTTTTCTCCAAAGATAAAAGATGTAAAGAAGTACCCAAAGAAAATTTATGTCGTAGATACAGGATTAGCGACCTCCGTAGCATTAAGTTTCTCCAAAAATCTAGGCAGGTTAGCCGAGAATGCAGTTGCCGTACATCTCATTAAAAAATATGGAGAAAACAACCTGTTCTACTACAAGGGCAAGAGAGAAGTTGATTTCATTATCAAAGAAGGGTTAAAAGTAACAAAAGCAATCCAAGTAACTTGGGATTTAAGAGAAAGCCACGAAAGAGAAGTAGAAGCCATATTGGAGGCAATGGATGTCTTTAATCTTGACAAAGGCCTTATCATAACTGCAAATGAAGAAGGAGAAGAAGCTCACGGAAACAAAAAGGTAAAACTAATTCCACTCTGGAAGTTTCTTCTGGATTTAGAGTTTGCAAAAGAATTTTAAGGCTCCCCTTCTTTATCCCTCCGGTGGTCAAATGAATCTTAGAGATTACTGGGATCTCATAACGATAATCGCACTATCGCTCCTCCTCGACCTTCTAATAGCCTTCTATCCGGATAGCCTGCTTAGGAAAGCCCTTGGTTTGGCTTTTGTGCTATTCTTCCCCGGGTATGTATTCATAACTGCCCTCTTTCCGGAGAAAAAAGAGTTAGACAACCTCGAACGCCTGGCTTTGAGCCTTGGTCTGAGCATTGCAATCGTGCCCCTCATAGGTTTGCTCCTAAACTACACCCCCTGGGGAATAAGGTTAATTCCAATTCTTGTGAGCTTAACCATCTTCAACGTAATCTTTGCCCTGGTGGCAATATACAGAAGAGCTAACGCCATTAACCCCTGGATTCCAAGGATAAGCATTGAGAAAATAAAGGAAGAGCTCGAGTGGGAGCAGTCGAGCAGGCTCGACAAGGCTTTGACGGTGATTCTTGTAATGGCTATAATCACCTCCATTGGCACCCTTGCCTATGTTGTAACACATCCCAGGGCTGGAGAAAGGTTCACAGAGTTCTACATTCTTGGCCCAGAGGGAAAAGCCGATGATTACCCCACGGAGCTCTTTGTCGGAGAGAACGGTACCGTCATTCTGGGAATAGCAAACCACGAGTACCAGAACGTTACCTACCACGTCGAGATATGGCTTGTGAATTTAACCTACGACTTCGAAACTAACAGAACCATTATACATAATATGTACCTTATGGATTACTTCAACGTCACTTTACCCCACAAGCCCGTTAGCCTTGAGGGCAACTGGACGCCTCAATGGGAGGTGAACTATACTTTCACAATAGACAAGCCCGGAAAGTGGCAGCTCTGGTTCTTGCTCTTCAAGGACGAGAGGCCCCCACTTCCAGAGCCGATAAATGGGGACTACGTCCAGACAAACGCCACCCAGAGGATTCTTGACGCGATTGAGGGGAAAATACAGTCTCTAAAGCTCAACATTGAAGTCAGGGAGATTTAATCCCTCCTGAAAATTCCCATATCTACTACTTTCTCTTTCTCAAGATAAGCGTATCTTATGACTTCTCCTTTCACTTCCTGTGGAAGCTCAAACTCCGCTTTGTTTTCAACGCTGTATTCTTTCTCAAACACCTTTGTGCCGTTGTCAAGAAAGCCCCACACTTTTAGCTTTGTCCCTGTGGCATTATTGAAGATGAATATAATGTTATTTTCCGTCCTCCCGATTTTAACATTAGGATGTTTGAGTTTGAACACCTTTATTAGTCCTCCATCGGAGTACACAAGCTCGTAGGGCTCGCTTGCATTGATGAAAAGCTTAACTATAGTTGTGTTAAATGCCTCCTGATTCATGAAAATTGCATACATATAATCGAGGTTTATATAAAGGTAAGTGTTGGTATTAGAGTAACTCACATTTTGCTTTGTCACCTTTCCTTTATACTCAACGTAGAGCTCCCGTGGAGAGATTACGCTCCCTCCCATGTTCGCCTGAACTTTCCATACATCCCCGGGTTTTACCACTACCCTGTATCCATTCCTCTCAAAGGTTAAGACCCCCCCATAAGAAGAAGTCAGTGGGAGGACTATTAGGCCATATTTTTTGCTGAGGTTATAATTTGGGTGAGCATTTGCCGTTTTTATTATAGCGTCGAACTTGACGAAGTCGTAATATGAAACGAGTACATAA
>ERZ1673961.159-NODE-159-length-34647-cov-33.060274_pt1 | contig 34647 bp, 35 predicted proteins | sample MGYA00580189_ERZ1673961 | MGnify/ENA primary metagenome ERZ1673961 (study PRJEB41334, sample SAMN05608105) | rock metagenome | biome: terrestrial subsurface; feature: shale formation; material: shale | place: USA: Pennsylvania ... | reverse complement strand
ACCAAAAAACTTAAGTGCTTATAACTCTAACGATCTAATGGGAACTAGGGTGTCTTTCTTGTGATTTATCTTCACGACGTAGGAAAGCTTACCAAAGAGTTCCAGGAGAATATAAAAGCGGGAAAGCACAGCAACGTTTATCCACACCCCCTTTATTCTCTATCAATTTTGAACAAGATTGAACTTGAAAACTTGCTTGAAGTTCCAATTGAGGAGCTTGCCATATTATCCCACCACTCCCAGCTTTATGACAACCTCTACAGTGATTTAGAGCATCAATTCAAGAATGGGACATTTTTATCCGAAGATATAAAAGCATTTTTGGAAAATGCAAAGATTGCTTACGAGGAACTTAATTTTTCAAGGTTTTTTAAATTTTCAGGTTTAACATTCTCGAGCATTCCCGAAAAAGCCAAACTAACGGAACTCTGGAAGCTTAGAAAAAGATTGTGGGTTGAAACAAAACGTTATATCAATACTCACAAAAAGGAAAGAGCAAAAATAAAATCAATCTTCTCATTTCTATTTGCTCTTTTACAGCTTGCTGATGATTATTCGAGCGCCTATTTTAGCGATTTTGCAAAAGGACGAGATGGCATCTTTGAATCAGTTTTGAAAAATCCAGAGATTTACGTTCCGAAGCTGAGCTTGGATGGCCCAGTAAAATGTATCTTTGGAGAATATACACCATATAAATTCCAAAAAGAACTTTACGAGAAATCTCCAAAATTTGCTATGCTATTCGCCCCATGTGGAAGGGGAAAGACTGAAGCAGCTCTACTTTGGGCACTTGGAGTTTTAGAAAATTACAAAAGGAATAAGATAGTTCTAGCAATGCCTACCCAAGTAACGAGCAACGCCATGTACGACAGGTTAGTTAAGCTATTCGGCAGAGAAAATGTCGGACTATTTCATGGAAAAAGCTTCATAAAGCTTGGAGAGTCCCTAGAAGAAGTTTCGGAAGAAGAGAAAGACCTAGAGGAAATTAAAAGCGAAAATTTTAAAGGAAACATATTCTTCAAACCAATAACTGTAACCACAGTTGATCACGTGATATATTCTTTTGTTCACGGCTTTAGTCAAGCTGATTTCGCTTTAGGAAATCTTCAGAATGCTGTAATAATCTTTGATGAAGTCCATTACTATGAAAAACAGACGTTGGAGCACATAATAACCCTCCTTGACATTTTAAGGGAAATGGACATTCCCCATTTGCTCATGAGTGGAACCTTACCAGATTTCTTAATTAAAAGACTTAAAGGATACGATCTTATAATTGACAGAGATGGACTTGAACATACGCCTTTCAAATTAGAATATCACAACAACATGCTTGTTTGGAAAGAGAATGGTGAGTGGAAAGTTAATGAAAAGATTATCAATGAGATTGTTGAGAACTACAAAAAAGGGGAGACACAGTTTGTAATTCTAAATACTGTTGAAAGAGCAAAACAATTTTATAAAGCACTAAAAGAAAAAATGTCAGCAGTTCTTTATCACTCTCAGTTTGCTTACAAAGACAGAGTTTTAAAGGAAAACGAAATTTTAGAACTTGAACAAGAGAGAAAAAGACTCAAAAAGCCTTATGTTCTTGTAGCTACGCAAGTAATTGAGGTTTCTCTTGATATATCTTCGGATATAATGTATTCTGAACTAGCACCACCTGATGCCCTTGGACAAAGAGCTGGCAGGTTACATCGGAAAGGAAAAACCTGGAAAGAGAACGGAAAAGAGTTTAAATTGAAAGTGTTCCTGCCGTATAATCAAAATCCTTATGAAGAAAACTTGATGCACACAACACTTAGCACTGTTAAGAAGTATGAGAAGCCCCTTAATTATGCAGATATAAAAGACTTTGTTGACGAGGTGTACAAGGACTACGAACTCAGAGTTCCAAGTGACTTAAAGAAGTTCTTTAATGAAGCGGTTCTCTTTGGAAGGCATTGGAGAGACATTGCAACCCCAGATGAGGAAGGAGTCTTTTTTAAAGTTAGAAGTGAGAAATACCAGAGATTTGATGTTGTTCCCTATACATACTTTGAGTTACTGGGAGAAGATGCGCTTAGAGTGGAATATCAAGCTAAAGTTCCGCTTCATTTGCTATTAAGGGAAGTTAAAGGAGGCAGCTTAGAACATTTTATTCCTTATGACAAGAAGAAAGCAAGAAAAACTAAGAGATATTGGCTTTGTAAATATCCCTATACTTATGAGATTGGATTTGATTACACAAATGAAATAGATGGGGATGAAATTTTGTGATTCATGGATAATAGGAATAGGAACTGTGGTGGTCTCTGATGGAGACCTATCCCGAAGACCATCTCCTAATCCGAGGTACAGAAATCAACTACCTCTTCATCTGTCCTACAAAGCTCTGGTATTTCTCAAAGGGCATCACAATGGAGCAAGAAAGTGAGTGGGTAGATTTGGGCAAATTCCTCCATGAGAAGAGCTATTTCGGAGAAGAAAAGGAAGTCCAGATAGGAAGCATAAAAATAGACTTCATCAAAAAAGGAGACATTATCGAGGTTCACGAAGTTAAGAAAGGCAGAACAATGGAGAAAGCCCATGAGATGCAGGCCCTCTACTACCTTTACTACCTCAAAAAGATCGGCATAAAGGCAAGAGCTATCATCAACTATCCCAAACTCCGGGAGACCAAAGAACTAACCTTAGACGGGAGAGAAGAAGAGGTTGAAGACGCAATAAAGGAGGTTGAAAGGATAACCTCTCTTTCCACCCCTCCAAAAGCGTTTAAATCAAAGAAATGTCGAAAGTGTGCCTACTATGAGCTCTGCTGGGTGTGATTGAGATGAGGAAGAAGTCCCTGACCCTGCTCTCTGATGGAACCCTTACGCGGAGGGAAAACACCCTCTACTTCGAGAACGCCCAGGGGAGGAAGCCCCTTGCCGTTGAGGGCATCTACGACATCTACATCTACGGCCACGTCAACATAAGCTCACAGGCTCTCCATTTTCTAGCCCAGAAGGGTATTGCAGTCCACTTTTTCAACCACTACGGCCACTATGATGGTTCCTTTTACCCGAGAGAGAGCCTTCACTCGGGGGATTTGCTCATCAAGCAGGCCGAGCACTACCTGAATAAAGAAAAAAGGCTTAAACTTGCAAAGCTTTTTGTTACTGGTTCGGCAAAAAACATGGAGCTCAACCTGAAGCGCTGGAGAATAAACGCTTCCTTCGAGGAGCTTCTAAAAGAGCTTGAGAGGGCGAGGAAAATAACAGAGGCCATGAATGTTGAGGCAAGGATAAGGCAGGAATACTATAATCTCTGGGACGAAGTTCTGCCAGATGGTTTTAAAATCGTAAAAAGAACTAGAAGACCTCCCGAGAATGAAATGAACGCCCTGATAAGCTTCCTGAACTCAAGGCTCTATGCAACCATAGTTAGTGAACTCTACAACACCCAGCTGGCTCCAACGGTGAGCTATCTCCATGAACCAAGCGAGAGGAGGTTCTCCCTTGCTCTTGACTTAAGTGAGATTTTCAAGCCGATAATTGCAGACAGAATAGCAAACAGACTCGTGAAGCAGGGGACAATAAAGAAGGAACACTTCAGGGAAGAGCTAAACGGTGTCCTGCTAACAAAGGAAGGTATGAAAGCTGTGATAAAGGCTTACAATGAGGAACTGGGCAAGAGTGTGAAGCACCCGAGTCTCGGAAGAAACGTCACGAAGCAGAGACTAATAAGGCTTGAGGCGTACAAGCTAATAAAGCACCTCGTTGGAATCAAGGAATATGAGCCGCTGGTGGCGTGGTTTTAAAGAGAAAGATAATACCTAGAGAATATCTTCCAGCGGGTTCTTTTCCACCCCTATTATTTCTCTCTGTGGCATTGAGCGGAGCTTGTAAATAACGATAGAATCCTCATCTTCGTCTATTAGCTCTTTTATCCCGGCTTTTATCCGCTCGAACTCTGCGAGTGTTATCTCACCCTCAAAAACGCTGTTCTGAACCCAGTGGAGGTACTGCCTGAGGAACTTCTTAACCTTGTTAACCCTATCAACGGCCACATCATATACAATAACCACGTACATGGCTTCACCGATATAGACTTTGGGCAGACTCTCTTTTATGTTTTTTGGAACCCTATCACGTTGAGAGAGCGTCATTTTTAATTTGTCCTTCTTGGAGAGAATTAAATGAAAAACTACCTTTTATAACGGCTTTGGAAGTCTTTAGTAACTAAAAGTTACTATCAGACAATGAGTTACAGGTTTTTGAGAGTTTTGTAACGAAATTTTTTCGAAATTTTGAAGAGAGCCGTCTGAGAGCTCTTTGAGTGCTCTCCCCTCGTGGAAATTTGACCTTTTTCGTTTTAAAGTGTTTTTGTGGACTTATTTTTGGTTTAAGCTTTTGTTTTTGTTCTGGAAGTCTCGTGAACAGGAATGAACATTAGAAATTCTGGGAGTTTTGGAGGGTTTGAGCAGTTTTATCTCTCCATATTATGCTGGAATTACAGACTTCTGGAGGCGTTGTTATTAACCCTTTATCGAAAGCCTTAAATATTTCAAGCTCTCTAATAGGCTTATAGAGGAATTCAAGCAAAAATCGCCCCTGTTCCAATAAGACTTTAAAAGAATTGAAAGTTATGATCCCCAGCTGGGCTAGTTCCTTAAGGATGTCCTGTTCCAATAAGACTTTAAAAGAATTGAAAGTACTAATTTTATTTTACGGCATACAACCCAAGTAAGTGTTCCAATAAGACTTTAAAAGAATTGAAAGCTTGCTAAAAAGTTTCTTGAAGATGTTGATGTAATCAGTTCCAATAAGACTTTAAAAGAATTGAAAGTGCCGGGAGAGACCGAACCATACGTTTTACCACCAGGTTCCAATAAGACTTTAAAAGAATTGAAAGCTGCCTGCTCTAGATTATGCTATTATTGTGGAAACTTCAAAGGTTCCAATAAGAAGACGTTTAGAAAAAATCAAAAAATCCTTAGCACTATTCTCGGGCGACTCTGTTGATGAGCCTTAGTATGTAGCCATTCTCTTCAACAAGCGTTGCCCCTCTATTCCTTGGGACGCCAAGTTCAACTGCACCATTAATCCCGTGCTCCTTCAGGAAGTCGTGAGCCTTTGCCTTTATGGCCTCATACTCGCTTCTCTTTATCAGTCCGTAGACCGTTGGCCCCCAGGAGCTCTGGCCACAGCCGTATGTGTTTTCGCTCAAGAACTCCATGATGAGCTTAACGTCTTCCCTGAATTCCCCACCTTGGTACTCTTCAAAGTACTTCCCAACAAGCTTTTGGATTTCGCTTAAGTGTTTTCCAAACTCTTCAATGTTTCTCTCTTTTAGGGCAGGCAGCAGTCCGAGAAGAATCCTGTAGGAGATTTTTTCCGCTATACTGCTTTCTCCTTTTACGCTCTGCATTATTGGTTTTTCTTCTTCCTCATCAAACCCCCTCTTTGTTTCCGGAATTATCAGGAGAAATCCCCAGTCCTCCGGAAAATCTTCCCTGATGATTAAAGGTGGAATTTTGCCTTTAACACCACCGTCTATCACAAAGCCGCCGTACTTAAAAGCATAAATTCCAGCACCAGAATTTTTCCCTCTGCCAAGAGTAGAAGCCAGCTCCTCGATTTCAAGTCTAAGAGAATTCAACCTTGCAATTCCCAGTCCCACGGCAAGACTTAGCTGGGTGGTGGAGCCCAAACCGATGTGCCTTGGAATCGTTCTCTCAACTTGAATAAGGTAGTTGAACCCCGTTGCAAATTTCTGGTTCATTTTATCAACAGCATGGCGTATTGTTTCTCTGTCCTCTCCATCTGCCTTTATTTCAAGTTTATCGTGGGGCATTACCCTTACCCTATATCCCCCGTCGAGGGCAACTCCGAGTGACCCAAACCGTCTCCCCAGCAATCCAGAAGGGTCTATCAAGCCAAGGTGCAGCCTTTTCGGCGTCTCGATTAACATTTTCCCACCCCATGTTTTTATAGGGCAGGCATTAAAACACTTTTCGGTGAGACCATGAGGTTTGCAGGGATAAGTTTAGACGAGCCAAGAATTATGGGAGTCATCAACGTCTCTCCGGAAAGCTTCTTTAAGGGAAGCGTCCGGCAAAACGAGGAAGAGCTTATAGAAACCGCGGTTCAAATGGTGAAGGATGGAGCTTCTTTCATAGACATAGGTGCAAAATCCACGGCACCCTACCTGGAAACCCAGATACCTGTGGAAGAAGAGGTTAGAAGGGCTGTCTGGGCGATAAGCACCATCAGGGAGCATGTTAACGTCCCAATAAGCATAGACACAACAAACGCAAAAGTCGCTGAGGAAGCGATCAAGGCAGGAGCGGACATCATAAACGACGTTACCGGCCTCAAGGGAGACCCAAAAATGGCCGAAGTGGCTAGAGAATACGGTGTTGCGGTTGTGGTTTGCGCCCACAAAGAAGTGAGGGACTTCACAGACCCCGTTCATGAAGTTATTGATGCTCTCAAAGAGAGCCTCCAGATTGCATACAAACATGGCATTGAAAAGGAGAAAATAGCAGTTGACCCGGCAATTGGATTTCTAAGGCCAAAATATCCTCCATGGTATGAGTGGGATGCTAAGGTTATCGCAAACCTGAACCTGCTGAAGGTCTTTGGGCTTCCAATCCTGGTTGGAATATCGAGGAAGTCGTTTATAGGGGCCATAACTGGAAGAAAAGACCCGCTGGAAAGATTGGCCGGAAGTTTAAGTGCAACAGCGATAGCAGTATGGAATGGTGCTAACATTGTAAGAACCCACGACGTTAAAGAGACCCTCGATGCCGTAAGGGTAGCGAACTTCATAAAAAAGTTTAGAGAGTGAGCTCTTTCACCTCGAACTTTTCTTCCTTTAACTCTATAGCCGTGTAAAACGCTCTTCCGTTTGGGATTTCCTCAAAGGGAAGGGACGAATAGAGCTCGAAGGTTGAGGATACGACAGCGAAGAGGTTTCTTTCTTCAACTTTTAAAAGGCGCGAGTACCTCTTGAATAGGGGATCTTTTTCTCTGCTCTCAACCATGTATGCTGTCACAAACCCCCTAACGTTATTTGGAGAAACCAAAAGGGTGCCCGTATTGAGCGTGGTCTTAACCGTGGGAAGAGCGGCTTTAAACGTGTTGAGGATTTCACTCTCATTTAGAGATGACAGCCTCCTTAAGAGATAGAGGCCGAACACGTAGCTGTCGGAAGCATCTTTGAGCATTTCCCCCTCGAACTCTGCCATTTTTATAAGTTCATCCTTTCTCAGGTCGCCGTTGTGGTAGAACCAGAACGTAAAACCCTTTGGTGAGGAATAGGAAAACGGCTGGGTGTTGAAGAGGTTAACACTCCCCTGGCTTGCAGCCCTTGTGTGGGCCAATAAAACTCCAAAACCTTTTAAGGAGTCTAAAAGCTTTTTGACTCCTTCTTTGTCTTCAAAAATGGGTTTGATCGTTTTGTAATGTTCGGCTTTATCTTTGGACATCCAGAAGAATCCCCAGCCGTCTTTGTGGGAAGGCCCTTTTCCAAGTGCCACTTTGTAAAGATCGTTCTCAGAAGATTTTACCAGTGCATCTACGAGCTCTTTCATAGCCTCTCCCTTTCCAACTGCAAACAGCACTCTGCACATTTCGTCCACCAGACTTTTTTTAGGCGGCGCAGTTTAAAAAGATTGGAGACTTAGGAAATGCCCGCAGCAATTAATGCTGTTTCTCAGTATCACATCGAAACTAACGAGGAAAAGAACGTTATAGCCCTAATTCTCTTCACGTTATCATAAACAATCTCTAACCGCCCTTCTGCCCCGAAATAGAATCTGCAATCGTGAGCGGCTCCGCTTGTTGAACTGCACCCTTGATAGGATGCTTGAAAGAAGCAAAAGGGCAAAGAAAGCCATCCTTGTCGGAGCAACAGCTCAAGCACTGCCGAAGCTCTTTGAGGGTATTAAAATTACTCATCCTGGCATATGCAAAGGTTGTTGATGCTGAGAAAGCCCTTATAAACCTGAAGCTCAGAAGCTTTAGGGGGTTTGGAGAGCAGAGCAAAGTATATGTCATCGAAGTCCAACGGGTGTTAGAGATGCTTGAAGTGCAAGGAGCTGTGATAAACGTCCTCAAAAAGGTTCGGGAGCACAGGTTGCTCTATGAAAGGAATGAAGAGGCTGTGAAGCAGCACCTTATAGGGGAGATATTTAAAGCCCTCGGATGGGACTGGGAGAACCCAAAAGAAGTAAGACCGGAGGAGAGGACGGAAGAGGGGAGGGCAGATTATGCCCTCGTTATCAATGACAATGTGGTAGCTTATTTAGAGGCCAAAAATTTGAGTGTAAATGTTTTGAAAAGCGAAAAGCCCCTAAGACAGCTTGCCAAGTACTGCTTTTCCCATGGGATTAAATATGGCATCTTGACAAACGGTGTGCAGTGGAAGGTTGTAAAGGCATTCGAAGAAAACTCAACTCTCGAAGATAGGGTTCTTCTGAAGATAGACCTTTTTAACGAGCCCCTTGAGAAGAGCTCCCTGAAGCTCAGCTTTCTCTCGAAGGACAGGATAACCTCGCTGGAGGAGCACGCCAACTATCTAAAGGCTTTTTACTGGGGGTTCGAGATGCTCAGGGCGAAGGGATACTCAAAAGATTCTCTCCTTTCATACCTGCAGAGCACGATAAAGCCGAGCTTCTTCCTTTTGGAGCACCTGAGCGGTGATGAACTCCCCCGGGCCCTCTACCTATACGACAACGGATGGAAAGTCGTTCCTCTAATCGAGAAGAGCATGAAGGGCGTTCTTCTTTCCCTGTTGCTGTACTTGGCAGAGAAGGCAGAAGGAAAAGAAAAAACCGAGCTTCTTGAGGCATATCGTCACTTAAGAGGGGTCCCCCTGAGCAAAGAGAAGATACTGTTCCTACTTAAAGGGTTGGAAAAAGAAAAGGGCATTAAGGTGGGAATTGAAATCTAGCCCTCAAAGAGCCACAGCACAGCGTTGGGGAATCTCCTTGCCCAGTAGTATTCGTTGTGTGCGGCACCTTCCTCTATAACTATCAGCAAATTGACCCGTTCTGCCTACCCGTAAAGTGTGTGTAGGGCGTTAATTTCATAACGGGTAGGCTTCCAGCCTCCCGTCTTCATTGGCTGGCTTTCGGGGGGAACGGAGACTCCCCACATCTTCAAGGCTTTCAGCAGTCTCCATTCGGGCTTAAAACCCCACATATCGGAGACTGCCACACCATCAAAAAATATGACTCAAAACCATTTAAGCTTTACGGAACCAAAAATATTCAAATGTTCCGGTAGTTATCGTTTAAAGAACAGCCCTCTATATATCCTTTCTCCTTGAGAATCTCGAGCTTTTCATATATCTCCGCAGATGCGTTGGAGCCTTTTAGTTCCAAAGTGCCCCAGTCAATGTAAATCTTCTTTGGCCCAACGGTCGAGTTTTTAACAAACTCGTAAATCTCGGGATTAAACCAGAAGGCGGGGCTCATGGCGCCAACGTACTTAAAAACCTCCGGATACTTAAAGCCCGCGTATAGTGAGATGAGCCCTCCCAATGAAGACCCCATTATGCCCGTTTCGTCTGGCAGAGTTCTGTAATGGGAGTCTATGTAAGGCTTCAGCGTTTCAACGATAAAGCGGACGTAAGCGTCTCCCTCTCCACCCCTTTTGTATTCGGCATTTACCCATGGTGCATACTCGTCAATCCTTTTTTCTCCCCCGTTATCTATTCCGACAACAATTATTGCGAATCCTTTTTCCTCAAAAAGCCTCTCTAACGTCTCATCAACCTGCCATTCTCCTGCAAAGGACGTTGCCTGGTCAAAGAGATTTTGTCCATCGTGCATGTATAAAACGGGATATCTCCTATCGCTCTGATTGTAATCCGGCGGGAGATATACCCATATTCTCCTTTCCCTGTTACCAAGCTGAGGAATTTTCATTTTGAAAGTTATCACATTTCCTACTATTGTATGCGTTCCCATACCTACCTCCTCCACATAATCCCTCCAGTGATAAACCTTAAATTTGTACTCTCCCTCTTTTTCAACGACGAGAACTCTGTTAGGGATTTCTTCTCCGTTTTTACCTTTCTCTACGGTTTCCCAGGAACCTCTTGTAAATTTAAACTCGATTTTTCTTCCTTTAGGAAATTCCAGAGTGATTTCCCACTTTCCGTCTGCCCTCTTCTTGAGCCTATATCTTTCATCCCCCGGGTTCCAGCCGTTGAAGTTCCCAGCTATATAAATGGTATCTTCTTCCGGAGTATAGTCCGGAACTTCTACAACAAAAGTCACAGAGACTTCAGCGGATGTGGAAGATGTTTGGGATATAGTGGTGTTTATTGGAGCTGTAGTATAAGAAGGACTCTCTGTACTTGAAATCTTTTGGCCCTTTTCTATACACCCTGCAAAAAACAGTAAGCCCACTAATATCAAGCCCCATCTTTTCATTGGAATCCCAAAATGTCTTGTTTCTCATACTATTTTAAGTTTGCTGGGTACTCTCACATAGTGTTTAGGACAACCGAGCCTCTGAATATGTACTCCCTCTCTAGGGCTGTCCTGGCAGTATCACTGTCCAACCAAAAGAATATAAATCCCTCACGTTTAGTTCAAATCGATGAAGGCTATTGGAGTAATAAGACATTCACCAAATAAAAAGGCCAATAGGGAAGAGTTCGAGGAGCTCTTGAGGAGTGCGGGTTATGAAATCCTCGCAATAGTCGAACAGACCAGGGAGGAGCACCCAAAGTACAACGTAGGGCCTGGAAAGCTTCAGGAAATAAGAGAACTCATAAAAGAACTCAATCCGGATAGAGTAATCTTTGCAAACCCTCTCACACCCTCTCAGGCGTTTAACATAACGAAAGAGCTTAAAATTGACGTCATTGACAAGTGGCAGCTCGTTCTTGAGATATTCGAGAAGAGGGCACACTCAAAGGAAGCTAAGCTCCAGGTTGAACTGGCGAACCTCCAGTACGAACTGCCCCTTGTGAAAGAGGCCATCAGGAGGATTAAGCTCGGAGACAGAGCTGGTTTCAAGGGTATGGGTGAGTATCAGACCCAGCAATACCTTAAACACATCCGCTACAGGATGGGAAAGATAAGGAAAGAGCTCGAAAAAGTCAAAGCTGATAGGGAGGTAAAAAGAAAAAGGAGAGAGGAAGTGGGCTTTGTACTTGTTGCCCTAGCGGGTTACACAAACGCTGGAAAGTCAACCCTTCTAAACGCTCTGGCCGATGAGGACATAGAGGCAAAGACCCAGATGTTCACAACCCTCGACACCACAACAAGAAGATTTGCAATAAACGGGAGGAAAGCTCTAATAACCGACACCGTTGGGTTTATAGACGACCTCCCACCGTTTATAGTTGAAGCGTTTCACTCTACCCTTGAAGAGATCGTGAAAGCAGATATTCTTCTCCTCGTTTTAGACTCTAGCGAACCATGGAGAGAGATAAAGAGGAAGTTTTTGGCATCAATAGGGGTGCTGAAAGAGCTCAAAGCTCTTGACAAGCCAATTATAATTGCCCTAAACAAAAAAGACCTTACGAGCGAAGAAGATATTTTGGACAAAAAGAAGGCAATTGAGGAACTAATCAACAGAAAGGGAATAACCATAAGCAGAATCGTCTCCATCTCCGCAAAGGAAAAGGAGCTGGAAGAGCTGTACAGTGCTCTTGAGGATGTGATGTTCACGCTTCCAAAGTACAGGCTCTTTGAGATTCTGGTCAAGGAAAAAGAGAAAGTCCCCAAGGTAATAGCCCTGATAAATTCCATCGGGGAAATCCTGGATGTAAAATACGGCGAAACGACGAGAATTTCAGCCTATATCCAAGTAGGCATGATAAAAAGCCTCACAAAAATGGGAGTAGAGCTGAGGCACCCGAGCTGACTACTCTATAGGCACACCGTCTTTTGTTCTCGGAGCCAGCCATTTCATGAGCCTCTGCGGGTCTTTTGTCCGTATTATTATCGTTATTGGGCCAAGGGGTGATTCTTCGTTAAAGTTGACCTTGCCTACATACGCTACCTGCTTGTGCACCTTTATTATTATCTCTTCTCCAAAGTAGCCCTCTTCTAGCATTGCCCTTGCCGTATCAAGGATTTGCTGCCCCCTGAAGAGCTCATAAAGTCTCTGAAGTGCTTTTTTGTCTTTCGTTCTCCCCACCAAAAGGATGTAGTCTCCTTTGTCAAACGCCTCAAACTCGAGGGGTGACACTAGGTTAAGCATGGCCCTCTTAACCTTCTCGATATCCTCTGTAGGATAAACGTAAGCTTCAACCTCAACTTCCTCAAACATCTCGCTCACCGATGATTAGTTATGAAGAGTGTTTTTGAACTTTTCCCAAATTCACCGAAAGCATTTTATTGCAGTAAAAGTTATCTAAATTGGTGAAAAACATGGAAAGAATCAGGGCCATCAAAAAATATTTGGAAGAGAATGGAGTCGAGGCTGCTTTAATAACAAGCGCTCCAAATCTCTTCTACTTTACAAACGCCGCGCCATTGGTCGGTGGCTACCTGGTAGTGACCCCGGATGAAGAGACCCTGCTCGTCCCTGAACTCGAGTACGAGCAGGCAAAAGAAGAGGCAAGGGTTAACGTTGAGAAGTTCAAGAAGATGGACGAGCTCTATGAATATTTGAAGCGCTTTAAGTCGCTCGCAGTGGAGGGCACAATGAGCATTTCCTTCCAAAACACATTAAAGGAAAAAGCTGAGGTTAAAGAATTCAAGCTTTTGGATGATGTGATAAAGGAGCTCAGAATGATAAAGAGCGAAGAGGAAATAAAGGTCATTGAAGACGCATGCAGACTTGCTGACATAGGAGTTATGACCGCCATAGAGGAGATAAGCGAAGGGAAGCGCGAGAGGGAAATTGCCGCCAAGGTCGAATATGCAATGAAAATGGAAGGTGCCGAGAAGCCTGCCTTCGATACGATAATCGCAAGCGGCTACCGCTCCGCCCTGCCCCACGGAGTCGCAAGCGACAAGAGAATAGAGAGAGGAGACCTCGTTGTCATGGATCTCGGAGCCCTATATAGGCACTACAACTCCGACATAACGAGGACAATAGTTGTGGGCACTCCAAATGAGAAGCAGAAGGAGATCTATGAGATAGTCCTTGAGGCCCAGAAGAAAGCCGTTGAAGAGGCAAAACCTGGAATGACCGCAAAAGAACTCGACAGCGTTGCGAGAAAGATAATAGAGGAGTACGGCTACGGAGACAAGTTCATACACTCCCTCGGACACGGCATAGGGCTTCAGGTTCACGAGTGGCCCAGAGTTTCCCAGCTGGATGAAACCGTGCTGAAAGAGGGAATGGTGGTTACGATAGAGCCGGGAATATATATTCCAAAGTTCGGCGGCGTTAGAATAGAAGACACCATTGTTATAACAAAGAACGGTGCAAAAAGATTAACAAAAACAGACAGAGAGCTTATTTGAGCCTTGATGGGGTTTTGAATTTTTCTTTTTATTCTACGACTTCCCCCATGAGGTATGTCGAGGTTGCCTTTGTGACCTTTACCCTCACGAATTCACCAATGGGGGCATCGGGAAGTATTATATCCTTATAGTTCATTGTCCTTCCTTCTATTCCGCCTTTTTCTCCTGCAGAGTGTGTCAGAACTTCCACTTCTCTGCCTACGTATCTTTTGTTTATCTCGTAGCTTATTGCCAGCCTTAGTCTGTGCAGATAGCGGGAGCGCTCCTTTACCTTCCAACCCACTATTTGCTCCTTCATCTTTGCCGCTAAGGTTCCAGGCCTCGGTGAGAAACGTGAAACGTTTATCTTGTCTGGTCTTACCCTTTCAATCAGTTCCACCGTATTCTGAAAGGCCTCTTCGCTCTCCCCGGGGAAGCCGACTATTATGTCCGTGTTTAGGTTTAAGTCCTTGATGTGCTTTCTGAATTCTTTGACTATCTCCTCAAATTCCTCAACTGTATAAGTCCTCCCCATTTTCCTCAGAATTTCATTGTCGCCGCTCTGCACAGGCAAATGAAGGAACTTGTATATTTTCTCATCCTTGTAAACCTCTACAAGCTCATCAAGTATTTTGATTGCATTGTTGGGGTTCATCATGCCGACCCTTATCCTAAAATCGCCCTCTATTGCCGTAATTTCATCCAAAAGCTTTGCCAGGTTCGTGCCTATGTCAAACCCATAGCAGCCGGTATCTTCGCTTGAGAGCTGAATCTCCTTGTATCCTTTAGATATAGCTTCCTTAACCCATTTTACAATGAGCTCGGGTTTATAGCTCTTCAGCACTCCCCTCGCGAACCTCGTTGCACAGTAGGTGCAGGCATTCAGGCAGCCCTCGCTTATTGGAACTACAAAAGCAACTCCCCCCTTCCATACTCGTGGGAGTTCAAGTTTGTCGATAGCTCTCTCGTTCCACCCTTCAACACTGATTAACCTTTCTCCTCTCTCCGCTAACTGTATGGCCTCGACGATTCTATCTATGCTCTTAACCCCAAGAATTCCAGAAGCTCTCTCATCTATTGCATTGGGATTAACATGTGGCAAACAGCCGGTGACTATGACCTTTTTTCCACTATCAATGAGCTCTTTAATCCTTCTGCTCATGTGCTTCTCCGTCGGGTCTTTGACGGCACAGGTGTTCACAACAACATACTCCGCACTATCCAAGTCCGCTATTTCATAACCCGCTTTGAGCAGCAGGGCTTCCATAATCTCTGCATCTGCCTTGTTCCTCGTGCACCCGTAAGTTTCTATGTGAACCCTCATCGCAATCCAATTCCTTGGAGCATTTAAAAAGATATGGTTGAAGGTGAGTATTTAAACTTCGAAGAGAATAAGAAATGATGCAAGATGAAAGTGTGCATAGTCTACGACTCCAGACACGGAACGACGGAAAAGGTCGCAAAGGCCGTAAAAGAAGCCATTGAAAGATATGCAAGTGTAGAGGTCAAGAGGGTAAGTGAAGTAACAACCCTTGAAGGCTGTGAGCTCGTTATCGTGGGGACTCCAATTTACTATGAAAAACCCCTAAAAAGCATTCTTGAGTTCTTAGAGAAACATTCCAGTGAGCTTAAGGGGAAAAAGGTGGCAATTTTTGTCGTCTGCTTTGCGGTTGCATTTGGAAGCCTCGTCGGATGGCATATTCAAAACCACTACATAAAACCCTTAAAGGAGAGAATTCACGGGGAAATCGTTGATACTCTCGTGTTAAGGGGTGGCATTGGGAATATAGGGGAGGGAGAAATAGAGAAAGCAAAGAGATGGGCTTTCAGGCTTTTAGATTTTTGACCTCTTATCCAGAAGCCATAATATGAACCCTAACAAGCCCACAAAGGCTACCGCGCCGATTGCGGTTATCAATATGTTGGTATACATTGCGAGAATTCTTATGAGGGTGCTGAGGAACACCGCTGCAATGGCAAGACCTACGATCAGAATGAGAGTCCCAAGCTCTTCCAGTATTCTCATAGTCATCACCCAATGCTAAAAGGTATCTCAGCTTCCTCTCCTTTCTCAAGTTTGTGAAGTTCTTTTCTGTAGGCTTCTAGGGGTTTGTCCTCTTTTTTCAAGAAGCGCGCAAAGGTCAGAGGCTCTTTCTCAACCTGGGCAAAAAATTCGGGGTATCTTTTATCTCTAACCACGTGGTGATCTAAGATAATTTCTGCGTTCGTTTCTCTTATTATCTCGTTGAGGTTTTTAAGTCCAGTATTCCAAGCTTCCTTAACCCGATACCCTTCTAAATATAGAGGTGGGCCTCCTGTGATTAGTACGTCCGGCATCTGCCTGATTATCCACTCTTTCGAGGCTTTGTTTAAAAGCTGAATGTCGCTTGCGTGAATAACCCTTTTCTTCCCATCGTCTACCATAACCATCACGACAAAGCCGAGCTTCGAGCCCTCACTCCCATGGGGAACTGCCGGGGAGAACTCGATTATAAAGTCCCCAAAGTCAAAGAACTTTCCATCCGCATATTCAATCTTTTTCGCTATCTTTTGAGCTTCTTTGAGGAAAGCCCATGCCCTTTTTCGCTGGCTGAAGTTTATGTTTTCTGTGGGATGTTTTATGAGGAGTGTTTTTCCACTGTAAAGTTCCTTCGCTTTTTCCGGAGAAGAACTTTCGTAAATTCCCTCAAAGAACGGCGTATGGTGGTCGTAGTGATAGTGGGAAATTGTTATTATCTGGGCTTTTTTTGAAAAATGCTGTATTTTCTCCCTTGTCCTTTGCAGGGCCTCCATCTCTATCTTGGCCGGAGGAAGAGAATAGCGTTTTGGTCCCAAAGCCGCTCCGGGGTCAATAAGAATACCAACTTTTCCAATCTCTAAGAACGTTGCAAGGCTTCTCACTCCAAGGCTTTCGGAAGCGAGTGGAATGATTTTCATGTGGCCACCTAGAGTTCTACGCCTCCAAATTTCTTAAACTTAACTTTGAGGTTATACCTTATACCTAACAACTTAGAAGTTTTAACTAAAAATGCGCTTTAGGATTGCGAGCTGGCGTTTGTCCCATGCATCCTCTTTGATAACTACAAGCAGCACTCCCCCATTTATCAACGCAAAGTCCTTTAGTGTAGCCAGAAACTTTACAGTGGATTCAAAGCCATTGTACATTGCTAAATACTCCAAGCAATCGATTATCACAACACCTTCGAGACCCTTTTTCTTTGCTTCTCTGAAGTACTCGCTTATTGTCTGAGCTACGTAGGCAAGATTTGTAGGGAAGAGCCTACCTTCTTGCTCCTCAGTGCTTAAATAATAAGCATTCCATTTTTCTGGGATGTTTAAGCTCCTAACGAATGCTAACGCCGGGTAATCTTTGAGATCTTCCTTTATTTGCTCGTACTCTTCAGGGCTTATGAGCTTAGCACCGGGTTCCAGAACAATCTTCAGCTCTATGGGCTCCTCGAAGAACAGAAATTCTTTGGAAGTCACAAGGTTTATCATAAGAAGTGCCATGCCTACAGAGAGAGCAGTGCCGATGAATATCCATACAAACCTAAGGCTGGGAAAACTCAGCCTTACGGGGTAGAGAATAACAAAGATTCCAAATGTAATTGTCACAACGCTGAGGTAAAAGATGTTCCTTTTCTTTTTACCTATTGCCAGGAATACAAAGCCAGAAAATAGGAAGAATATTCCTGAGAGAACGACAAACGGCACCTCGATAGAGGAAAAGCTATAAGAAAGCCCTAAATGAGTTAAGAATATCCCATAAAGGGCAAAGATTGGAGGTATAATTCCTATTAATTCTGGCCTTATTGATGTTTTAATATCCCCATACTCTTTGAAATACATTAGGGTTCCATATATCAAAGTCCCTGAGAAGAAAGAGTAAAAGAGTGCAATCCCTTCTTTATTTCCGGTATAAAAAGCCACCTGCATTAGTATGAAAAACACCCATGCAGCTGACCAAAAAAGGAGCGCTTTTATCCTGTGCTCCAAATATGTGTGAAAGAGCACTCCAAAGGTTCCAGTGGCAACGAATATGCTAAAGACATGAATAAATTTTGCTAGATAGCTTTCATCCATAATAGCTCACCACATTTGAGATCATATTGTCAATTGTAGGAAATAATTAAAAAAATTATGGTCAGAAGGGAAAAAGATTTTTAATCTCATTTTCGCTGAATATTATCGAGGGCCCGTAGCTTAGTCAGGATAGAGCGTCGCCCTCCGGAGGCGAAGGTCGCGGGTTCAAATCCCGCCGGGCCCGCCATAACAGCCCTTACCTGCGTAAGCGCTGGCGGAATGTTAAGTGCTTTTCTAAGGATTTACAACTAAATGAACAGGGTTTCTTGTTTACATGCTCTTTTATGAGGGTTTCACTCGAGAAAGCGTCCTGTGGACGCTAAAATTGGATTGAAACCTGATTGAAAGTGCGTATTTAGGAAGTGAACCCCTCTAAAAGTGCTTTTGAGCAGTGCACAACTGGTTTTTGCCTGTTAGTAAGAAGGGGCATCTTTTGGTCAAACTTTTTCCAAAAGTTTGCTTGCCTGCGCGAAGTTTGATCAAGGTTCGTGGTTCCTTTTACCTTGCCCTTCTACTAGGGATTTTTCATTCTAAAAAGCCCTCTTGGGATGGAATTTCACTACAGCAATAAAGAATTTGATGATACCCCTCCACAGAATAAGAATATAAAAATGAGAAGAACGTGATCTGGAAATTCAAGAAGCTCCCAAAAGCACGTCCCTCCTTTGTCTCCGGGAATGGCTCATTTCCTTGAGCTTTACTCTTGCAATTCTTTCTATGTCTCTCAGCTTGGGGGACTCCCACGGAGCCACAAAGGTTACAGCTTTTCCTTTCTTGCCTTCCCTTCCGGTTCTGCCGATTCTGTGAACATACGCCTCAGGATTCTGGGGAACGGAGTAGTTTATTACATGTGTTAAATCCTTAACATCTATCCCTCGGGCTGCAACGTCCGTTGCAACCAGGACTTTGGTCTTGCCCCTTCTAAAGCGCTCCAAAATCCTTTCCCTCCCCTTTTGAGGAATGTCGCCGTTCAGAGCCTCCGCTTTGTATCCTTTAGCCCTAAGCTCGGCTGCAAGTTCTCTTGTCTCCTTTTTCGTCTGGCAGAACACGATTCCATAGAAGTTTTCGTCATCAAGAATCCTGCACAGAAGCTTGAACTTGTTCCTTGGATGCACTTCAAGATAGTACTGCTCAACCTGCTCGGGAGCAAGGCTTTTCTCTTGAATCCTTATGACCTCGTAGTCTTTTAAGTATCTCCTTGCCAGGCGAAGTATCTCCCGTGGAATGGTCGCAGAAAACATCAAAACTCTCTTTTCCTCGTTTGTATGCCTCAAAATCCTTTCAATGTCCTCTATAAACCCCATGTCCAGCATTCTGTCTGCCTCATCCAGTATGAAGTATTTCACACCATCAAGTGAAAGTGTGCCTCTCTCTATGTGGTCTATTACCCTTCCGGGAGTTCCAACGACTATGTGGACACCTTTCCTTAGGCTTTTAATTTGAGGGCCTATAGGCTGGCCTCCATAGACTGGGAGAACATAAATTCTCTTTTCTCCTCTCAGCGACCTTATTTCATCCGCAACTTGAATTGCGAGCTCCCTCGTTGGAGTTATCACGATCGCCTGCACATCCTTTATGTCTTCTTCTATGAGTTCTATCAAGGGAAGGGCAAATGCGGCTGTTTTACCGGTACCGGTTTGTGATTGCCCGATTATGTCTTTATTTCCTTCCAGAAGCCTTGGAATGACTTCTCGCTGGATATCGGTTGGTCTTTTGAACCCTTTTTTCCGTATAGCGTTTAAACTGCTTTCTGATAGTCCCAATTTTTCAAAACTCATTTTTACATCTCCCTAAATTTGTGTCCATTAGAGAACAGAACAGCGTATTATCGGATGATTTTAACGTTCCGCGCTCTAACGGGATTCTTCCTTTGCATTCGTTCTAATCTTCTTTGCTTTATAAATGTTTGCACATGTAGAAGTCTCTTTTAGTTCTCGATACAGATAGGCTACCAAAAAAAGAAAAATTTAGAAAGCTCATCCTGCCTCTACCTCTCCCTCAACATTTGCAAATCCAAGTTTGTGCGTTATGTAGAGGACGATGGGCAGCACTATGAACGCCATTAGATCACCGGTATCTCCAACAAGACCAAGAACACTCACGAAGTCTCCAACTCCTAGGAGATAAACTACCAAGGGCGGAACTACTGTTATTGCCCACGCTAGCTTTTTATCCATGCCAAGGTATTCTTCCATATTGCTTAGCTGTGCGAGGCCAAGCCCAATGTAGCTTGTAGTTATTGCAAAGAAGGGTATGAAGTTACCAATGAGGAAACCCGTTTTCCCGAAGAGGTTTTCGAGAGCTTGAGTGGCTATTTGGGGAGTCTCCTTTCCAAAGACGAGCAGGAATGATGCCATGAACAGGGCGTAGATAGCGGTTGGTATAATGAACGCCCATGTGAGGATTTTCTTGGTCTCTTCATAGCTACCAAGACCCTTGTACACGTCGGGAATAATGGAGTGGCAACCGAGGGCAAATATGGAAACCCCAACAATCTTCCAGAGGGAGGAAATGTTTGAGTACAGGGCATTCTCAAGCTTGCCCCTTGGAAGGAGCAGTACTCCAACGGCCATAAAAAGGACGAGCATTGCAAGGCTCATTGTGAGTTCGCTTTTTCCGCTGACCTCGATACCCATATATATCACGAGGGACGCGAAGACCTAAAAGATTAGGGCACCCACCTTGGGGCTCACCCCAAAGAGGGCTGCGAACACGTTCCCCATTCCAGCTATATACGCAAGGAGTGCACCGAAGCTCATGAAAGTCAAGCTGATAAGCATTACTAGACCGCCGCCACGTCCAAGCATTTTCTTGGCAACTGTGCTCAGCTGAGCACCGCCCATCTTTGCAGAGAAGTAAAGAATTATCCTGGCTGTAAAAAGCATGAGAAGCATTACCCCCACTAGCACAAGAATCGAGGGGATTAGACCAACTTCCTTTGCTGCATATGGTAATCCGAGAACACCAGCACCTATCTGAGTCCCGATTAAAACTGCGAGAGCTTCACTCCTTTTCATACGCTCACCTCCAGCACTATGAAATCTTTTTGGAGCTAATAACCCTTTTCCCGTGAAAAAAGCTGACGTGAGGGCCCTATACCGTGCCAAAATGAACGGCAGTGGGGAGACTTAGACAACAAGAGACAGAAGGATTTGAAAAAATTTTCAAAAAATAATCCAATTGACCGAATGAATACATGGACACATAAAGATATGGCAGTCCCAAAGCATTTCTGCCGGTTAAGCTTCTTGTGGCCAGGCAGATATTAATCAAACGCTCTTTTTGTCCAACCTTAGTAAAAGAAAAACTGCAGTCCTTCAAAAGAGATTTAAGAAGAGAAATGAAGTATAAGTGGTGGCTGAAATGAGAAAGATATTGCCTATATTATTTATAGGACTATTGGTTTTTGCAGCTGGATGTACTCAAACCTCTACAACAACCTCAACAACAGCTCAAGAGGGACTTGATTTCAGTTCCTACAACAGGGGAGAGATAATCCAAAAATGGTGGGAGATGTTCAGCGCTGAGACAGTGTATGTGAGCAAGGGCTATGAAGAGCTCGCGAAGTATTACTTCCCTAATGCTCAGATAAAGACCAAAGAAGAGTTCGAAAGCGGCATAGCGATATTAGCCCCAGAAGATGCAAGGGAACTCCTTAGAGGAAAGCCCATCCTTACAACCCCAAGGGAGTATTTTGGGTATGTGCTCTACAAGTCGGGAATTAAATTCGTGGGAGAGGAAATGGGCACAATAATTGCGTACAAAGAAAACGGCAATGCGAGGTTGATTTTCACGGGAAATGGAAAATCCGGAATTGGAGCAGCTTTGGAGCTTGCAAAAGAACTAAAAGAAGGAAGAACGTTGAACCCCTCCCTTGTTTTGAGAAGAGAGGACTTCGAAGGTATAGTTCTAAAGGTGATAGGAGATAACGACTGGGATGGAATAAAAGATGAAGACGAATACTGGGTTCTAAAGGAAATATACGTAGATGAGCCCTTCATTTACAACTGGAGGGTTGTTAAAGGGGAGAACATAACCGTAAGTGGGGGCTTCATAAGACTTGTAAACGGCTCAAAAGTCTATATAAGGGCTCTCGGGTTCAACGTAAGCGTTAAGGTCAAGGATCCGAAAGGCGTTCAGATAACCTACGTAATTGAGAACATAAATCCCCAGTTCGTTGAGTATCCAAACGGGGCTAAGGTAGGAGAGACTTGGATAGAGGTTACCACGAGTGAAGACTTCTCCATAGCTCCCAGAGAAGTAAAGGACTTTAATTTTCTGGCATTTGGGGACAACAGACCCGGAAGCGGAACCAAACAGCCGGAGGCCTTCTTCAAGATAAGAGACCTCATGAACAAAGACAAAGGAGCTTTTATAATCAACACTGGAGATTTAGTTTACTCGGGAAAAGTCGAAGAATGGGCAGAGCTGTTGAAGGAGTGGAAGTTCAACAAGCCCGTGTTTGTTGCTCCCGGAAACCACGAATACCGTGGAGAAGGCAAAAACGTCTACCATAAATTCTTTGGGCCGACGGATTATTCCTTTACCCTCGGCAGCTATTACTTCATCTTTGCAAACAACGTTGAAAACAACTACAAGCTAACATCCGCTCAATGGGCATGGCTTGAAAAAGAGCTCAAAAAAGCAAAAGCCCTAGGCAAAAGACCTGTTATAGTTATGCATACTCCCCCGATAGACCCCAGACCTGAGGGAGACCATGCAATGAATCCAACAGATGCCAAAAAACTCTTAGAGCTCATGAAGGAATACAACGCCTTTGGAGTGTTTGGGCACATCCACATCTACTGGTACGGTGAAAAAGATGGCGTGGAGATTGTGATAACTGGCGGAGGAGGAGCACCACTATACGCAAAGCCCGAGGAGGGTGGCTTCTACCACTACGTAAGAATAAACGCCGGGGACACCATAACTGTAGAGCCCGTGAAGGTTGAGTGATTTTTTTCTTTTTTCTATATATTCTATATAGCCCACTGTATTTGGCTATATTCTATTGCGGCAAGGTATTTATACCCTCCATATTTAGCTTGCTCCGGTGGTGAAAATGATCGAGCTGCTTAGTGATCCCTGGTTGTTCATCACAATTGCGGTTGGTCTTTTTATGGCATGGGCAATAGGTGCAAACGATGCCGCAAACTCAATGAGCACAGCCGTTGGAGCCGGAGCAATAACACCAAAGCAGGCAGTTATAATAGCAGGTGTGCTTGAATTCACAGGTGCTTATCTCTTCGGAAAAAGCGTTACCGAAACTGTTAGGAAAGGAATAATCGATGCGTCTCAAATAAGCGATCCAAATGTTATTGTTTATGGCTCTATTGCAGCTCTTTTGGCTGCATCGTTGTGGTTGCTGTTTGCATCCAAGTTTGGATTGCCAGTGTCAACGACTCACTCCATTATAGGTGGTATAGTAGGCTATGGTATTGTATATGCCGGGACTTCAATAGTGAACTGGGGTAAAATGGCACAGGTGATTGCCAGCTGGATACTCTCTCCGATATTTGGTGCAATAGTTGCATTTGTCGTCATAAAACTTGTCTCTAAAACCATACTCCAGCAAAAAGACCCAATAGAAAGCGCTAAAAAATGGGCGCCTGTGTGGATAGGACTCGCATTCGTCGTCATTGGTTCGATGTTTTACATAAAGGTCATGCACGGAAAGTCTCTCTTCATTGCAGTTAGCAGATACGGCCTTGCAGCAGGAGTTGGAGCGTTTTTGGTCAGCTTTGCACTTTTGAGAAAGAACGTCAAAGCAACCGATCCTTACTGGGGGGTTGAGGCAATATTTAGGAAGGTTCAAGTGCTAACCTCTGCATACGTTGCACTCTCTCACGGTGCAAACGACGTTGCAAATGCAATCGGACCAGTTGCGGCAGTCTATGCAGTCGCAACCATGGGGTTAGCTGGAATGAAAGTTCCGGTGCCAAGATGGATTTTAGCAATGGGTGGTCTGGGAATAGCAGTGGGTGTGGCAACCTATGGTTACAAAGTTATGGAGACCGTTGGCAAGAAGATTACCGAGCTAACGAACACTAGAGGGTTTAGCATAGACTTTTCCGCTGCAACGGTGGTTTTAGTGGCTTCCTCGTTGGGCCTACCAATTTCCACAACACACACCGTTGTAGGAGCTGTTATAGGTGTGGGACTGGCAAGGGGAGTAAAAGCAATAAATAAAGACATCGTTAAGGACATAGTAATATCATGGTTTGTGACCGTGCCCGTAGCCGCTATCATTGCGGGCATTGTGTTTAAGATACTGATGATTGTGGGGTGAAAATAATGCAGGTCTGGACAAAATTATTCGCTAAAAGCCCGTTTAAGCCTTTGATAAAGCACGCTGAAGTTGTTTTAGAGGCTGTAGGAACTCTCGAAAAGGCTCTCGGGGCGTGGGAGAGAGGAGAATATGAGAAAATGAGGGAATACGCGAGAAGAGTGGATGATCTCGAAGATTTCGCTGATAGAATCAAGGAAGAGATAAGGGACAGCCTTAGTTCAAAGCTGTTTATGCCCGTTAACAGGGGAGACATCTTAGGTTATCTTGAAATGCAAGATAAAATCGCCGATGCCGCAGAAAATACTGCAAAGTGGCTTTTAGTTAGAGACCCAAATAATATTCCTGAGGATATTAAGGATGAAGTGCGGACTTTAATAATGACCATGAGTCAGGAAAGCATCAAAGCGGCAAAACTCGTTTATGAGGCAATAGTACAGATGGACAGGGTTATAGAAAGCGGATTTGGTGAGAGGGAAATTGAGAGAGAATATGCGATAATCAAAGAAATAGAGAGCGTTGAGCACAAGATAGATGAGCTTGACACAAGGTTCATGGAGATAATTTTCAAGAATTCCGCCAAGATGGAGTGGGGATTGGGGATGTACCTCCTCAACATTGCAAAGACAATAAGCAATATATCTGACAAGGCAAAAGACGCAGCAGAGAGAATAAGACTCATGATGAACAAATGAACTTCTCTGGTTTTCTGCTTTTTTAAGTTTTTGTTCAGTTCTCAAGGAAAAGTAAGAAGAGAAAACTTCAGATAGCTATCATGGTTGAGGTCATTTGTATTTCGGGCATCTTCCTTATTCTTTCTGTTATGAAGTGGTCGAGATCTTTGAGCGTATCTGTCTCAACCTTAACTATAAGGTCGTACTCTCCATAAACCACATATGCTTCCTTTACTTCCGGATAGGTAAGAAGTTTCTCCATAACTTCCCTTTCCTTTCCAGCGGCTGTCACCATCAAAATAAACGCCGTCACCATAGCTTACCACCAATAATATTTGGTTTTTTGAGTATTTAAAGCTTATCGTCATTGATAAAGAAAAAATGACAAATTAGGGGAAGCTAATTATTCCAAAGATAATGCCTTTAAAACATCTTTCGCCGACACATACTCTTTTGGAATCTTAATTCTCACGGTCTTTTTAGGATCCACGAGCTGGCTTATCTCAACGTCCAAAATAAGGCTCCCCAGCATATACGCTTCTTCCCAGCTTAAGCCCAAGGCCTTTTGAAGGACTTCGACGCCGAGTTCAGTTGCCTGCCTAATAGCATCCCATAAATCTTCCTTGGAAACGAGTATATACAAGGAGTCTTCTGTTTCAAGTACCGGATATGGAGGAGCCATTCCTTTTACGATGCCAACCCTTACCGTCACCTTTCCCGGGACTTCACAAGCTGAGACACAGATTTCCCCATCTCCCATTACCGCGTGTAGGTCTCCAATAGCCAACAATCCTCCCTCAACGAAGACGGGCAGATAGAGAGTCGTGCCCTTCTTTATGAGCTTGGTGTCCATGTTTCCACCGTGCTCGCCGGGTTCGCCACATGGAATCTCCTCACGAGAAGCAACGCCGATAACTCCTATCATAGGCTTTGCGGGTATTCTAAGATCCCCAAGATAAACGTAGCCGTCTTTGATTTTGCAAACCTTAGTTTTCGGCTCTTTAACCATATTCCCTAAAACTCCTGCATTGGGTGCAATAACAACCACTCCCCTATCTGCCACTTCTATATCCAGAATATCAACCTTTAATGCATCTCCCGGTTTTGCGCCTTTTACGTAAAGCGGCCCTGTTGCGGGATTTACCTTTGAGAAGTCCACAGCTGCAAGGGTTTGCTCTTCAGAGCTTATCTGGTTAGAAAGGGCATCTAAAGTTTCAAAAACCACTATCTCCCCGTTTTCTGCTTCTGCAGCTGGTCTAAGATTTGGTCCAAAGCCAAAAATATGCTTGGACTTATCTATAAAGAGCATGTATACCACCAGCTTTAAAATATCCCAGCAATGTTAATTAAACTATCGGGGAAGAAAAATGGAGCATCTCATAAGTCAAAAGGAACTCGAGAAGTTCAAAGAGCTTCTCGGGAAAAGGGGAATTAAGCTCGAAAAATTCTACTCTAAAGGAACGACTAGCTTAGTGTTTACTGGAAATGCAGAGGGCAAAAAGGTTATCATAAAGCTCGAAAGGCCTGATTCACCGAGAAAGAACTTCAAGAGGGAGGCAGAAATTTTGAAGTTTCTTGAAGGAGAAGAGATAACGCCACGTTTGGTGGATTATGGTGTCTTTGAGGGAAGGGAATTTCTTGTTAGAGAGTTTGCCGAAGGAGAGCCTCTGCTTTATGCAACCCCCCAAAAAAAGCATATACTTGAGATACTCGAAAAGACATACAAGCTCGACGTTCTGGGGGTTGACCACGGGCAGATACAGGGGGGAAAGCATATACTAATCGGTGATGCCGTCTGGATAATTGATTTTGAAAAAGCAGGCTTCAGAAAGCCGAAAAACGTAACTTCTGCCATGGCAATGATATTTCTCAACGACAACATTATCTCGAAGAGAGTTCGGGAGGAATTTCAGCTGGATCAGGACTTCTTGAACTCATTACGGGAAGCCCTGAGGGAATATAAGACGACGAAAAATATTGAAAAGCTCAGAGAGCTACTTTCTGCCCTTTAATCTGTCCCAAGCCAATATTAACAGAGGGATCACAAAAGCCGCAATGATGAGTCCTATTCTTGGATCGAGGAGGTATTCAAAGAGAAGGATTATAAAAACTGTTATGCCGATCATCAAGAACAAATCCCGGTCAAAAATTCTTGATTTAGCGAGGATGTTTATCTCTCTGGAGATATAGGCAAGGTAGAGGGGGATACCAAAAGCTGCGATTGCCACGCCAATGTAGCTTTTGGAGACTATTGAAACGACGAGACCAATTAGAAGTATTCCCAGCACGGTATATTCTTCTTTCATGGTACACACTTGGTGATTAACTTTAAATAATTTAGGGCACGAATTTATATTTAGGTGATAGCGTTATGAATAAGATCGAATGGAATGAAAACACCTTTTCTAAGTTTGCCTATCTGGGCGACCCGAGAATATCAAAGGACGGAAAGAAAATTGCATACGTGCTGACAAAGGCGAACTTAAAGGACAACAGATATGAAAACACTGTAGTGGTTGAGGAGCTCCAGGAAGGTGCGAGAAGGTTCATCGAAAACGCATCAATGCCCCGCTTCTCCCCAAGTGGAAAGAAAATAGCTATTGTAAGACCAAATGAAGAAAGGAAAACCTCCGAAGTCTGGGTTTACGACTTAAGCTCAATGAGCGGAAAGAAAGTCCTTGAAGCAAAGAACATCCTTGATGTGAGCTGGAATGAAGATGACAGGAGGATTTTGATAACCGGCTTCAAAAGAAGAGACGACGAGGATTTTGTCTTTGAAGACGATGTGCCAGTGTGGTTTGATGCACGGGGCTTTTTTGACGGTGAAAAGACAACATTTTGGATAGTTGATACTGAGAGTGAAGAAGTTCTTGAAGAGTTCGAGGCAGAGAGGTTCTCCTCCGCAATATGGCATGGAGATGCGGTAATCTACAACGTCCCCCACAGGATGGACGGGAAGCTTCAGTTCTTCAAATTCTATGACATCTATATTTACAAGGATGGAGAGAGTGAAAAGCTGTTTGAGGGGGTCTCTTACGCTGTTGTGGATTCTAACGGAAAGTTAGTTCTACTCTACGGAAAGCCAAAGAAAAACAAGAGAAGCGAGCACAACTTTCTCTACACCTGGGATGGCAAGGAGGTTAAGCCTCTGACGGAGCGGTTTGTTTATAACAACGGAGAGGGAAAACTCGATGAAAAGGGAAATCTATACTTTACCATGGCAAGAGAAGGAAAGGTAAGCCTCTACAAGCTCGAAGGAGAAACCCTAACCCCAATAGTTGAGGACAACTCATGGGTAATGGGCTTTGATGTAAGCGGAGACGGAAAAGTTGCCCTCCTTAAAGAGACAGACACAAGGTTAAGGGAGTTCTACCTCTGGGATGGAGAGCTGAGGCAGATAACTGACTATAACGGCCCAATATTTGCCAAGCTCAAGACGAGACCAATAAAACACTTCCGCTTCAAGAGCCTTGATTTAGAGCTCGACGGGTGGTACATCAAGCCGGACATTAAGGAAGGAGAGAAAGCTCCGGTAATTGTCTTCGTCCACGGCGGGCCCAAGGGAATGTACGGCTATTACTTCAAGTATGAGATGCAATTGATGGCTGACAAGGGCTATTACGTGGTCTTCGTTAACCCAAGAGGGAGCAACGGCTACGATGAGGATTTCGCCCTGAGGGTTCTCGAGAGAACGGGCTTGGAAGACTTCCAGGACATTCTCAATGGAGTGGAGGAGTTCTTCAAACTTGAGCCTCAAGCAGATAAAGAGAGGGTTGGAATAACCGGCATAAGTTACGGCGGCTTCATGACGAACTGGGCTTTAACGCAGAGTGACCTCTTCAAAGCGGGAATAAGTGAGAACGGCATAAGCTACTGGCTTACAAGCTATGCCTTCTCGGACATAGGATTGTGGTTCGACAAGGAGGTCATAGGTGACAATCCGCTTGAAAACGAGAACTACAAAAAGCTGAGTCCGCTATTTTATGCCCAAAATGTCAAAGCCCCGCTCTTGCTTATTCACTCCCTCGAAGATTACCGCTGTCCCCTTGACCAGAGCGTGATGTTCTACCACGTGCTTAAGGACTTGGGTAAGGAAGTGTACATTGCAATCTTTAAACGCGGTGCTCATGGGCACAGTTTGAGGGGAAGCCCAAGGCACAGGGCAAAGCGCTACAAGCTCTTCATGGAATTCTTCGAAAGAAAACTCAAGAAGTACGAAGAGGGCTTTGATGTCGAGAAAATACTAAAGGGCTGCGGGGACAAAAAAGAAAACTGAGTCCTCTTTCCACTATTTTTTGAATGAAACAGTAACATTTGAAGAAGTCGAGAAGATTGCTTTAACAGATCCCTGAGATGTAGAAATAACCCTGCTTCCAACCGCAAGATTTAGGGTAAGATTAGTTCCATCCTCAGTGGGTCTTAGCTCTATAAACACTCCTCCTGCTCCCCCACCACATATATTATGACCACACTCTACCAGGTCGTATCCTGCCGGTCCTATCCATATTGAGTAGCCTTCTCTTCCTCCATCCCTGCCAAGAACGGCAATCCAATTTGATGGATCTGCGGATATAGGGGCGCTATAACTGGTAAATGCCTCCAGTACCTTCCAGCCCGGGGGAACAAAAACCGCAGCACCTCCAAAATCTTTTTCGGTTATGTTAACCCATCCAACCAGGATGGCTCTCTTTTCGTCCCCCTTAACTTGAGCAAAAACCGTCCCTGAAAAGGTAGAATTTGTGGTCTCGTCTTTCAGGTAGAAATTCACATGGTCAACTGTAGCCCATCCTTCCGGTTTTTCTTGTAAAAAAGAAAAAGCTACAGCTCCCATGATAGCCATTAGAATAACAATTATCCCTTTTCGCATGTTGAGCCCTTATATGTTTAATGAGTAATCCTTTAAATATTTTTGGAGAATAGGACTCTTAGACGATGAGGAAACTTTGACCAGCTGAGCTGTGATGAATACGGGAGTGACCGAGCTTAAAGCACCACTATCCTTGCTCTCCCGTTCTTTTTAAGCCAGTCCAGGAGCATCTGTGCTATTTCGAACTTTTTCTTTTTGGTTTCCCATATTGGAGTGTGCTCCTTCAGATATGGCTTGCTCCATTTTCCAACGATTTCCCCAAAATCAAAGCCAACAAGAATAACCTCTCTCGCCCCAAGCTCTTCCGCAAGAAAAACAGCCCTATCACCGTCAGTAAAGCCGCCAAAGTTGTGAACAATGTCCAGTGGCTCTGTTTGACATGTCCCCAAAACGTTCTTTAGCGCTGGCACATGAGCTCTAAGCTTGTCCATGTTGTCCCCGTGGGCGTGGACAGCAACGTAAGTCCCGAGCTCGTTTGCCCTCTTTATGTCTTCAAATCTCCCATCCAAGTCAGTGACAATAACGTCCGGGACTATGTCTTGCTCCAGAAGGGCGGAGGTTGCTCCATCCGCGGCTATTAAGGTTCCTCCAAATTTTTCTTTCCCAAGTATATTCTCCAATCCTGGCCCGGCCCCGAAAACATAAACTCTCTCCCCAATTCTTTCTTTGAGGTCTTCAGCCAGAATGTAGTTTTTGTTCTCCAGCAAAAGCTTTCTCAATAGGAGTGCGGCTTCACGGTCCTTCTCCCTGTCATAACCCATTTTTTGGAGAATCTGAATGTAAAACTGCTCCCACTCCGACCATTTCATGTGCTTATCTATGGCATTTCGCTTTATAGAGGTTTTGTCATAAAGTCATTATACTTGCTCTGAGCCGTTTTCTTCAGCTAGGCTTTTTAGCTTCCTATCTATTTTTACCATCTCTCTCCACTGCCTTCCCGGCCAGTAGATTTGACCGCATTGAGTGCATACGTAAAATTCATCGTAGTCCTTATAAACGCCTTCTGGCACTTTCCCCTTGATTTCTTCTTTTTCAACCCTTTTTATTAGCCCATTACATTTTGGGCATCGAGCATTTTCCGGAAACAGTTCGTCAAACTCAAAGCCCAGCTCCATGAGCTGCTTTACCTGCTCTTCGAACTTGTTGGATTTTATGAGAATTGCATTCTTACATCTCGTTACAAGCTCTTCGTCCCTCGTTAAAACTATCCTGCCCTCTTCTCTGGCAATCTTTAATATTTCCTCATCGTCCTTTATGCCATAGAGAGTGTCGTAACCGTACAACCTAAGCCATCTCGCCAGCCTTCCGAGCATCATGTCGGCGATAAACTTTGTGTTTTTTCCTCCCATCAACGCTACTTTGGAGTGAAACAATAAATTTCTTTTGGAAAAATCTTATAACCTATCAATCACTTCTAAAGCGGGTGGCTCAAATGATAGTGTACTTCATCGGCACAGGGGGCAGTGAAGGAATTCCGGCTCACCTATGCACCTGCCAGACATGTGATGAAGCCCGCAAGTTTGGTTTTGCTCAGAGAAAGCCATCCACACTGGCTATAATCACCAAGAACAAAAAAGCAGTCCTTATAGACGTTGGGACGGATATCAGGGATTTACTGCACGTTCCTCTTGAAGCGATACTCCTAACCCACTGGCACCATGACCACATCTACGGCCTGTATAAACTCCGGTGGATTGCAAAAAGAACAGCCCTTTATGCCCCAAAAGGAGATGCGGACTGGCTCATGGTTAACGATCCCAAGAACATTGATGTGAAGTTCATCAAACCCAATGATGTCCTAAAAGTCGATTCTCTCAAAATCACCGCTTTAAAGCTCAACCATCAGGTGGAGACCTTCGGCTACCTGATAGAAGAAGATGACAAGAGTGTGGCTGTTCTTTATGATACCAAGGGGCTTCCTGAGGAGACGTTTGAATTACTGGAAAAGAAAAATCTTCGCTTAGCGATTGTTGATGCCACATACCCTCCGGGTATAGACGATCCTTATCACAATAACGTGGATGAAGGTGCCCAAATTGGACTTAAGCTGGCAGAAAGAACGTTTTTAAGCCATATATCTCACAAGAACCTTCCGTTTTTGATGTTGGATGAGTATGTGAGAAAGAAATACGGAGGGAAGGTTCTTGTTGCCTACGATGGGATGCTCTTCTATGTGTGATACTTCTCCGGCAGCTCAGAAAGAAATGCCAGAACAACGAAGCTCGTAGTTTCGGTATTGGTATCCCCAACCGGAACTATCTTCTCCCCTTCAAACTTATATCCCGTCGAAATCCCGCCGTTCTCCATTTGAAGCTGTGAAACAATTCTTTGACATGAGGTATAAACAGCTTTTCCCTGTTCCGGCCTGTCAAGAGCCCTGTGGAGATATGCAAAGAGAGCACATTTATATGTTTGATAGGTGCCGTCAAATGCCTTGTCGCGGAAGCCTTTTCCATCCCAAAGTGACAAAAGGCCCTCATAAACCTCAACAGCCTCTCGCCTTTTTCCCGAAAGTATCTTGTTCAAGGCCATGTAAACTGATAGGTCGGCATATTCTCTCCAGTCATCCATAGGGCAGGAAGTGTCTGTGAGCTCGTACTTTATCTCGAACTCTGCCCCAAACTTTCTAGAATATGTTCTGTTGATGAAAAGTATTTTAGAGCAATAAACCCCGGTTATCCGCCTTCCAAAAAGAACATCAACCTTCCCATTCCATCCACCTGAGTAGTTAGCTTCAAGATTCCGGAGAATTCTCTCACCGAGGGATGAATTTAACGCTACCAAAGCCCTGGATGCGAGCAGATTATCGTTTGCAATGTAAATCGTTTCATTGTCCGGATAGCTCTTAACGGCAGCCCTGAGAAGTCCTGCCTCAGGTACGTATTGGGATTCGAGGAAATAGCGAAGGGATGTAACATTGAGCTCTAAAGAGTTGGACTCATCCCTAACCTGTTTCTCAGTTGCAAGGATTATCAGCATTAAGAGCAGCATAATGAGTGCAAAATACTTTGGCTTCATCATTATGTTCTTCGAGTTAGACCGTAAAACTCTTTTGGACAGCGGCACAGTTCTATCGGTGACCGTTCTGCCTACCCGTAAAGTGTGTGTAGAGTGTTAATTTCATAACGGGTAGGCTTCCAGCCTCCCGTCTTCATTGGCTGGCTTTCGGGGGGAACGGGAACTCCCCACATCTTCAGGCCCCTCAAACGAATATTCCAAGAGCCGACCACGTCACGGTCAGCCTCAAAACCACACTCGCATTTCAAAACCCTGTGCCCATTCGGGCTTAACTTACCCCCACATATCGGACACAGGGATGAAGAGCAGGATCGACAAAAACGACACTCACACCCTTTAACTTGGCTTTATACTCGATAATGGATTGAAGTTTACGAAAACTCCAACGGTGAAGACGGCCATTCAATTGGGCGGAATACCTTATCGAGTCCCTGATTTCCGTCAAGTCTTCGAGAGCAATACCGCCGTATCTCTCCGCCAGCTCGACAATCTTGTTGGCCAACTTGTGATACAAGTCATTCAGCCGGTTCCTCTCCCTCTCACCATACTTTTCCAAAAGCTCTTTCCTCTTTTTACCCGTTTTTAGCTTCTTCTGGATTCTCCTTCTCTTCAAGAAGTAGCCCGTTCTAATTTCCCTCTCGTGAGTGATAATCTGGATAAAATCCCCCTCTGGAAGGCTAAGGGTAACATTGTTTTCGTTCAAGTCCACACCAACAAAGGCTTTTGGCTCTCTAACTTCAACCTCCTCGGAAAAGACAATATTGATGAAACTCCCCTTTGAATTTTTAACAAGCCACGCTTGTCCTATTTTCCACCCTCTAAACTTCTCGTGGTATTTTGCAGGGTAAAACTCTAGTTTCAGCCTTCCACTTGGAGTTGAGAGCTTGATAATTCCCTCTTCAAGGTCGAGCTTGAACAGGTGGTCGTCCAGCATTATCACTTTTTTCTTGAAAACAGGCTTTCCATTAGCTTTTCCTTTTCTCTTCCTCTTCCTGTAACTCTTGTAGATTGAGGTAGCCATTTGGCAGGCCGTGTAAATGTAGTGGCTCGGAAGGTCTGGGTATTCCCTCCGGAGGCCCTTGTAAGTCTCCTTCTTCAGCCGGTAAAAGCTCGTGATGTTGTTTTCGAAAGCATAATCAAGGAGAAAATTAACAATATCAGAATAAAGGGAGAAGAGGTCTTCTAACCCTTCGGGCTCCGTCTTGAGTTTGAACTTTGCCGTGAGCTTAACAGTCTCACTCGGCATTTTCCAGCTCCTTTTTGGTTTTCTTGATCCAATCTTTAATGGCTTCTTCTATTGCCACACTCAGAACGCCTCTCTTGTTCCCATAACGCTGGATAGCCACTTTTTTAAATTCCTCTAAGGTTTCCTCACTAATAACAAAGGTCGCCTTAGGCACACTAAACCACCCATTAAGAAATACTAAGTCAAAATATTTAAACTTTGCGATTTTAACCATTTAGAGAACAGCCCAATGAATGTCCTTGAACTTGCCAAAAGGAGAAGAACCGTGAGAAAATTCAAAAATAAAAAACCGCCCATAGAGAAGCTCTTAAGAGCTCTGGAAGCAGCAAAGGAGGCTCCCTCCGGAATGAATGCCCAGCCGTGGCACTTCGTTATCATTGAGAGCATTGAAATGAAAAAACAAGTTCGGGAGATTTGTGAGAAAGGGGAAAGGCAGTTCTACGAGAAGATGAAAGGAAAACTCGGTGAATGGTTACAGGAGAAGGGGTTTACATGGGAGAAGCCGTTCTTGAGCGATGCCCCATATTTAGTTCTCGTGTTTGCTGACGTCAGAGCCCCTTTTGCAGTTCAGTCCACATGGCTTGCAGTTGGCTATCTTCTTCTGGCTCTCGAGGAAGAAGGATTGGGAACAGTAACATACACCCCTCCAAATCCCAAAGAGATTGAAGAGCTCGTAAATGCTCCCAAACACTACAAACTCCAGACAATACTGCCTATAGGTTATCCTGACGATGAAAAACCTAAATACGAAAGAAAAGCCCTTGAAGATGTTATCAGCTTTGAAAAATTTGAATAAACCTGTTAGTCCACCTATTCTTTTTTGTTCAAAAATCTTGACTTCCTTAGATATTCCTCCAGCTCCTTCAGCACTTCCATCTGCTCTTCAGTCTCAACGGCGGAAGGCTTGAGGGAGCGCACCTTTGCGAGAGCGTCCCTTAAAGGGAGTCCATGAGCATACATTAGATAAGCAGTTGCCACGGTTCCGCTTCGTCCGCTCCCACCAAGGCAGTGGACTAAAACTTTTTTGCCTTTTCTGGGCGTGTTTAGTTTCACCCCCTGTTATTTAAACAGTATTTGACTCTGAGGAGG